>ERZ772971.581-NODE-581-length-22554-cov-3.792080_pt1 | contig 22554 bp, 19 predicted proteins | sample MGYA00511943_ERZ772971 | MGnify/ENA primary metagenome ERZ772971 (study PRJEB29015, sample SAMEA2737929) | human oral metagenome | biome: human oral; feature: human-associated habitat; material: dental | place: China | collected 2144 ... | reverse complement strand
ATTTTTGTGCCGATACATTCTTATTATTCATATAAATAACATAAGTTTCTGCATTTTCTTTGTCCAATACTAAATATTCTTCTTTTTCCCTTCTCTTAATTTCTTCACTAAGTTTTTCATTTACAGAAGAAGGTAAAAAGTAAATAATCTCTGAAATCGTTTTTTGTGTGGTGCAGCCAATGAGGAAAAAGCTAATTAGCATTATTTGTAGTTTATTTATTTTTCTTTTCATTATATTTTTTATTTTATATTTATCAAAATGTTGGATTTTATATGAATAAAACCCAACACTTTTATGATATTACATATTTCTCATTTTTAGTTTAATCCCACCAAAAATACCACTGCTTGTTTTGATAAAGCGTCTCCACGAGAGATTCCACATCGCCCACGCCCTGCTCCACAATATCCACATCAAAGAGATACTGCTCTATGGCAAGCTCCACCAAGGCTTCTTTATCAGAAACTGGCTGATTTAGGTAAAATTCTGCCGTGTCATAGGTAATTGTCGCCAGCTCTGCTCCGTGTTTTTCGTACCAATATTTTGCCATCCCAGTCATTTCGGCTGGAAGCGGACAGTCATTAAACCCGCCCATCGGCAGCCATGCAAAGGCTTCATAGGATTTTTCTGTCGGAAGTTTTACGATGACCACATCTTCTTTTATCGTGCTTTTGCTCTCATCATCATAGTCTATATCCAAATATGAACTAAACATCAGCTCCTCATCTTCCGGCACTTCCCAGTGGATTTCATCGACAGAAACATCTCCCAAAAACTCCTTTTTCTCTTCTTTATAAAAATCAGCTCCGTTTAGTTTCTGTGCTTCAGCAAGGATTTTTTCACGATAAGTTTTCATTCCTTCCTTTGTGAAATCCAAATCCTCATCCTCCAATTCTAATTCAAATTTTTCAAGCAATATATCATCCGCCGTCACTATCACGGGCGTGAATTTCTGCTCCTTGCCTTCCTGCCAAAGATTTAGATAAGTTTCTACCAATTGTTTTGGTGCTGTATTTTGGGCAACTGGAATGACCTCGCAGTCCAATAACTCTTGTAATTTCTTGATGTTTTCTGTCATGATTAAAACTTTTTTCTGCTATTTCTTTGGTAAAAACACTTCCGCAAGCATACATCTGGCACCGCCGCCGCCGTTGATTTCTATCGTTCTCAAATCAGAAGAGATGATTTGGCTGTATTTTTCAATATTTTTTATCTGCTCCTGCGTGAGTGAGCCGTATGCTGTCTGGCTCATTATCAGGAACTTTTCTCCCTTATCATTATGCAGCTGGAGCATATTTCCTGCGAAATTATGCATCTGCTCTTCGGTGATGGCTATGATTTCTTTTCCTGATTTTTCTATGGTTTCTATCACTTGTTGTCGCTCCGTTTCATCATCTATACAATCGAGACAAATCACCGCAAACTTATCCGCCAGACACATCATCACATTGGTATGATAGATAGGCATCCGCTTTTGGTCTATGATCTGATACGAATGAAAAACAATAGGTTTAAAGCCGATTTTCGTACAGAATTCACGGAACAAATCCTCATCCAACCGAACAGAAACTGAGCCGTATGCTATCTTATTATCTTGGTCAAAGATGATGCTTCCCGTTCCTTCCAAAAACTTGTTCTCCTTTTCGGACTGGGTAAAATCCATAATTTCTTTCACCTCAAAACCTTCATTTTTCAGTTTTTCTATGATGTCCATTCGGCGCTCATCTCTTCGGTTCGGTGCGAACATCGGATAGAGAACTACCCTTCCCTCTGGACTGAAACTCACCCAGTTATTTGGAAAAATAGAATCTGGCGTATGCGGTTCCAGAGTGTCTTTAACCACGATAACATTGATTCCATGAGAACGGAGTTTTTCCACAAAAGCATTAAACTCAGCCAAGGCTTTCAGCTGAGTATTTTCGTTCTCGGAGTTTATTTGGAAATAGTTGTTCTCGGCAGTCTGGGCATTGTAGCCAAACGCCACAGGCTCTATCATAAGAACGGTGTTGGTTGTCTGCATTGTCATTGTTTTTATTAAAATTATTATTCTCTGCCCAAAAGCAGCGGATTATTTATTCTTTTTCATTCCCTGATGAGCGGCATGGTAGAACATCTCAAAAGTCCGCCCATTTTAGATATTTCGCGGTAGGAGATTTCCTCTACTTTTATCCCCCACTCTTCTGTGAGGTGGCGGTTCAGCCGTGTGAAAACCTCATCCGAGACCACAAGGTCTGGCGCTATGGAGAAAACATTCGGGAACATCTCAAACATCTCTTGGTCTGTCACTTGGAAACAATTAGTTTCTCCAAAAACATCAAGAATAAGCCTGTAATCCCGCTCATTTACAAATCCATTTTTGTAAATAATACACTTATCCCTGCCCACGAGATTGAAACAGCAGTCCAAATGCAATACACCTTTATAAGGCTCTCTGTCATTCTTTTTCAGGTTAAGGTCTATGATGCGTTTTTGAGGAAAATATTCCTTTAGCAGTTCTATGGCGTACTTGTTGGTTCTCGCCGTTTTAAAATTCCTATAATCCTCGCTGTAGCAAGTGCCTACGAAGAGAAAATCATTCCAAACCAAGACATCTCCGCCCTCTATGTGGGCTGTTTTAGGCAGGTTGATGATGTTACTCCATTTTATTTCCTCAAAAACATGGTGGTAGGCGTCTTGTTCGGCTTCGCGGTCTTGAATCAGATTAGAAGCCACCAGCTTGTCCTCTATCACAAAAGCAACATCCCGTGCAAAAATCTGATTACATCCCTCTATGGGTGCGGGATGCAGGATTTCCACGCCGTGTTTTTTGAGAATAGCTTCAAAGGCGTTCATTTCTCGGACAATGTTCTTTTCTACGGGGTAGATGTTGTTTTCTACGGCATGATACGACTTGGCATCATAGGTTTCCGCCAGCATGGGAGCAGCACCTATGGACTCCGGACGGCCTAATACCACGGTTTTCAGCCTTGCGGTTTCGTTTTGGATGTTCAGTTTCATAATCAACTTGCTTAAATACAAAAGTAATAAAATATGCCGAAAATAAGCAACCCTTCCTGAAAATCGCTGGCTTTTCCGCTGTTTTTTCATTAAAGTTAATGCCCTTTTGGAATTTTCAGTATTGAAAAATTCAATAAAATTTAAGTTTATTTTTTACAATTCTATATGTTTTGCGCGAGATTGATAAAAGATGTGTTCGGGACTTTCTGCTCTTCGGACAGGCTTCTATTAGCGAAAATGCTCCCAAACTGCTTTTGCTTTGGATTTTCCTAAAATCTCTTCCAGCGTTTCCAGTGAGGCTTCTTTTATTCTTTTTACAGATTTTAATTTAGATAAAAGCTGCTGGATGGTTTTCTCGCCTACGCCAGGGATTTCCTCCAATTCTGATTTTATTGTAGAATTTTTCCTTCTCGTGCGGTGATGCTTTACACCGAAACGATGCGACTCATCCCGAACCCGCTGGAGAACCTTCAAAGTTTCAGATTTTTTATCTAAATACAATGGAACTGGGTCTTCGGGAAAGAAGATTTCTTCCAATCTTTTCGCTATTCCGATGATGGAGATTTTCCCATACAGCCCAAGGAGTTTCAGGCTTTTCACTGCGGAACTGAGCTGACCTTTTCCGCCGTCTATCAAAATCAGCTGCGGCAGTGGTTCACCCTCATCCAAAAGTCTGCTGTATCGGCGATAGATAACTTCTTCCATCGTAGCAAAATCATTCGGCCCTTCCACTGTTTTTACATGAAAAATCCGATAATCTGCCTTGCTGGGTTTCCCATCTTTGAAAACCACACACGCCGAAACGGGATTTGTCCCTTGAATATTAGAATTGTCAAAACCTTCTATATGCCGCGGCTCTTCGGGAAGTCTGAGGAGTTTTTTCATCTCCGCCATGATGCGGTTGGTATGTCTTTCTGGGTCTACTATCTGCACCTGCTTGAGTTTTTCCACGCGGTATTCCATTGCGTTTTTCTCGGAAAGCTCTACGATACGCTTTTTGTCGCCCAGTTTAGGGACAATCAGCTTCACATGTGGAATTTCTATATTGAGATGAAACGGAAGAAAAATTTCCGTAGAAGTGGAATTAAATTTATTCCTAATCTCTATCAGCGCCTCTTCCAATATTTCTTCATCGGTTTCGTCCAGCATTTTTTTGATTTCTGTGGTGTAGGACTGAATAATAGAACCGTTTTTAATTTTGAAATAATTGACATAAGCCGCCGCTTCATCACTGATAATACCGAAGACATCCACATCGTTTATATTGGAACTTACGATAGTGGTATGGGTCTGGTAATTTTCTAAAATCTGTAATTTTTCCTTACTCTGCTGGGCGTTTTCAAATTCCAGTTTTGCGGCGTAGTTGTACATTTCAGCTTCTAAATATTCCCTCGCTGCCTTGAATTCGCCTTTGATAATCCCACGAATGGCGTTTAGCTTTTGGGCATATTCTTCCTCAGATTCTAGTCCTTCGCAAGGGCCGGCACAGTTTTTAATGTGATATTCCAGACAGACTTTATATTTCCCTTCTTTTATCTTTTTGGGAGCGAGATTTAGACTGCAAGTTCTGAGTTTATAGATGTTTTTGATAACTTCTATCAGCGTTTTTGCCTGTTTTACTTTCGCATAAGGCCCGTAGTATTCCGAGCCGTCTTTGATGACATTTCTCGTTAAAAAAATCCGAGGAAAAGGCTCTTTTTTGATGCAAATCCATGGATAGGACTTGTCATCTTTCAGCAGAATATTATAGAAAGGCTGATATTCTTTTATGAGATTATTTTCCAGAAGAAGCGCATCGTATTCGCTATTAACCACGGTGGTTTCCAGCCTTACAATTTTAGAAACCATCATTCGGGTTTTGTAGCCGATCTGACTTTTATTAAAATAAGATAAAACCCTGTTTTTCAGGTTTTTAGCCTTTCCCACATACAAAATCTCGCCCTTTTTATCGTAATAACGATAAACACCAGGCTCCGAAGGCAATGTTTTTAGCTGAAGTTCTAATTCTGAATGCACAGCACAAAAGTAAAGAATAATTTTCTAAACAACACCGAATATTACCACAAACAGCTCCATAGATATTTTGTGGAGTTTCTGCTGCAGTAGTTCTTGCGTTTATTGTTTTTTTAGAAAAATATTCTCATGTTTGCATCTTCAAAAAATGACAAGAAAACCTGTCCATGTATTCCATCATAGATATAGAGAGCAACGGAGCCGGCTTCCGCGAAGAGTGCATCATAGAGATTGCAGTGTTTGTCTATGACGGGCATAGAACGGTGGAGCAGTTCATCACATTAGTCAATCCTGAAAGCAGTATTTCGCCCTATGTGCAGAAGCTGACGGGCATTACTCCTAAAATGGTGAAAACCGCCCCAAAATTTCATGAAATAGCCAAAAGAATTATAGAAATCACCGAAGGGACTACACTGGTGGGACACAACATAGAGTTTGACTACCGCATGCTCCGCCAGTCGTTCAGAAGGCTGGGCTATGAGTTCCGATGTGACACCATAGATACCATCCCTCTCGCCAAAAAACTAATTCCCAATGCAGAAAGTTACTCTTTGGGAAAACTCTGCAAGTCCATAGGCATTCCGCTTGTGGATGCACACCGCGCAGCAGGAGATGCGAGGGCGACACTAGAGCTGTTCAAATTGTTGATTTCAAAGGATACCAACAATGAGATTATTCAGGCACACCACGAGAAAACACACACCGACACCTACTCTAACAAGGTGGGCAGACTTACCGAAAATCTCCCAACAGAAAAAGGAATCATTTATTTTCAAAGCAAAGAAGGAAAAATACTCTACGCCGCCTATGCAGACAATATTTACAAAAAAGCAAAGAAAATCCTAAACACCCAATCCCCAAAAGAAATAAAAATTCAGCACAAAACTGAGCAGATTTCCTATGAATTTACAGGAACAAACATCATCGCTCTTCTTATGATGAAAGAAAAAGGGCTGAAACAGAACTTACAGCTGCCTTTCTGCATCGTTTATAACAAACAAAAGAAAATATTTCTCATTTCTACCAAGAAAAAAGAAGAAGAAATAAGATTATTTAAATTCAAAAGTTATTCTCAAGCAGAAAAGTTCTTGTCTCTGCTAAAAAAACGAACAGAAAAGTTGGAATATGCACCCCTGAAAAAAGAAATCTCCCTATCCGGAAGAAACGAAATATGGGTGAGCAGAGGAAGAACACGCTCAGAGAAATCTTTTCTAGCACTACGCGGTGGTAAGCTGGTGGGATACGGTTTTTATGAACTATATCATCAAGTGCTTTCTTGGGACAAAATCCAAAAACTGATGATACCTGTGGCTTCCCTCAGCGAAAACATCCGCAACGAAATGAAAATAGCCATGCTGAAGGGAGAATTTAAAATCATTCCGATAAATACCCCCTCTCTCCCTCCGAAAGAATAGACAGAAAATCCTTTTTGGGAATTTCCCTTGCTCCTAAACTTTCCAAATGCTCAGAATAAACTTGGCAGTCTATCAACTGATAATGGTCTTGATTATTTAACACAAAATGAAGAAAACCCGCCTTACTGGCATTGCTTACTTTGCTAAACATACTCTCTCCACAGAAAACATTCCCTACCTCCACACCATAGAAACCGCCCACGAGCCATCTGTCTTTCCATACTTCTATGCTTTTCGCTTTTCCTAATTGGTTTAGTTTCGTGTAGGCTTTTATCATTTCCTCTGAAATCCATGTGCCGTCCTGTCCATTTCGTTTAATTTCGGCGCAATTTCTCATCACTTCTTCAAAACATTGGTTTTCAGTAAAGGAAAACTCTTCATTCCGTAGAATTTTCCTCATGGATTTAGAAACTTTCAGTTCTTTGGGAAACAAAACAAACCTTGGATCTGGACACCACCAGAGGATTTCTTCACCTTCGTTAAACCATGGGAACAAGCCTAAAGAATAGGCCAAAGCGAGTCTTTCCGCAGAAAGATCTCCCCCAACAGCTATGATTCCGCTTTGGGGATGGTATTGTCTGGGATCTGGAAACCAGATTTCTTCATCTAATTGATACATAAAAAAGAAAATCCTACGCAAGAGGTAGGATTGTTTATTATTTGTGATTAGAATGGCAAATCATCCTCATCCTCTTCAGCAAAAGGGTTTTCGTTACTCGCTTCAGCCTGTGGAGCCGCAGAAGCTGCTTGTACAGGCTCTGGAGAAGTTTCGCTTAATTTTTCTAATCTCCAGCCTGTAATGGAATTAAAATATTTCACCTGTCCTTCTGGATTTGTCCACTCTCTCCCACGAATGTTTATGCCTATTTTCACTTGGTCTCCTTCAGAAATATGATCTAAAAGACTTATCTTTTCTGATAAAAACTCAATACTAATAGGCTGCGGATATTGCTCCTGAGTAAGAATAACCATTTCTCTTTTTTGAAATCCGCTTGGAAAACTCTGAATTTCAAATATTTTCTTAACCGTCCCTTGTAATTCCATAATAATTATTTAATATAACAAAAAATTGAAAGGGTAAAAATAAGAAACTCTTTTTAAAATAAAAAATAAAAAAACACAAAATAATATTGTTTATTAAAAATAAGTTTGTATATTTGCACCCATAAAAAGAAAGAGTAGTTCATTCTTCACTGCGGATGTGGTGTAATTGGTAGCCACGCCAGACTTAGGATCTGGTGCCGAGAGGCGTGGGGGTTCGAGTCCCTTCATCCGCACAGTTTGCGAAAATAGCTCAGTTGGTAGAGCACAACCTTGCCAAGGTTGGGGTCGCGGGTTCGAATCCCGTTTTTCGCTCCATTCCATGCCCTGGTGGTGGAACTGGTAGACACGCAGGACTTAAAATCCTGTGCCTCTTTTGGCGTGCGGGTTCAAGTCCCGCCTGGGGTACAACCACTCATATTAGCGACTTTTCATAAGTCGCTTTTTTTGTGCGCTTTTTCCTTGTTTTCACTCATATGTTCCTGAATACCAACAATATACAAACAAACAAGTAAAGTTCCATAAATATCCATCAAGTTCCATGATGTGTCATATTGGTGGTGTCTAATGTGGTGTCTAATTTGGAAATTGACACCACATTTTATAAATTTGTAATGTTCATTAATCATTTTAGACATGGCAGAAATTAATTTATTTTTAAAAGGTACTAGAGAACCTAAAACAATCTATTACAGATATAGACCAAGCAGACAAATTGATCTCAATGGAGCGACCCCTTTTAAAATACATTCTCAACATTGGGACAAAGAAAAACAGTGCTGGAATGAAGCAGAAATCGTAAAAGGAGCAAAATTAGCAGAGGTCAAGAAGAAAAACTTAGAAATAACAAACTTTAATGATGGGCTTAAAAAATTTAAGATAAATCTATCAAAACACATATCTGATAATCTTAGTCTAAAAAGCGAATCTATAAAGGAATCTATAAACGACTATGTTAACCACAATTATTTCGGGCATAAAATAAAAGAAGAAAAGAAGAAAAACACTATTCCAGAAAATTTTGTCAAACTCATAGACCACTATATAAGTATTAGAAGCACCCCAGACCCTACGCAAGGTTTAGATGCATTAGCAGAGAACACCAAGGAAAGTTTCATTACTTTAAAAAATAAAATATCAGAATATAATAAAAACCTGAAAGTTACTGAAATCAACAATAATTTTAGGACAATGTTTATCCAATGGCTTAATAATAAAATGCAATATTCAGCAAGTATCCAAAGTAAGTTTATCAAACAGATAAAACTACTATGTAAATTTGCAGAGAGTGAATATGAAATAAAAAAAGATGTGGCTCATTGGAAAATTATAAATAACCCTCCTTTAGTCATAGAAAAAATTTCTTTTACTAAGGAACAGGTGAATGTCTTAGAAAAACTAGACCTAACTGATAATGAAAGGCTTGATAATGCAAGAGATTGGTTAATTATCTCTTGTTATTCTGCATTAAGAATTTCGGATTTATTTAAACTTGATGTTGATAATATTGTATGTCAGGAAGATTTATATTTCTACCCTTTTACAGAAACCAAAACTAAAAAACAACATAGTATTTGGCTCTTTCCTTCTATCATTAAAATTTTAAAGAAAAGAAAGTGGCGATTTCCTAAAATAATAAGCTCTCAAAAGTATAATAATTACATTAAGGAGGTTTGTAAAATTGCAGGTTTCACTGAAGAAATAGAAGGAGCTAAAAGAATCAAAATTTCGATAGGAAAAACAGAGAAAACAAGAATGGTAAAAGGCGTTTATCCATTCTATGAATTAGTAACCTCTCATATTGGTAGGAGAACATTTGCAACTATGTTTTCAAATAAATTTGAACTCCATTTATTACGAAAGCAGACGGGGCACAGTGATGATAAGATGCTTGAAAACTATATCACGACACCTATAAAAGAAAAAGTAACAAAAGAAAGCTTTGCACTTGCAAAGGCTTTTCAAGAGTCAGAAATACTTAACAAATAATAAATGTTATGGAAGAAAAAAATCAAATTTATCATGATCATTTTATAGGTATAGACATAGATACTATGCAATATGAGGTGCCATACTATACTTATGAAGATTTTGAAGAAAAATATGAAGATGATTTAAATTCTTTATTAAAAGAATATCCAAATGCTGAAGAAAGCGATTATCTAAAAGAAATAGAGAAATACTATAAAAGCTGGGTAGATGGAAACCAAAATATTTGGGATTATACTATAATGGAACAATTATGTCCAATAGAGGGAGGATATACTGAACAACGAATTTCATTGGATTATTTTGGAGATGTTGTAAACTCTTATTTCAAGGTTTTTGCAAAAAAGGCTGAATTTAATTTGGAAACTTTTAGGGAAATGATAGAGGAAAGAGATAACTTCTTTACAAAAAACTCTGCACGAAACTCATTAGAACTTACATGTAAGAAATATTCTCTTTCAAAAAAATATCATCTGAAATTTTATAAATTTCTCTCTCAAGAAAATGGACAGATAATATTTGACTTAAAAAAATATGAAGATTTTGGATTTACTATTAGGCGTATACTAAATGACATTAAAATAAAATTAGAAAAATCTAACAATGCTCCTGTTCATTATGAAGATGAGGTATTATATGATGATCATACAAGTCTTTCCATTAAACAAAAACTTATTGTTTTACAGCGATTAGGAATTATAGACTATATTAAGTCGATACAAACAACTTCTGAAAATATTACACATACATCCCAAATTATAGCTTATATAATAGAAGGAAAAGAAAAAACTATAAAAAGCTACCTCAACCCAATGCTTACAGAAGCTGAGGGGAATTTTTCAAATAATAATCCTTATAATGTACCACAAAATAAAATAGAAGCAAACAAAGCGCTTAGCAAAATGAAAATAGACCCTTCAAAACTTAAATAAAAGCATAGATAGAATAGCATAGAGCCAACTTATAATGAGTTGGCTTTTTTCTTTATAGTAGAAAAATAGTTTTACTACAGAATTACTACATGGAGGTTTGCCCCATAAAATATTAAAACTATGGAGCAAAATATACTAGACAGACTGAATGAACTAATTAAAGATAAAGGAGAAACATTACTACTCACATTATCAGAAAATATACAACCTAAAGATTTTCTGACAGAAAAAGAGATGTGTAAATATCTTGATGTTAGTAAATCCACTTTACATCGTTGGAAAGAAAGAAAATCCATAAGGGTTTATGGGTTAGAAGGGAGGATATATTACTCACGCGAAGAAGTAAAAAAATTAATCCTTAGTAATCCTCTAAATTAATTTCTGATGTTAGACCATATAAAAATGCTGACTGATAATCCAGAAATTATCAAAAGACTAGCGGAACACCCCGATTTTGAAAAGAAATATTATAGAGGAAGAACCGCAAAATATGAATATCTTAAAATCCACAAAAAATATAATGGGAAAATAAAATTAATATTTAATTCTATTTTTGGGAGTGATCATGATATTATTGGCTACAATTATGTGAAAATAAGCATATTTCCTCATTTTCATTACAACCATTACAAGCATAATGGTAATGATTTGAATAAAACAAATTGTATACATTCCCTTTATGAGATATTGGATATTTTAGGAATAAAAGAAAGTGAATATATTGATTTCAAAATTATTAATTTAGAAGTAGGGCTTAATCTTTATCTAGAAACAGATGTAAGGGATTTCATAGAAAACATTAAACTGTATAAAACAGCACCTTTCAAAGAAAGTGAGGATTATAAATATTATAAAATTTCTAATGCAACGAGTTATAAAAATATAAAAATCTATGCTAAAGGATTGCAGCATGAAAAGAATCCTGAGTATGAAATTCCTATTAACACGGTAAGATTTGAGATAAGAAGCAATCAAAGAAAATATATCAAAAAGGTGCTAAAAATATATTCTCTCAATGATTTATTGAATGAAAAAAAATATTTAGCTTTCTCAGATCAACTGCTAAAAGAATGGGATAATATACTAAAATTAAACAATGATAAAGATTTAGAAGGGTTACCCTTAACTCCTGCCAAAGCAAAATTTGTCACTGATGCACAAAAAATAGAGTTTTGGGAACAATTATCCAAGAAACGATATATCAATAATAATAGAAAAAAATATTATAAATATACTAAGGATGCTTTATACAGCCATACAAAAATAAAAGAAAACATGAAAGGGAAACTACAATCTTTACTTCTATGATAAAGGTGGAAAAATACTTAATTTATTATCATTACTTAAATGGGTAATTAATCTACCTAATTTTTTATCAATATAATAGCTGGGGGATACCAAAAAGATTGGTCTGGTTTTGGGGGCATTTGGGGATAGTAGATAGCCCCCTATACCTATCCCTTTTTAACTCCATAGATTTTATCTTTATTAGTATCTATATAGTAATAGTATTTTTGATAAAGTGTTTTATACGAATAATCTTTTTCTAATTCTATTTTTATTTTAATAAGAACTATAATATTATCTCCATGTTTCCTCACAATTTTTGATTCTAATAAATCATATTTTAGATATTGAAATTTAGAATTATATTCATTTATACCTCTCGTTATTGTATATTTATCTTTGGGGGTTTTATAATCAATAAAAAACTCTACTACATTTGCAAAATATACATCTAAATTTCCTCCGTTAGATAAATCTTCAAAATATCTGCTTAGGTACTCTTTATAATAATCATTATATTCTAGTAATTCATGCTCTGGATCTTCTTTTGACACGCCGACTGTATCAGTAAGTATCAAAGGCTTTTGAGTGTTAGTATTTTGGGGTAACTCTGTTGCAATAGTGTCCATTGGGATTTCTTCACTATCCTTTATATTCTCTCTAGTATCAATATTATTAGATGTTTGATAGTTACTTGAAATATTAAATGAAAAGACCCAATAAAATAACAGAAGAATCAACAATAGTACAATGATAACAAAAAAAGTATTAAAGTATTCTGAAATTTTGCTCCTGATAGAGACAGAGGGGACAGGATTACTCTCCTCTCGCTTATTTTCTTGTTCAAATATTTCAGTATAATTATTTTGATAAACATTATCAATATCATCCAATCTTATTTCATATTCTTTCTGATTCTTATTTAAGTAGAAAGATTTGGTTTTTCCACTGTCTACCAAAATTATTCTCTTAGAAGAATACTGATTGATGTCCAGCTCTATAGGTGTTTTCCCCAAAAAATTACTCGCTACAACTGATGTGTAATACACCTCTACTCCTTGGGGAACTGATTTTATAATAAATTTAAAATTATCAATTGGGGATTGTTTAGACAGAGAAATACTCCCTTTTGTTGATTCAGCAGGTATTTCTTTTATTCCCTCTATATCTGATTGAGCAGGGTTGGTTATATGTTTTTCTCTTTTAATTTCAATATCATTCTCCCCTGCATAAACATTAACTCTTTCTCTATCAGGAGAACTCATATTACTTAATAGATTATCAAGATAAAAATTTAATGACCTTTCATTTATATTTCTCAATCTTCTAACCAATTCTGATGATTGTGGATTTGATAAATCCTTTGATTTAAATAAAAAATTATCCTCATCATTAAATCCTCCTCTTAAATCTTTATTCCACAGAGTTTTGTCGTATTTCAATGCTTCTAATGAGGTTAATAACAACCAAAAAGAAAATCTATCTATCAAGGGATTGTAATCAGACATATTTCTTTTAGGATGCTGAAAAGAAGAATGTCCTTTTTCTATTGCTTGTTCTCCTTTAAGTGTAGGAATATACATAGCATCATAATCTACTAATTTTAGTTTTATGCCCCCACTATTGGTTTGTTCCACTAAAACATTTCCTGACTGAATATCTCCATGAGCTATGTCTTTTGCTTCTAAATCATGACTTAGCTCTACCAGCTTATTTTGTAATTCTGATATTTTCTGATTATCATTAATAATAAAAGATACATAATCATTAAGTTTCTGACCATGAGACCATTCTAAAAGTATAATAGGATATAGGTTACCTTTTATTTTAATACCTTCTTTATGGAGTGTATTTTTACAAAGCCAATCTACAGAAAAGTTTTCTAAGTAATTGGAAATAACCTCTATTCTGTTGATATTTTCCTGTTTCCCTCCACTTAAAAAGCATCTTAAAGCATACTCTTTCCCTGATTTTAAATTTCTAATTTTAAAAATTCCTGCAAATGCTCCTGACCCAAAACTAAAAATCTTAATCGGGGAAGTTTTACTTGGTATAAACTCATAAGTATCTGGAAGATTCAGAATAGAAGAACCATTTTTTCTAATTTCAATTTCGTATTCTGAGATAAGAGGATAATTCATTTTGTGTCCGTTTTTATAGTATCTATATTTTTTTCTAATTTAACTTGAGGTTTTTCTATCAAAGCTTTTTCTTTAATATTAATTCTTTTTTGGATATTACCACTATATAATAAATATCCTATACCAAGAATGAAAAGCACGAGTATAATTATAGTGCATCCCAATATTTTCTCTAACACTCTATACTTTTTCTGTAAATCAGATATAATTATATCCTGCTCATACAAATGTTTTTTTATTCCTTCCATGCTTTTATCTTTAAAATCATTATTAAAATTAATATCAATAATTGGTGTTTCTACCTTAGGGAAAGTAAAATCTCTTGGAGGGTATATATTTTGTTCTTCAGATTTGGCATTAGGCTCTATAACACATATCGTTATATCATCTTCTTCTAGCCTTTTGGCTTCCCATTCTGAAATAATATAATCCTTAAAACTTTCAAAATCTTCTAAATGTAGAATTTTATCTATAATATTGTTATCTCTTAATGTCAGTCTTGCAACAGCATCTGTCATCAATATAATCTTGTCATTTTCTTTAATAGATAATTTGCCTGACTTGAACTGCTCTGGTTTTACTTGATGATTAAGAAGCCTCGTGGTGGATAGAAAACCTTTGTCTCTGTCCAACTCTTCTACATTTGAAAAGGGAAAAGATTGTAATCCATCTGTTGTTTTTACAAAACCACACACATCTCCAGAAGAAATATATTTTAAAGTGTCTTTTCCTACTTCAATCCCTATAAATGTAGCATAACTTCCATCAGCTATTTTGCGGAGTTCCAGCATTCTTAAGGCTGAATTAGGATTAGGTTCAAATTTTATTTCTGAAAAATCTTGTGCATATTTCTCTAAATCTATTAAGAGTTTTTCTACCTCAAATTCAGGATGCTGAACAAAATTATTAACCAGTATTTCTGCCCAAATTTCAGATTTAAAGCCTTGTGTTGCCCCATCTGAAATAGCAAAAATTCCTTTTTCTCTGTTATAGTAATATTTGTCTTGTATATCACCAAATCCATTAACAGAGCGTTTGTGTATTTGTAAAGTTTTTATTTTCATTATACCAACTGACTGCCTATATTTAAGAAATCCATAAGATGCTTAGCATTACCATTGAAAACATAGCCTTTTGCTCCTTGTTTTACATCATAATTCATAGCTCTTGCATTCTTTATCATATCATCATTTAAGGGAGTAGAGAGGTCAAAAAGCAGCTGGGCATAGTTATTCCAATTTTGCATACTTGAAGGAAACAATATGCTGTCTCCATCACTTCCTGAAATATGGATATTAAAAATATTCACACCTCCATAATTTGTATGCAATGATTTCAAATTATTAACTGCTTGTATGAGCCTCTGTTGGTTCATCCCTCCATCTGTTGCCTCTCCATCTGTGATATTGATAACAATTGGTGGATGACAATCTCTATGATTACCCCAGTTTATCCATGCTTCACAAATTCTGTAAACATTCTCAAATGCCTCTGCCATTGGGGTTTGTCCAACAGCTTTAGGAGTAATCCAAACTGGATTTTCATTAGGATTATTAGTAATATTATTAATGGGATTATTAAACACATCCGAAATAGACACTACCCAATGGTCTCTAAGATTACCTTCCCACGCAGGTTCTATACCATTTCTAATGGCTCCATATCCTATGACTGATAACTCAAATCTATTTTTTATTGTTCCACTAGAATCATAGCATTTTAATCCCGTCTCAAAGATAATTTCATTGATGCTTTCTGCTAATTTTTGAGCTTTACTTCCCCCTCCTGAGAAATTATCTGCCATGGAACCACTCTGATCAAGCATATAAACTATTAAACATGGGTTAGTGGAGCTAATTTGTAAAGTTTCTAAATTGTACATTTTAAATAAGTTTATAATTAATATTTATTATGACCACCATTATAACTAAAGCTTCCTTTTTTAGGCTGAGATGCTGATGAAGGAGTACTTTCTGATTGTCTTTTGCCGTAAATTCCCCCCATATGATTACTGTGGAACCCTTTTCTAACCATACTATCAACCATTATATTTTGGATGCCTGTTATATTTTGTCTGCTTTTTCTCTTATTAAATATTCGAATAACTATAATGAATTAAATATAGTTTTTTATATATTTTCCTACAAACAAAGAAAAAACAAATGGAATATATTCTGAAAAAAGATTATAATTAGATTAAAATATAGAAATCTAGAAAATTGTTTATAAAAAGGGAGATGGTATTGATGCTTATTTTACGAATGTTACTGGAAATAGTAGTAATGCTTATTCTATGTGTTATTGCAGGTTTGATTGTGGTGAAGATGATTTTTAAGAGAAAAGGTAAAAAGAAGTTATCGATAAAAAAAGTTAAAACCGTTGTATTTGATGTGAAGAAAGTGAGGGAAGACGTTGCAATACCGGCAGTAAAAGGGAAGGATGAGACGGCCTATTATGAGATATTGCAAGGATTACATGATATTGCTGAGGATAAGAATATAAAAAAAGTGATAATTGATGTAGATAAACTGGATTTGACGCTTTCACAGATGGAGGAAATTTCAAAAATTTTTGATAAAATTAGAAAAAATAAGGAAGTCGTGGCAATAGGAACGCTTTTTGATGAGAGTAGATATAGACAGGCATTGTTTGCAGATAAGATTTATATGTTTGATACAAGACAGTCAAGTCTTATTTTTAGAGGATATCTGCATAAGGAAATGTATTTAAAGTCATTTCTGGAAAAATTTGGAATAAGAATGAACGTACTTCATATCGGAAATTATAAGGTTGCCGGAGAAAAGTACAGCCATAATGAAATGTCTGAAGAAAAGAAGGAGTCTATAAAAAATATAAAGGATAAAGTTTTTGAAAGCTTTGTGAAACTGGTAAAAGATAAAAGAGGAACTGATATTGAAGAAGAAATACTGAATGGGAATCTTATTTTTGCAGGAAAAGAAAAGGCACTGGAATATAAGTTGATTGACGGTGCTGCAGATTATGATGAAATAGGGATAAATTATAGGGAAGATACTGTTTCGATTGAGGATTACATTTCAATGTCAAAAGAGAAAAAAGAGAAGGCAAAGGATACAATTGCAGTAATAAATCTTGAAGGTGTCATAGATGTAAGAAATCCTAAGAAAAACATTACTTATGAAAATGTATGTGACAAACTGGAAATACTGAAAAAAATGAAAAACTTGAAAGGGCTGGTATTAAGAATAAATTCTCCTGGAGGAAGTGCCCTGGTTTCTGAAAAAATATATAAGAAATTAAAAAAACTGACTGTGCCTATATATGTTTCAATGGGAGACCTTTGTGCCAGCGGTGGATATTATATTGCTACAACTGGCCAGAAATTATTTGCAAATAATCTTACTCTGACAGGTTCAATAGGTGTTGTCATGATGTATCCTGAAGTTGTGGAAACATTGAAAAAGTTGGATGTAAATCTGGAAGGTTTTGAAAAAGGGACAGGATTTGATATGCTGAATCCGTTTGAAAAACTGGGGGAGGATTCAAAAGAGAAGATAATTTACAATATGAATGAAGTGTATACTGAGTTTAAGGAACATGTAATGAAAGCCAGAGGAATGAATGATGAGGAACTTGAAAAAATTGCACAGGGAAGAGTGTGGCTGGGAAGTGAAGCCAAAAATATCAATTTAGTTGATGAAATCGGTTCTCTTGAAGAGTGTATAAAATCAATGGCAGATGATTTGAAACTTGATAAGTATAAAGTAAGAATTATAGAGCTGACACAGACTATTAAGGAAACTTTGACAGATATAAAATTACCGTTTGTATCTGAAGAGGTTAAGGAAAAAATTGAATTTTTACAGGGAAATATGAAACAGGTTCTGTATTATGAAAATGATTTTGAATTGTAGGTGTCTTAAAAATAAATGATATTGAGAAATAAGAATTTTAATTAATATACGTTATTCGAGAATATCGTTTACATTCTTTAAAAAATTGTGATATAATCAATATATAAAATAGTTAAAGAGAAGGTGGTTTTTATGAGAAAAATTTTTAATAAAAAGATTGGTGTACTGTTTTTTTCTTTAATATGTGCAGGTTTAGTAAATGCAGCTCCTGTAAAAAGTGAAAATGATGCTGTAAAGCTTGTAATAAAATCTGTAATTAAACATAATTTTTATGGTATGAAAAATGAAAATGATTTGGAATGTTTTAGATTTTATATTGATGAAACTGATGAAGAATTTGAAATTGATGTACGTAGTAATAATGAAAAATGTGGAGGAGATCCTAATGTTGAACCTCGTCTTTTCAGCTATATAGTAAATAAGAAAACTGGTAAACTTTTAACAGACAGTTTTGAATATGCCGAAAAACAGGGGATTGAATGGGATGGAAGTTATTTACCTATAGATTAAAAAGAAGGTTAATTGAATATTTTTAGATAAAAATAAAAAAGGAGGATATACCAGTGAGAAAATTGGAAAATTTAAAGCCTGAAAGAGTTTTTTACTATTTTGAGGAAATATCTAAAATACCTAGAAATTCTTACGAAGAAAAAGAAATAAGCGATTACCTGCTGAATTTTGGAAAAGAACATGGACTCGAATGTTATCGTGATGACGTTTACAATGTTATTTTAAGAAAAAAAGCAAGTCCTGGCTATGAAAATTCACCTAAGGTTGTTCTGCAGGGACATACTGATATGGTATGTGAAAAGGCGGAAGAAAGTACACATGACTTTAAAAAGGATCCTATAAACCTGATAATTGATGGAAAATATTTGAAAGCGGATAAAACAACACTTGGTGCAGATAATGGAATAGCTGTGGCAATGATGCTTGCTGTAGCTGAAGATGACAAGCTTGAGCATGGTCCGATAGAATTTCTGTTTACTACTTCGGAAGAAATAGATTTAGGAGGGGCAATGGCTCTGAAACCTGGAATATTGCAGGGAGATATGCTTATAAATCTCGATTCTGAAGAAGAAGGAATACTTACTGCAGGTTCTGCAGGTGGTGAAAATATTGATGTAATACTGCCTGTCAAAAAAGTAAATTCAAATGTAAATTTCAGTTATAAAATTAAATTACAAGGATTTTTTGGAGGACATTCAGGTTCAGAAATACATAAAAACAGAAAAAATTCAAATAAGGTATTAAATGAAATTTTAGCTCTTTTAAATGAAAAAGCTGATATTTATCTAGTTTCAGTATCTGGAGGAGGAAAGGACAATGCGATTCCAAGAACTGCTGAAGCTGTAATTTCTTCCAAGGAAGATATAAAAAGTGTAATAGACGCAGTAGTAAAGGAAATAAAGGAAAAATACATAAAAGATGAACCTCAGACTGAAATACTGGTTGAAAAAGTTGATAAAATAAGCGAAACAATGGATAAGGAATCTACAGACAATTATATTAATATACTTGAAGAAATTCCAACAGGAGTATACAGCTTTATGAAGGAATATCCTGAAATTGTTGAGGCTTCTGATAATCTGGCAATAGTAAAAACAGGAGAGGATAACATAAGAATTATAACTTCAATGAGAAGTTCGGAACCTCATGTTCTGGAAGAGCTTAAAGGGAAAATAGTTGCAATCGCTGAAAAATACAATGCAAGTTATGAATTTTCGGCAAAATATCCTGAATGGAGATACAGATCTGAATCTGTTCTGAGGGAGAAAGCGGTAAAAGCATGGAAAGAACTTACAGGAAAAGAAATGATAGTTCAGGTAATTCACGCAGGACTTGAATGTGGAGCTATTATTCAACAGTATCCTAATATGGACTTTATAAGTGTAGGGCCTGATATGCAGGATGTTCATACTCCTGAAGAAAAGCTTGATATAGTTTCTACAGAAAAAATTTATAATTATATAATTAAACTATTGAAAAATTTGAAATAGAGCAATTAAATAATAAATGGAAGAGAACAAAAAGATAAAAAATACTTCATGTTTTATGCTGATTCTAATAATATTATGAGATTATGAATCAGAATATTTTGTACTGAAGTATTTTTTATTTACATTGAAAAATTATATTTATCAGAAAATATGGTATAATATAAATATAAAAAACTTATAAATCATAAATTTAGGAGTTGAAATTATGAGATTTGGTATAATTGGAACTAACTGGATTACTGACAAACTGCTTGATGCCGGCAGTCAGCTGGAAAACTTTGAACTGACGGCGGTTTATTCAAGGACTGAAGAAAAAGCGAGAGAATTTGCTGACAAGTATAATGTTAAAAATATTTTTACTGATTTAAAGGAAATGGCTGAAAGTGATTTAATTGACGGAGTTTACATTGCCTCCCCGAATTCTTTCCATTGCGAACAGAGTGTACTCTTTCTGAAAAATGGAAAAGCTGTATTATGTGAAAAGCCGTCAGTTTCAAATTCTTATGAGCTGGAAAAAGTTATAAATACAGCAAGGGAAAATAACGCTTTATATATGGAAGCTCTAAAAATTCCATTTATTCCTACGTATAATGCCTTAAAGGAAAATCTTCATAAAGTTGGAAAGATAAGAAAAGTTGTGGCAAACTACTGCCAGCATTCTTCGAGATATGAAGACTATAAAAAAGGTGATGTCAGAAATGCCTTTAAAAAGGAATTTTCAAATGGAGCATTAATGGATATAGGAGTCTATCCTCTGTTTTTTGTAATCTCATTATTTGGAAGTCCTGAAAAAATAACTGCAGAAGGATTGATTCTTGAAGATGGAAAAGGAATCGACGGACAGGGAACAGTTAACATGGTATACAATGAAATGGACATTACAGTTCTTTTTTCAAAAATTACTAATTCATATCTGCCAACTGAAATTATGGGAGAAGAAGGTTCTCTTCTTATAGAGCATGTTTCAGAAATGGATAAACTCTACTTCATAAAAAGGGGAAGCAATGAAAAAACTGATCTGACATTGTCAAGAAAAGAAAATTCAATGTATTATGAACTGAAACATTTTGTTGATTTATACAATGAAAATAAGAAGGAATCGCCTGTAAATACTTTTTCATTATCTCTTGAAGTAATGAAAATACTAGATACAATAAGAGAAAAAATAGGGATTGTATTTCCTGCAGACAATAAAAAGTAAAAAACTTATGTTATTTTATTTGAAAATGGTGTATAATATACAAAAAAACGAAGGAGTAATCTATATGAAAAAAGTATTGTTTTTGTTAATGATTTTATTTGGAGCGTTTAACAGTTTTTCTGCTCATATCTTAAATAGCAAAAATTCCGGTATGTTTACAGACAAGGAAATGATGAGCCTTGTATCAGGAAATTATAATACTGATGTTCAGCTGGCTGTTGTTTCTAAAGCAAGGGGAAGTAATCAGGAATCTACAACAAAGGCTGAAAATGACGCAAGACTTACTTTACAGAGTACGATTAAGGAATATTCCTATCTGGTATTGACTACATATTTAAAAGAAACAGGAATAACAGGACAAAATTTTGATGTAAAGAAAATGAAAGATATAGCTGATCAGATAGCGAAGGAAGCCTTGCTTTCAGCAACTCAGAAAGGAAAATGGATAACAGGACGTAATGATACTGTTATGCTTTATCTGATAGAAAAGGAAACCGTAAGAAAAATGTCGGCAAAAGCATTCAGGGAGAGACTGACAAATCTTATTGAAAAACTGACAGAGTACAGAGGAGTATTTGAAACTTTAAAAATATCCGGAGGAAATTAATTATTAATAAATGAAAATAAAAGAGATCGTCTCAAAATAGCAAAAATATAAATGCGATATATGAGAACTATATTTATTCATTTACTAAAATTTTACTTATACAAAATAGTCATTCATTAAGGAAAAGTCAAAAACTTACCTAAAGGTTCGAACATATGCCTTTTCCTAAATTCATTTCCTATTTTTCATTGTAAAATTTTAAATAATTCAAAAATATAGTTTTTCACATTAATTTTTAAGTTTTCCTTTTGAAACAGCCCCTTGTTTAAAATAAAGTTGATAAAAGAATAAAAAGCCGATATAATATAATAAAAATAAAAGCAATAAATAACAAATCAAAGAAGGGAATGATAATGATGGAAATAAACAAATTTATCGATCATACAATATTAAAGGCGACTGCCAAAAAAGAAGATATAAAAAAATTATGTGATGAGGCAAAAAAATATGATTTTTTTTCTGTATGTGTAAATGGTGCAAATGTCAGATATGCATATGAACAGCTAAAACATTCTAATGTGAAAGTTGCCGCAGTTGTAGGATTTCCTTTGGGAGCAATGTCTAAAGATGCTAAAGTTTTTGAAGCTAGGAGAGCTATAGAAGATGGAGCTTCAGAAATAGACATGGTTATAAATATTGGTGCATTAAAAGATGGAGAATATGACTATGTGGAAAATGAAATCAGGGAAATAAAGGAAACTATCGGGAATAATGTATTAAAAGTAATAATAGAAACTTGTTACCTTACTGATGAGGAAAAGAAAAAGGCGTGTGAACTGTCACTGAATGCAAAAGCGGATTTTGTAAAGACTTCTACAGGATTTGGAACAGGAGGGGCAACATTTGAAGATGTAGAACTTATGAAATCAGTAGTTGGAGATAAAGCGCAGGTTAAGGCAAGTGGAGGAGTAAAGGATCTTGAAACTGCAAAAAAATATATTGAATTAGGTGCAACAAGACTAGGAACAAGCTCAGGAATTGCTATTGTAACGGGATTGGAAAGTGAGAAAGCCGGATATTAAATTTTAGTCAATAAA
>ERZ772971.580-NODE-580-length-22559-cov-6.714540_pt1 | contig 22559 bp, 26 predicted proteins | sample MGYA00511943_ERZ772971 | MGnify/ENA primary metagenome ERZ772971 (study PRJEB29015, sample SAMEA2737929) | human oral metagenome | biome: human oral; feature: human-associated habitat; material: dental | place: China | collected 2144 ... | reverse complement strand
GCTATCCGCGCTCGGATGCAGAGTATCTGCCCGTGAGTCAGCACAAGGATGCGGCGAAGATCCTCGGCAACCTCGCGGCGCTTGAGGAGTCGGAACTCGGGGCGTGGGCAAAGGCAGCCGATGCGAAGCAGAAGTCGCGCGCGTGGAACGATGCGAAGATCTCGGCGCATCACGCGATTATTCCGACGACGGTCCCCGTGAATCTCGCACGTCTCAGTGCCGTGGAGAAAAATATCTACGAGCTGATCGCACGCGCCTACATTGCACAGTTCTACCCGAACTACGTCTACGACCAGACGAAGGTGGAGGTCACGTATCACGGTGAACTGTTCACGGCGAGCGGACGTACAGAGCGTGCGGCGGGGTGGCGCGCGCTGTACCGCACGGGAAAGAGTGAGGCGGAAGATGCGGAGAAGGAGGATGAGGAGAGCGCCGTCCTGCCCCCAATGAAGAAGGGGGATGCGGCGGACTACGTGTCGGCGGATCTCGGCACGCGGCAGACGAAGCCGCCCTCTCGCTTTACGCCCGCGACCCTCCTGCAGGGCATGAAGGAAATCCATAAATACGTGAAGGACGAGGCGGCAAAGAAGATGCTGCGCGATGTCTCCGGCATTGGCACCGAGGCGACGCGTGCAAGCATCATCGAGGATCTGATCCGCCGCAAATTTCTCCATGCGGCGGGCAAGAAAAAGGTGTTGACGCCGACAGCAGAGGCATACCTTCTGATCGATGCACTCCCCGATACAATGACCTACCCCGATGCGACGGCGATCTGGGAGGATCGCCTGCATTCGATGGCGCAGGGGGAAGGGACGCCCACGGAGTTCCTTGCGGGACAGGCGGCATTTGCACGCGATCTCTGTACTGCGGCACTGACGGCAAAGATTGCGGGCGTGGAGGGCATACGCTGCCCTGCATGCGGACACGGTATCATGCAGAAGCGCAAGGGAAAGCACGGCGATTTCTGGGGCTGCTCCGCATTCCCGCAGTGCCGCATGACGGCGAACGATGTGGGCGGTAGGCCTGACTTTACAGGAAAGCGGATACCGCGCACCGCAGCGGGAGCGATGGTAGAGCGTGTGTCCGAGCCAAGATACGCCCCACGCGGCAGCTATACGCCGACGGCGGATGAACAGGCGGAGATGGATGCGCTGTTTTTTGGAGACTGATATGACAACATTTTCATCACTCGGCGTATCCGAGAACCTTACAACGGCGCTGACAAAGCGCGGCATCACCGCGCCGACGGAGATACAGGAGGCATTGATCCCCGCTGCGCATGCGGGGGAGAATCTGATCGGCGAGGCTCCGACGGGAACGGGCAAGACGCTCGCCTATCTCCTGCCCCTGTTGGCACGCATGGATCCCGCTGTGCGCACGGCACAGGCACTTGTTCTCGCGCCGACGCACGAACTTGTGATGCAGATCGCCGCCGTCGCGCGCGAACTCGCACAGGCGTCGGAACTCCCCATCGGCGTACAGGCACTCATCGGTGGGGCAAATATCAAGCGGCAGATCGAAGCACTCAAGAAAAAGCCCGCGCTCATCGTCGGCTCTGCACCGCGTGTGGAGGAACTGAACCGCCTCGGCAAGCTGAAGCTCACGGGAATAAAGCTGCTCGTTCTGGACGAGTTCGACCGACTCCTTGGCAAGCAGCATTTGGGCGGGGTACGCACCGTGATCCGACTTCTGCCCGCAGATCGTCAGGTGCTCCTTCTCTCGGCGACCGCGGGCACGGCTGCCGTACGGATGGCGCAGGAACTTTTCGCTCCGCGGCTCATCCGTGTGGAGGGGGCGTGTGATACGTATGAAAACTACTATCATATTGTATCGTTTCGTGATAAAATAAAGGCAGTTCAAAAACTGACGCGTCGTCTGCCGATTCGGCGCGGAATCATTTTCGTCGGACGCAGCTTCGACGCGGAGCACGCGCTCGAAAAACTGCGCTTTGAGGGCATCAAGGCGGTCGCTCTCCTAGGACAGGAGCGGCGCGACCAGCGCCGTGCGGCACTTGATGCGATCCGCGCGGGACGCGCGAATCTGCTCATCTCCACCGATCTCGCTGCGCGTGGGCTCGACATTGAGGATGTGGACTACGTCGTCCATCTGGATCTGCCGGAAGACGTGCGCACCTATCGCCACCGCGCGGGGCGCACGGCGCGTGCAGGGAAGGCGGGCGCAGTCATTTCGCTCGTGGATGAGAGGGAGATCGACAAATTGAAGGCACTCGCCGCACGCATGGAGATCGAACTCTCCCGCGTGCCGCGCACCTGACCTCGGCGATTGCGTTCACCCATGTTCAAAGGGGGATATCATTCGTGGACATATTGCCCACATTGCTCGACATACTGCTCGTTGTCTTTTTGATCTTCATGAACGGATTTTTCGTTGCGGCGGAGTTCTGCTGCGTGAAGATCCGCACCTCACGCCTTGAAACGTTGATTGCGGAGGGGAGCAGCCGTGCCGGATACGCGAAACAGCTTACGGAACACCTTGACTACTCACTTTCCGTGACGCAGTTCGGCATCACACTTGCCTCACTCGGCCTCGGCTGGGTGGGCGAACCTGCGATTGCGACGCTCATCCTGCCCGTAACGCATGTGTTTGGACTGCCCGACGAGGTCGGGCACACGATTGCGCTCGCGGTCGCCTTTACGATCATCACCTCGCTGCACATTGTACTCGGCGAGCTTACGCCAAAATCCATGGCGATTGCAAACGTCGAGGACATTATGCTCGCGATTGCGTTTCCGATGGTGCTCTTCGGCCGCATCATGCGTCCCTTCGTCTGGATCTTGAACACCGTTGCGAACACGATCAGCCGCCGACTCGGCTACGATGTGAAGGGCGAGAATGAGGACGCGCACACGGAGGAGGAGATCCGCCTCCTGATGAAGGAGAGCTATCGGCAGGGGCTGATCAATAGTACAGAGGCGGACTTCGTGGATAATGTCTTCTCGTTCACGGAGCTGAACGCGCGCGAGATCATGATACCGCGCACCGATATGATCTGCCTTTACCTTGACGATACATCCGCCGAGCGCATCAAGACGATTCTGGAGGAGCAGCAGACGCGCTATCCCGTCTGCTACGAGGACAAGGATCACATCATCGGATTTATCCATGTAAAAGATCTTCTGCCGCCGCTCATCCGCGGGGAACGGCTGAATCTGCGTCGCTACATTCGCAAGGCGCTCGTCGTGCCCGAGAGTATGGACGGAAGCGTGCTCCTGCGCACGATGCAGGAGCAGGGATCACAGCTTGCGATTGTGGTGGATGAGTACGGTGGAACAGCGGGGATGGTGACGATCGAGGACATCATTGAACAGATCGTCGGCGATATCCGTGACGAATTCGATGAGGAACGTGAGAGTGTGGAGTGGCGTACGAGTGAGATCTGTTCCGTCGATGCGAAGCTCCTGCTGGAAGAGATCGCCGATCTGCTCGGTGTCCGCATTGAGGATGAGGATGTGGACAGCATCGGCGGCTGGCTCTACGACCAGCTGGGCGAGGCACCGCGCATTGGGCAGATGGCAGCGCATGGGGGGACGCTTCTCTACGTCGAGGAGGTGGACGGTGTACGCATTACGCGCGTACTTGTCCGTCTGCTGCATACGGTCTCGGAGACGCAGGGCGTACTAGTGGCGCACGCGGAGGAGTAGACATGGCTTTTGATCCCGTGCTGTATGATGACGTGATTGCCGCATTTACCGTCGATGCAAATCATCTGCGTGAGATGGCGGCGAAGATTGTCGAGGGGTGACGGGACGCGCTCTTTCGGCGGAGAATGCCGTACGCGTGCGTGCGATTGTCGTGCGCGGGTGAAAAACGCTTGCCACTGCTGCGTCCTCTGTGCTATGATAACGAAATACAAATATTAGTGAAGGAAGTGGCTTTTTCTTGCTCACACTTTTAATGGTACTTGATGCAATCGTTGCGATTATCCTCATCGCATCCGTGCTCGGGCAGGAGGCGAAGTCCGCCGGCATGGGCGGGCTTGACGGCGGTGGAGATACGGTGTTCTCGGGCAAGGCACGCGGCATGGATGCGCTGCTCGCGCGCGTGACGATCGTGTTTGCAATCCTGTTCGGCGTCATCACGATTGTGATTGCACGCATGTCGAGTTGATTCTGTAAAAAGGGAAAATCCCTGTTGCCGCCTCAGCGGTGCAGGGATTTTTTCAGGTGAGGAACGAACGGATCGGAGGAATTGTCATGCACCTTGAAGGCGCCGAACCCTTTTTGCTGCCGGGAGGGCGTCATGGCGCCCTTCTCATTCATGGCTTTACGGGACTGCCCGCCGAGCTGCGCCTTATGGGGGCGTATCTGAATGACTGCGGCTTCACTGTGCTTGCCATACGCCTCGCGGGGCACGGGACAACGGTCGAGGATCTGAGCCGCATGGAGCATGAGGACTGGATGGACTCTGTGCGCGACGGCTACGCCATCCTGAGCGGCGTATGTGAGGAGGTTTCCGTCGTCGGGCATTCGATGGGAGCTGTTTTTGCCATGCTGCTCTCCATGGAGGCGGAGATCTCGCACGTCGTGAGCCTTGGCGCTCCCATTATGATTGCGCCGGAGCAGGGGATCGAGCATCTGCCGACGCGCGAGGCGTGCATGGATCGCTATGTGCCGAAAGCGCGGCGCAAGCTTGCGAATGTGCCGCAGGGAGCCAACAATACCTATCGACGCATGCCGCTCGTCTCCATTCACGAGATGATGGACGTTATCGCCATTTTGTGCGATGAGATCGCGCGGGTTACAGCGCCCCTTCTGATCGTACATGGGGCGCGCGACCACACGGCAGATCCGAAGAGTGCGGACTATCTCTATGACAACGTCCGAAGCGCCCGGCGTGAGAAGTTCATCCTGCCGGACGCAGGTCATCTGCTGCCGCTGGACATGGGGGTCAGGGAACGCGTCTTTGCACGTACAGCAGAATTTCTTTCGGACGCTATGGGAGAAGAATAGAAACGGAAAAAAGAGGGGCTTATGGAACTGGAACAACTGGATATGCTGAAAGAGCGCGTACACGCCTTTATGCGGGAGGACGCCTATCGCCCGCTGCCAATGGCAGAAGTACGCACGGGACTCGGACTCTCCGAGGAGGAAGAGCCACTGCTTTCATCTGCGCTTGCAGCGCTTGAAACGGAGGGCGCGATCATTCGCAACCGCAGCGGACTCTATGGGCTGCCGAGCCGCATGAATCTCGTGGTGGGGCGTCTCTCCATGTCGCCGAAGGGGTTCGGCTTCATCATCCCCGATGTACGTGCGACGGAGGACGAGTCCGATGTCTTTGTGCCGGGTGCCGCGCTCGCAACTGCCATGCACGGGGATCGCGTCGTGGCGCGTGTCACCCCGTCCGAGACGCCGGGACGCGCACGGGAGGGCGAGATCATCCGCATCCTTGAGCGCGCGAATACGCACATCGTCGGCACGTTTGAGCGCAGCAAGGCGTTTGGATTCGTCACGCCTGACAGCGCGAAGATCGGGCGTGATATCTTTATTTTGAAAAAGGATTTTGGCGGCGCGAAAACGGGCAGCAAGGTCGTCGTCGAGATCACAAAGTGGCCGGAGGAGCGCCGCAGTGCGGAAGGGCGCGTGGTTGAGGTACTCGGCAGGACGGGCGATCCCGGTGTCGATGTGCTCGCCGTGATGCGCGCCTATGATCTTGACGAAAAATTCCCCCCCGCCGTTGCAGAGGCTGCCGCACAATGCCCCAAGGATCCGCTTTCCGCCGAGTACGAGGGGCGGCGGGATCGCCGCGACTTCCCGATTGTCACGATCGACGGGGAGGATACGAAGGATATCGACGACGGTATCTATGCCTACGAGAAGGACGGCGGCTTCTTCCTCGGTGTCTACATTGCCGATGTCAGTCACTACGTCCGCGCGGGCGAGCCGCTCGATGTGGAGGCGGCGCGGCGCGGGACGAGCGTCTACCTCGTCGACCGTGTCATCCCCATGCTGCCGAAGGAACTCTCGAACGGGATTTGCAGCTTGAATGAGGGCGTTGACCGTCTCTCCATGGCGTGTGAAATGGAGATCGGTACGGACGGTGAGGTAAAAAGCTATGAGATCGTGCCGTGTGTGATCCATGTCGCACGCCGCCTCACCTATACACTCGTGAACAAGGTGCTTGCAGGCGACGAACCGTTTGTCTCGGACAACGAGGATATCCGACCCATGCTGGAGACGCTGCGCCGACTGCGTGAAGTGCTGCGCGCGAAGCGTCATCGGCGCGGCTCGATTGACTTTGAGCTGCCCGAGATCAAGGTGAAGCTCGATGCAGAGGGTCATCCCGTCGCACTCGTGAAGCGCACAGGCTCCATCGGTGAGTCCATCATCGAGGAGTGCATGCTCATCGCAAACGAGACGGTCGCGCGCCACATGGAGCTGAAGGACGAGCCCTTTGTCTACCGTGTGCACGAGACACCGAATTCTGAGAAGATCGAGCGGTTCCAGAGCCTTCTCGCTGCGCTCGGGCTGCGCCTGAACGTGGGCGAGGACGGCAAGGTACAGCCGCGTGACATACAGGCGGTGCTCGATCGTGTGAAGGGGGCACCGGAGGAACGCATCATCGGCGCGGTCGCCCTGCGCTCCATGCAGCAGGCGCGTTACTCGACGCAGAGCCTTGGTCATTTCGGGCTTGCCGCACGCTACTATACGCATTTTACCTCACCCATCCGCCGCTATCCCGATCTCCTTGTCCATCGGCTTCTGCGGGAGACGTTCGCCACGGGGCATATCGCGCCGGAGAAGCGGGAACGGCTGCGTGCGGTGCTGCCCGATGCGGCGGAGCACTCCTCCGCGCGTGAGCGCATCGCCATCGAGGCGGAGCGCGAGACGACGGATATGAAGAAGATCGAGTACATGGCGCAGTTCGTCGGCGAGACCTTCGAGGGCGTTGTCAGCGGCGTCACGGCATTCGGCATCTTTGTCGAACTCGAGAACGGCGTCGAGGGACTCGTGCACGTCTCGACAATGGTGAATGACTACTACAGCTACGTCGAGGAGCAGTATGCGATGGTCGGCGAGCGCACGGGCACGCGCTACCGCCTCGGCGATCCCGTGACCATCATCATCACGCGCGCGGACGTGCAGGCGCGGACACTTGACTTCGTGCTGAAGGACAACGGCGTCTATGAGCCAAACATGACAAAGCCCGTGAAAGGTGCGGCAAAGCCCCAGACCTCTGAGGAAAAAAGCACCTCCTCGGGTGGACGCAGCCGTCGCTCACGCAAAAAGAAGGGCGAGCGCAAGGCAGAGCCGATCATCGCAGATGTTGCGGCAACGTCTGCCGAGCGGCGCAAGAAGACACGCGGCGCACACGGGACACACGGCAAACGGGCGCAGGACGGCGAGCGCGCGGCACGCAAGGCAGCCGCGAGCGTCCCCGTAAAACCGCGTGCTGCAGCGTCCAAAGCGGACGGCGGTGATCGTCGTGACCGTGCACGCGGCGGCAGAGGGGCTGATCGCTACGGTGATGAGCGCGAGCCGCGCGACTATCATCGCGTCAAGGTGACGGGGCTCAACAGCGCTGTCTGGCCGGATCCACCGGGGTACCGCGCACAGAGATCGGAGCCGGAGGCAGCAGAGAAGCCGCGCCGTGCGCCGCGTCCCGCACGGCGGATGAATCGCAAGGAATCGCCGATAAAATGAAGTCCGTCAGATTGGTGCAGATTTTTTGTCCTGTCAAGGAGACAAACCGGACGCATAGCAGAGACTATGTGGAGGATTTGTCGACAATGACAGGGCGAAAAAGATACGCCAAGATGGCGGTGCTGAATTTATCGGTGCTTCCGTAGAACTGAGGGCGGAACGGGGAACGCCGAGTGAGGAATTTCGATGGGAAAAAAGAACGAAAGCGTTAAGATCGCCTGCGAAAACCGCAAGGCGCGCCACGACTATTTCATCCATGAGACATACGAGGCGGGGCTGGAACTGGTCGGCACAGAGGTCAAGTCCCTGCGTGCAGGGCGCGCAAATCTGCGCGACAGCTATGCCTACATCAAGAACGGGGAGATCTTCCTCGAACACCTGCACATCAGCCCCTACGAACAGGGCAATCAGTTCAACCACGATCCGCTGCGCGTCCGCCGCCTACTCATGCACAAGGCGGAGATCCTAAAACTCTTCGGCAAGACCCGTGAGAAGGGAATGACCCTCGTCCCTTTGAAAATCTACTTCAAGCGCGGACGCGCAAAGCTGGAACTTGCCCTTGCCAGCGGAAAGCACAACTATGACAAGCGGCAGACGCTCAAGGCAAAGGATGCGAAGCGCGAAATGGAGCAGGCACTCAAAAATCATCAACGAGGCTAGACAGGAGAATTTATGCAGGAAAAGGAAGCATCGCCTGCGCTTCGGCGTGGGTTGAAGAACAGACATCTCCAGATGATCGCACTTGGCGGGGCGATTGGGACAGGGCTCTTCTACGGCTCGGCATCTACGATTGCGCTCGCGGGACCTGCCGTCATGCTCGCCTACCTTCTCGGTGGCATCATGATCTTTTTCATCATGCGCATGCTCGGCGAAATGGCGGTCGATGAGCCGGTCTCCGGCTCGTTCAGTCACTATGCGGGCAAATACTGGGGCGCGTTTCCGGGCTTCCTCTCCGGCTGGAATTATTGGTTCAACTATATCATCGTCTCCATGGCGGAGCTTGCGGCGGTCGGCATCTACATGAATTTTTGGCTGCCGGATCTTCCCCAGTGGATTTCGGCGCTCGTATGTCTTACCGTCATCACGGTGCTCAACCTCATCAATGTACGCGCGTACGGTGAGATGGAGTTCTGGATGGCACTCGTGAAGATCACCGCGATTGTCCTCATGATTGGACTCGGCGGCTGGCTGCTCCTCACGGGTGCGCCGTTCCCCGACAACGTCAGCAACCTGTGGGAACACGGAGGATTCCTGCCGAATGGCTGGTGGGGCTTCTTCCTCGGTACCGCCGTCGTCATGTTTTCGTTCGGCGGCATCGAGCTGATCGGTATCACAGCGGGCGAGGCGGAGGATCCTGACCGCACCATTCCACAGGCGATCAATCAGGTGATATGGCGCATTCTGATCTTCTACGTCGGCACAATGGCGGTGCTGATGGCACTCTGGCCGTGGAACGAGGTCGGCATGGAGGCAAGTCCCTTTGTGCAGATCTTCCAAAACGTCGGCATTCCCGCCGCCGCGCACATCCTGAACTTTGTCGTACTCACCGCCGCAATCTCCGTCTACAACTCCGCGATCTACAGCAACAGCCGTATGCTCTATGGTCTCGCGCAGCGGGGAGACGCGCCGCCGGTGCTCAAGAGTCTCTCGGTGCGCGGCGTACCCGTGCTTGGAATTCTCATTTCCTCGGGCATCACGCTCATCGTAGTGTTCCTGAATTACTTCTTCCCGGGAGATGCGTTCCTCTATCTTATTTCGATTGCGATCTGTGCGGCTGTCATCAGCTGGACAACCATTGTCGTGACGCATCTGAAGTTTCGCGGCAAGATGGAGCGTGCGGGAAAACACATCAAATTCCGCGCGCCGCTGTATCCGTGGATCAACTATGTCTGTCTTGTATTCCTCGCGGGCGTTGTATTCATGATGGCGCAGCTTCCGGGGATGCAGCTCGCCGTGCTGATCCTGCCCGCGTGGCTGCTCGTCCTGTGGATTGGCTACCGCACGAAGAAGAAACAGCGGGAAAAAGCATAGCACCCCTGCGCCCCTTGCCTGTGTGGAGAAGTGGGACGCTGGCGATGAAAGAGAAGAAAATAGGGGCTGCTACACGAACGACAGAGATTCGTGCAGCAGCCCTTTCGTGTATACACCTTTTTCATTAGACAAAAAAAACCATTTGTGCTATTATATATAATAAAATTTTAACAGTAAGGAGGAATCATATGATTTGCAAGGAGTGTGGCGCAAAAATAGAAAAACTCACGCGTATTTGCCCGCATTGTGGAGAGCGTGCACTCATTGACGACGAACTCGACACGTGGAGTTTTATTGCAGATACGGCAGCGAAGCATCAGCGTGCGATGCCGGCGGAGATTGCGCTGAACGAGCCGGCACCGATTCCGACGGAGCGTGCGGCGCAGCTGGACGGACTTCAGCGGATGCGGGACTATTTTACGCAGCACAGCAATCTCTATAAGGTCATCGAGGATCTGAACTACATCGAGGGGGGACTGCACCGGCCGTCCTTTGTCCTCTGGCTGCTCGTCGGCGGGCTCGCTTCGGCACTTGTCTATCTGCCGCTGTCGCCGTTCCTGCCGCACTTTATATGGGCATACTACTTCGTCCTCTGGGGCGTTGTGACAACGGTTGGCTATCTGCGCGCCGGACGCCGCTATGAGCGACGCAAGGCGGAGTTCGCACTCCTCCGCCGCGATGCGGAGAATGATTTGCGTGCGATGTATAATAACTGCGCGGATTGCTTCCTGCCTCTGGCATGGACGCCGCCGCCGCGCATCATTCGTATGTTGGATGCTATGCGTACGGATGAGACTGTCTCCGTGCGTATGTATATGGAACGGGAGGCAGGATGATGGCGGCTGAAATCCGGATCAAGCGCATCTACGAAGCTGCAGACGCTGCCGACGGCTTTCGCGTGCTCGTCGATCGGCTTTGGCCGCGCGGTATCTCCAAGGAGCGTGCAGCACTTGCCGATTGGTGGAAGGACATCGCTCCCTCACCCGAGCTGCGGACGTGGTTCGGACACAAGGCGGAGCGTTTTGCGGAGTTTGCCGAGAAATACCGCGCGGAGCTCTCGACCGGTACAGCCGCACCGACGCACATGGTGACGGTGAGCGAACACCTTGCAGCCGGAGAGAATGTCACTCTGCTCTATGGGGCAAAGGATTCCAAGATCAACCAAGCAGTTGTCCTGCGTGACTGGATGTACGCAATGATGGATAAGTAAAGGAATTTTTGAACAAAGAAAAAGAACCGCCAATGGGGGGATATCCCGTTGGCGGTTCTTTGTGTGTATGCTGATAAACTATCTCTCCGCCGAGCTCACGCGCGATGATATCACGACCATGAAGATGGCGAGGGCGGCAATGCCGACACCGAGACCGATGTAGCCGTTTCCTGTGAATCCATCGGCGATGTAGCCGATGAGGGAACAGGCAGCGACGACACCGACGTAGGGGAGCTGTGTCGAGACGTGGTCGAGGTGGTGGCACTGTGCGCCCGCCGAAGCGAGGATGGTCGTATCGGAGATGGGAGAGGCGTGGTCGCCGCAGACGGCACCTGAAAGGATGGCGGCGACGGAAACGACGAGGATGTCAGGTGCGGTCTGACCGAGCACCGCAATCGCAATCGGGATGAGGATGCCGAACGTGCCCCAGCTCGTGCCGGTGGCAAAGGCAAGCCCTGCGGCGACGAGAAAGAAGAGCGGCGGCAGGAACATGACGACCCCCGCATTTGCAGCGACGACAGCGCCGACGAAACCGCCGAGGTTGAGATACTCCTTGCTGCAGATCCCTGAGAGTGTCCACGCGAGGCAGAGAATGAAGATGGCAGGGGTCATCGCCTTAAAGCCCCAACCAAAGCTGTCACAGAAGACATTGAAGGAAACAACGCGGCGCGGGAGGTAGAGCAGTCCCGTAAAGACAAAGGCAATGAAGGAGCCGAGTACGAGCGACTTCGACGAGTCGCAGTTCGCAAAGGCATCGGCGATGCTCGCGCCGTCATGGATGCCGCCCGTATAGAGCATGCCGTAGATACATGCGCCGATGAGGACGAGGAGGGGAAGCATGAGGTCGAGCATCTTGCCGCGCCCCTCACTCGCTGCGCTTGCGGATGCCTCCGCCGTATCCTGATACTCCTTCGGGATTTCAAAATCGGTGTTGGATCTCCGGACACTCCGGCGCATCGCACCAAAGTCGCGCCCCGTCCATATAATGAAGAGCATGAAGAGAATCGTCAGCCATGCGTAAAGATTGAATGGAATGGTCTGCAAAAACAGCATAAAGCCGTCAATCTGTGTATCCTCCGGCAGGGAAGAGCCGACCGCCGCCGCCCAGCTGGAGACGGGGGCGATGATGCAGATGGGGGCTGCCGTAGCGTCGATGATGTAGGCGAGCTTTGTCCGCGCAATCCGGAACTTATCCGTGACGGGGCGCATGACCGTGCCGACTGTGAGGCAGTTGAAGTAGTCGTCGATGAAAATAACGATGCCGAGCAGCACAGTGACAAGGGAGGCACTGCGCTTTCCCTTGATTGTGCGCGTTGCCCACTCGCCGTATGCGTTCATTGCACCCGAGCGCGTGATGGCGGCAACGAGGATGCCAAGGATGACGAGAAAGACGAGGATGTTGACATTGCTGCCAACCTTGTCTGCCATGACCTGAAACATCGTAAGCGTTGCCTGCAAGAAATTCCCGCCCGCGAAGAGCATTGCGCCCGAGAAAATGCCGATGATGAGCGACATATAGACTTCCTTCGTCCAGAGCGCGAGGACGATGGTGATGATCGGCGGCAGAATCGACCATGCGGTTGCTGTCATGAGTTAGATACACTCCCTTTGATGTTTTCTAAAAACTGCTTTCCATTATAGCAAAAATCTAGGATTTGGCAAAAGGTTCGGATGAAAAAATGCAATTTCTTCATGCGGGCTTCACTCCTATGTATTGCTGTTAAAGCGGTAGCCTGCGCCCCAAACGGTTTCAATCCATCGCGGGTTGGACGGATCGGGCTCGATCTTTTCACGCAGCCGGTTTATGTGGACGGCAACGGTGGAGGTGCTGCCAAGGGCATCCAAGGACCAGACGCGGTCATAGAGTGTCTCCTTGTTGAAGACGATCTGTGGATTCTGTGCGAGAAAGAGGAGCAGTTCAAACTCGCGTGTGGCGAGGCGCACCTCACGTTCCGTGACAAAGACGCGACGTGTCTGTGGCTGTATCTCAAGATCGCCGCGTTGGATGGCTGCGGCTGCTGTGCGCATTTCCTCAAGAGGAGTGAGAATCTGTGTTGAGAGGAGACGTGCGAGATAGCGGCCAAGGAGCAGGATGCCGGTCGAGGCGATGAGAATGAGCAGCACGAGGACGGCTTTCAGGATGAACTCGCGCAGGTCATGCGGGATCATCGGTGCCTCACTGCGCCCCATCATGGGGACGGAGCCCGCGCCCATGATGACAGTGCCGCTGCGCAGCCCCTCGAAGCGGAAGAAGATTCCCTCCATACTTCATTTTATCAGCGATTCCTTAACGACAGGTCGCGCAGCTGCATTGCGGCACCTCTCTTTCATGGGCAAAACATCTCTGCCATTATACCCCATTTGTGTCAAAAAATCTGTGCACAGGGAGGAATTTCAAAAAAGTTATTTTGCTGTTTACACTTTGTTTAACATTCCCCCGTATGATGTAACCATAGCAGTGATACACCAATATTGATGCCGCAAGGCAGAGGAGGAAATCATCATGGAAATGCAGAATGTCATAGACGACGATCTTTTTTGAATGTGTATATGGCAGTGCACCGACGGCATTTTCCCGAAATTCACCTTTTGTGAAAATTTCATTACGTGATTGACATGGATTATCTCGATGGGGTATAATGTGTTTGCATCATTTATCGGTGCGAAACTACTCCGCGCGTGGAGGGAGGGGAAATGCATGGCAAATGAAATCAAGGTCGGCAAAAATGAGTCGATCGACAGTGCTCTCCGCCGCTTTAAGCGTATGTCACAGAAGGCCGGCACTCTTGCCGAAGTTCGAAAGCGTGAACATTACGAGAAACCGAGCGTTCGCCGCAAAAAGAAGTCTGAGGCAGCGCGTAAACGCAAATACAGGGGCTGATTGCAAAGAGGCATCCGTGGACGCAGTGCCACGGATGCTTTTCTATTATTTATGGAAGGATGAAGAGAAATGTCGTTGATGGAAAAATTGACAGCGGATATGAAGGAAGCCATGAAACAGGGCGAAAAGGAGCGTCTCTCCGTGATCCGACTCGTGCGCGGCGCCGTTCGCCAGGCTGAGATCGACGGAAAAAAGACGCTGAGTGACGATGAGATCATCAGCGTCATCACAAAGGAAGTGAAGATGCGCCGTGACTCCATTGAGGAGTTTGAACGCGGGGGACGCGCGGATCTGGTGGAAAAGACCGAGGGTGAGATTGCAATTCTCATGCCTTATCTGCCGGAACAGCTCAGTACCGATGAGGTAAAGAAGATCGTCGAGGCGGCTGTTGCCGAGGTTGGCGCGACCACGGCAAAGGATATGGGGAAGGTCATGGGCGTCCTCATGCCGCGCGTCAAGGGGCGTGCGGACGGAAAACTCGTGAATGAACTCGTTCGCTCGCTTCTCAAATAATTGTCCAAAGCGCAACACATCCCCGCACATTCTTTTTGACAAAGGCGCGGGGATTTTCGTATAATTGGAAAGAAAATTGAAGTTTGAAGGAGCGCATGATATGGCGGAAAAAGATAAAAAGGACAGCAAAAAAGATAAACCCATGACGCGTGAGGAGGCGCTCGAAAATGCCCTCAAGCAAATTGAGAAAGCACATGGAAAGGGTGCAATCATGCGTCTTGGTGAAGCCAAGGCAAACATGAATATCGAGGTCATATCGACGGGTATTTTGCCGCTGGATATTGCACTCGGCGTTGGCGGCATCCCGCGCGGGCGCATCATCGAGGTATATGGTCCCGAGTCCTCCGGCAAGACAACCGTAACCCTCCACATGATCGCCGAGGCTCAGAAGGCAGGGGGGCTTGCCGCATTCATCGATGCCGAGCACGCCCTTGACCCCGAATACGCGCGTAAGCTTGGCGTCAACACAGAGGATCTTCTGATCTCGCAGCCAGATACTGGTGAACAGGCGCTTGAGATCGTGGACGCGCTCGTACGCAGCAGCGCGATTGATATCATCGTGGTCGACTCTGTCGCGGCACTCGTGCCGAAATCCGAAATCGACGGGGACATGGGTGCCTCTGTCGTCGGACTTCAGGCACGCCTCATGAGTCAGGCGATGCGAAAGCTCACGGGCATCATCAGTAAGACACGTACAGTTGCCGTCTTTATCAATCAGCTGCGCGAAAAGATTGGCGTGACATACGGCAACCCCGAGACGACAACGGGAGGACGTGCGCTGAAGTTCTACGCCTCCGTTCGTATTGATGTACGGCGTGCAGACTCCATCAAGCAGGGGACAGAGTCACTTGGCAACCGCACGCGTGCCAAGATCGTCAAGAACAAGGTCGCACCGCCCTTTAAGACGGCTGAGTTCGACATCATGTATGGCGAGGGCGTCTCGCGCCTCGGCAGCATCATCGACATGGCGGTAGATCTCGACATCGTGGACAAGAGCGGCGCATGGTATGCCTACGAGGGGACACGCCTCGGACAGGGCAAGGAAAATGCAAAGGCGACACTTGAGGAAAAACCGGAGATGATCGCCGAGATCGAGGAAAAAATCCGCACGAAAATTCTTGTCGAAGGAGAAAAGCCGAAAAAGAAATCATCGAAAAAAGCTGCGGCAGCTGCGGAACAGGACGCCGCGGATGCTCCAGAGCAAGATGTCCCCGAGCAGGATGTTTCGGAGCAGGATGCTATGCCGGAGACGGATGAATGAGCGCTGCTCCAGAAACCTCACCAAAACCACCGCGCAGATCCCAAGAAAAGACCGCCCTTGCGACGGCGGTCGACTATCTCGCACGGCAGGCGCACAGCGAAAAGAAGCTGCGCGAGAAACTGGCACGCAAGGACTTTTCAGAGGAAGAGATCGATGATGCCATCGCGCGCCTCATTGAGCGGCATTATCTTGATGACACAAAACTCTGTGCGGAGCAGTTCATGTATCTCTACAACGAAGGGCGCAGCTCAGTCCGTCAGATCTGCGCAAAGCTCATGCAGCGCGGCTTTGACCATGATCTCGTGTGGAGCGTTGTGCCGGAGGATACCTATGACCGTGAGGTTGCCGCAGCCGAACGTGTCCTATCGATGAAGTTCAAACCGACGGACAAGCATCAAAAGATGATGGCAAATCTCTATCAAAAGGGATTTTCCGTCGATGTGGCACATGCCGCTGTGCAGAATTTTACGGCAGACGCAGAAGAATAATTCCATAGAGCGAGGAAGGAACGCCCATGATGAACAAAAACGATGTCGCGGAAATGATTTTGGTGCTTGACTTTGGCGGACAGTACAACCAGTTGATTGCACGCCGTGTACGGGAAAATCATGTCTATTGTGAAGTGCATCCGCATACATTGTCCTTAGATCGTATTCGTGAGCTGGCACCGCGCGGCATTATTCTGACGGGCGGACCGAACAGTGTTTATGGTGCGGAGGCGATTACGGCGCCGAAGGAACTCTTTTCGCTGGGGATCCCTGTGCTCGGCATCTGCTACGGCGCACAGCTGATGGCGCATCTCTGCGGCGGGCGCGTGGAGACGGCGCCCACGAGTGAATACGGCAAGACGGAGGTCGATATCACAGATCGCTCGTCCCTCCTGTTCGACGGTATCCCTGAAAAAAATATCTGCTGGATGAGTCACACGGATTATATCAGCAAACTGCCTGCAAACTTCCATACAACGGCAAGCACGCCGGTCTGTCCGATTGCTGCAATGGAGAATCCTGAGGCGCAGCTCTATGCCGTGCAGTTCCATCCTGAGGTCATGCACACGGAGCATGGGACAGAGATTCTGCGCAACTTTGTCTATCACGTCTGCAAATGTACGGGAACGTGGCGCATGGATTCCTTCGTGCAGAAGACCGTGGAGGAACTGCGCACAAAGATCGGCACGGGGCGTGCGCTCTGTGCACTCTCAGGAGGCGTGGACTCCTCTGTTGCAGCCGTCCTGCTCTCCAAGGCGATTGGCAGCCAGCTCACCTGCGTCTTTGTCGATCATGGTCTGTTGCGTAAGAACGAAGGCGATGAAGTCGAGGGAGTCTTTGGTAGCTCTGGCACATACGATGTCAATTTTATCCGCATCAATGCGCGTGACCGCTTCTATGCAAAACTCAAAGGGGTAACAGAGCCGGAGCAGAAGCGCAAGATCATCGGGGAGGAATTCATTCGCGTGTTCGAGGAGGCGGCACATGAGATCGGCGCGGTGGACTTCCTCGTGCAGGGGACGATCTATCCCGATGTCATCGAGAGCGGACTTGGAAAATCTGCGGTCATCAAGTCACACCACAACGTCGGCGGACTTCCTGACCACGTAGACTTCAAGGAAATCGTCGAGCCGCTTCGGCTGCTCTTCAAAGATGAGGTGCGTGCCGCAGGGCGTGAGCTTGGCATTCCGGACTACCTCGTTGATCGCCAGCCGTTCCCGGGACCTGGACTCGGTATCCGTATCATTGGAGAAGTCACAGCGGAGAAAGTTCACATCGTACAGGAGGCTGATGCCATCTACCGCGAGGAGATTGCAAAGGCAGGAATCCAGGGGAATATAGGTCAATATTTTGCCGCGCTGACCAATATGCGATCTGTCGGCGTCATGGGAGATGGGCGAACATACGACTATGCCGTTGTGCTGCGTGCCGTTGAGACCAGCGACTTCATGACGGCGGAGGCGGCGCAGCTCCCGTGGGAAGTCCTGTCAAAGGTCACAACGCGCATCGTCAATGAAGTCCGCGGCGTCAATCGCGTGCTCTATGACTGCACGGGCAAGCCACCGGCAACCATCGAACTCGAATAACGAAAAATAGCGCAGAGATCCTTATGTATCAAGGTTCTCTGCGCTTATTTATTTTCTGTGACCCCCGATTGACCCCTTTTGTTGCAGGATCACTTTCGATGGTGTCAATGATCATATCGCGCTCCTGCGGATACAGGTGAGCGTAGGTTTGTAGTGTAGTCTCGATTTTTTCATGACCGAGGCGTTGTGAAATCGCTATGATCGGTATTCCTCGGTGAATGAGATAGGAGGCATGAGAGTGCCTAAGATCATGAAGGCGAATTTTCTCTATGCCAACCTGTGCAGCTACACGCCTCATTTCATAAGATAATCCATGTTTACCAGTTTCAAATAATCGTGCGTTTGGATTGATTGAATGCTGCGCTTGGATAAACTGCTGGACTTCATCGACAAGAAATGCAGGGATGCTGACATCTCGGCGGCTCTTTGGTGTCTTAGGCGGGCCGATTATAGTCTTGTTATCTAGCCGTGCGTAGCTTTTGGTTATGTGTATCAAATTTTTGTCAAAATCAAAGTCCTCCAGGGTCAGTGCCAAAAACTCTCCAACACGCATCCCTGTCCAGAAAAGGATTAAAAAAGAAATTCTGTATAGTGGAGTAGTGGTGTGATTGATAAATTTTTGAAAATCATCAACCGTCCAGAATCTCATTGCATCGGCATGACTCTTTCCGATCATCCCTGCTCGTTTTGCTGGGTTAGTTGGTAGACCATAATAATTTACGGCAAAGTTGAAGATGGCTGCAACTTGGTTGTTGATAGTACGGAGGTATGTCTCTTGATAATCGCCTTTGACAAGTTCGTTTTGCCACTGCCGTATTTTTGCAGGAGTAATCTGGTCGCAAGGCAAATTTGCGAAGAACGGCAATACCTTCGAGGTGAACATATATTCTTTGCTTCGATATGTTGTAGGTCTTATGCGTGGTTTTATGTCCTCCATGTATAGATCATATAACGCTTTGAAGGACATAGAATGTGAACCTTGTTTCTGCCGATGAAAATCCTGCTCAAAAAGCTGAGCGTCTTTTTTCTTTGCGAAACCTCGGCGTGTGGTCTCTTTTTTTTCACCTGTCCAGTCGGTATATTTGATCTTTACGTACCATGTTCCGCGCTTTGTGTCTTTATGAACGGACAAGCGATCATCCCTTTCCGGTTTGAATTCTATAACATACTTTCCACAGCCACGGCTCTCATCAAGTTTGATCTGGCATGAACACACAGAAAAAAGCCCTGGGTCATCACTCCCGAGGCTTTTTCATCGGTATAACGGTGTCTATCTATACGTTCTTGTAGATTATACCGCCTATAGATATATCTTTCATGCCACAGAGAGAGGGTTTCTTTGGATGTGATGCATCGGAATTCCCAGTAATATCCAAAACATCATTTTTTGAAGAGCCTTATGTAAATCCGGAGAGCACGAGACAAAAAGGCACTACTTTTTTTTCGCCACAGCCTCCACAGCTGTCTTTTTTTTATGCTTTAGGTAGTTGATATACTGGCGTATTTCGTTTGCCATTTCTGGAGTAATATCCTCTATATCTCGCAAGACTTCTTCCTGATGGGAAGAAGTCTTTTCTTGTGTGATAGGTGAAGGGTCGTTCGTTCGGCCCAGCAAATAGTCTAGGCTAACATTAAAGAAATCTGCTATTCGGATCAGCATTGTAGTATCTGGATCCCGTTTCTCATTTTCATAAAAATTATATGATTGCCGACTTATGTTCAGTATTTTTGCTAAATCTGTTTGGCTTAGGTTATGTTGCTCACGCAATAGTTTCATTCTGTTCATCTGCAACCCCCTGTTACATTATGTCAACTATTTGTAGCAACTTCAATATGTGCAACATAATATAGCGATCTAAAATAATTAGCTACATTCTGTTGACAATAAGAAAAATATAACGTATTATTTCCTTGTCAACATAATGTAGCAGTTTGGGTGGTGAAAAAATGAAGTGGTTGACAGAAATGCGTATCAAAGGAAATCTATCTCAAATAGAAGTAGCGAAGAAATGTGCTATTAGCCGTCAATATTACAATTTTATCGAAAATGGATTGCGTCGCCCATCTCCTGAAGTGGCCAAGCGCATTGCTGATGTTCTTGGCTTTGGGAGTGAGTGGTATAGGCTGCTTGAGGCTGAGGAATCGGCAAATAAAAAGCCCGCAAGTGCGGGCTGAGAGGATGGTTCGTATGGAAAACAAGAAACCTACGAGTAATTTTATACGTCCAGATGAAGTTGCAGAGATTTGCGCGGTCTCCATGTCCAAAGCGTATAAAATCATTGCTGAACTCAATGCGGAGTTGCGCAAACGCGGGAAATTCACGATTCGCGGAAAAACAAATCGTCGTTTTTTCGAGGAACAATATCTTGAAGTTTGATGAGCGAGGAGGGGATTTCCGTGCTCCGATGGGAAACTCATGATGTCAAGTTTGCTGGAGAGCGTCGTACATGCCTTGCACGGCTTGATTACGGGCAAAAATGGATTGTCAGCGACGTGAATATGACGACACGGACATTTCGAGATTTTATACGTAGACTTGCAAAATATGCTAGTGCACAGAGTGTCGAGGTTAAATATATGTATGATGGAGAACAACAGACTGAGCAGGACACTGTGTTGCTACGCCTCGAGAATTATCGAGAACAGAGAAACGGCTATGACTTCCAGCGTGTATTGAAAGCCTATGGCATCAGCATCAACAGTTTTTGGAATACTGCTCATTCGTAATGTTTTCAAAAGAAATATCCGTACCGATGGGACGGTACGGATATGTGAAGCAGAATCTGCGCTATGCTGATATAAGACTATCCACAGTCAATCCTCATTGTGCAAACTCTTTGTTGATTATATCAAATATCAAAAGAGGGGACAAGGGGGCATTATACAAGGGCTTAGAGGGAGGAATATGATGTCAGGCGAGATTGAGAAAAATCCAACGGAGTATATCCACGAACTCGAGGAGAAAATTCGGCAACTAGAATCCCGAGAGCCCAAGCTCGAGCGTATTGTCGAGATTACGCCGGCAGACTATGAGAGTTTGAAGCGTGAGAATCGAAAGATGGAGCAGCAGATACGAAAGTACCGGCAGATTTTATCCGTCGGTGGGGTATCGGAACTGTCTCTGCTGATTGATCAATACATTGAGACGAGCAAGAAACAGCTGAAAAAGATTTCAGGTGAGATCAACATCTCCAATTTTGACAAGATCCATATCCAACAAATTATCCAGCTTACGGATTATATAAATGCCGTGCAGCAGGAGTTTAATGCATTCATTTCGATGCATACAGAGGGGAAATGGGTAGTACATCCGATTTATCGAAAACTCGAGTCAGACATTCGTCAAATTAACGAGATGCTGTCATGTAAAACAAACTTCTATAGGATTGAGGAGTCTCGATTGGAAGAATTTCATCAGACACTGCTCCAGATGATTGAGGTCATTGGCAGCTACTTTGAGGCCGCCAATGAAGAGCAATGACATTTGGTGAAAAGCTTCGGAACTTGCGAGAGGAACGAGGCTTTTCTCAAACGGATCTTGCGGGAATCACCGGTTTTACACGGCGGTCTGTCTATAACTGGGAAAGAGACAAGAAGCACCCCAAAAATATTGCAACACTTGAGGTATTAAGTCGTGCGCTGGGAGTAGATCTCACATATTGGTGGAACTAGGCATTATCCGTCAAGTATGTAGTGATTAGACGGCGAGTTTCCTCATGTTGGAGCTTTAGCTCTTGACGAAGATCATTGACTGCTTGCTGTATGGGTATGTCCTTATGTTCTATTCCAAAAAACTCATCTGCTGATATGCCGAATAATGACACCATCTTATAGAGTTCCTCAGCCGGCAATTTTGTGATACCTTGCTCGTAGTTTTGATAGGTTCGTGTTGTTATTCCGAGCTTCTCCGCAATTTCTACTTGCGATAACCCCTGCTGCTTTCGGACGAGCCGCAAACGGTCTGATATTTTTATCATCAACATTCTCCTTTTCGGTCACACGAAAGAACTTGTATCTATTTTACCAATTTTTGTGTGTAAAGGATAGGGAAATATGGTCAAATTACATAAAGGAGTGTACAAAAGTGAACGAGTTCATGTCTTGCAGTATTAAAGATCGGAAACCATATCAAAAAATCAAATCAAAAATGTCTGTTCTATTTCATAAATGGATTGATTTTCTTAATCACTACAACATTTTCTTTGTGCTCCTGTTTGGCCTCTTAGTGCTTATCGTGATCTCTTCTATGCTCTGTTTTATTACATCTTCTCAGATTTTGAGTAGAAATGCAGTTATTGCAAATTTGGGGTGGGTTCGTTCCAACGTAGGAAAGACATTTGTCGGATATGTGCCAGTCACATATGAAAGAGACATACATGTGAAAACTGGCGAATCTCCAAAAGAAATTATCACGACAGGATGTAGTGTTGCAGAGGGCGTAAATCATGCAGAGCGCATATACATACGGGGGATTTATCCGGATAAAGATGAGGCACTTGCCTTTTTGGATAAGCACTCAAAAGGCAGTCGTGTAACAGTATTTTTGGAGGAAGGGGAACTTATCTATCGTGTTCGCGAAGACATGCTCGAGGTTGGATCCTTTCGTGTAAGTGATTCTTACGTTCCCTGGTATGACGCAGAGCCTGTAGAAATACTCGATCATGAGGCGTTTCAGGCGGGAGCAGTGGAATCTGGCTCATATTGAATTGAGGTACCTCAATGCCGGAAATAGCTTTTTCTTTAGGAGGCTGTAACTATGGGAGTGAAACGCTGTATTACAAAGACATTGGCATACACGTTGAAGTGTCTAAGCCAAAATTGTCTATTAGTGGTAGATGATGGTGACGGCTCTTTTCTTGTCACAAAAGGCACTCGACCTATGGGGTTTGTTACAAATCTTGAAGGAAGATTCGTGTTTATTGCTGGAT
>ERZ772971.579-NODE-579-length-22580-cov-6.512497_pt1 | contig 22580 bp, 27 predicted proteins | sample MGYA00511943_ERZ772971 | MGnify/ENA primary metagenome ERZ772971 (study PRJEB29015, sample SAMEA2737929) | human oral metagenome | biome: human oral; feature: human-associated habitat; material: dental | place: China | collected 2144 ... | reverse complement strand
TGCTTATGGAAGAGAAAACGGAGTACATGAAAGCAGAGATAGAAAATGATACGGTGGGGAAACTAGATGCAGTTGTGGATATGGCTTATGTGTACATAGGAACATTATTGGAGCGATGTAAAGGAAATGTCGACCTTGTTGCAAGGGTCTTATACTTTGATACGATGGATCCTGAATTAATTGGGATTTTCGATAAAATTGAAAAAAATAAATTTAGCGGGATATTTCTTTTGGCATTTAAAGAAGTTCATCGTTCTAATATGACGAAATTAGATAAGAATGGACAACCTGTTTATTACACAAAAGGAACTAAAAAAGGTAAGATTGCTAAAAGTGAACTATTTGAAGAACCGAAGTTAAAAGAAATCATTGAAGGGAAATAAAAATATATGAACGAAAAAGACATAGAAAAAATTGCGGATAAAATATTTGAAAAGATGGAAAAAAGAAAATCAGGGGATAAATACACGGAGACAGAGGCAATGCTTAGGTCTTATCCACTTTATAAAATTAATTTAAAAAGAAATGAGGATGAAATAACACAAATAAAAGAAAAAGGGTTGAGAGCAATAAAATCAAAACCTGTTTTTTCTGAAAATATAAAAGGAGGGATTATTAAAATTGAAGGGATTCCCGAAAAGGAATTAAGTCGAATCGAGTATTTGGAGGGAGAAAACAGAAAACTGGAAAAAAGAATTTTTAGGGTGGAAGATGCTTTGAAATATTTTGAAAGAGATAAATATTTTAAAATTATCGAATTGAGATATTTTAAAAATTTTACTATAGAAGAAATATCGGAAGAAATAGGGGTAACTGAGAAAACTATAGGTAAAAATAGGACAAGATTGGTTGAAGGAATACAGTATTTACTCTTTCCGGAAGTTTTACTTGACTAAAATTACCTTTTGACTACCTTTTTAGTACCTTGACTATACCTTTTTTTATGGTATAATATGTTAGAATGTAATTTTAATGAGCATTTGGAGAAATAGTTTTTATTCCAGTTCTTGCTCTAAATATATAATTTATTTATTGCGGAGGCTATCTGAGAAAACAGGTAGTCTTTTTTTTATTATTATTTTAACGAAAAAAGAGGAGGCGGTAGCATTGAAATTAAATGCAAGGCAGAAGGCTTTTTGTGAATATTATGTAGCTAGTGGAAATGCTACTGAATCCGCAATAAAGGCAGGGTACAGTGAAACGTATAGCAAAACAAGAACAAATGTTTTATTACAAAATGTCGAGATTTGTCGATATATAAAAGAATTACAGGAAAAAACAAAAACAAGCAGGATAATGACTGCTATTGAAAGAAGAGAATTTTTGACGGAAGTCATTAAAAATGGAAAAGAGAAAATACAGGACAGGCTAAAGGCTTTGGATATTTTGAATAAAATGGATGGTGAATATATTGAGAAAATGCAGCTGTCAGGACAATTAAATACCAATCCTTTTTCTGGACTTACTATCGAAGAGTTAAGAGTGTTAGCTGGTGGTAAGAGTGGATAAGATGGAAATGATACGGCTGGAAGCAACTAAGGAGCTTTCACGACGGAATTTTCTAGATTTCCTTATTTTTGATGGGAATGGGAGATATAAAAATTCTAGGCATATACAGTTTTTGACTGATAAGGCCCAGCAGTTTTTGGAAGATGTGAAAGCTGGTAAAAGTCCAAGACTTTATATTTGTATGCCGCCACGACATTCTAAATCGGAAACTATGACGAAGAAATTTCCTGCTTGGATAATTGGGAATAATCCTGATTATGAGATTATAATCGCAAGTTATTCAATGGATTTAGCTAGAGATTTTGGAAAAATAGCAAGAGATACTTATAGGGAACACAGTAAAAATGGGACTGGGATTTTTAATAATATCATCGACAGGGATAAGAGTGCTGGTGATAACTGGGGAATTTCAGAACATCGTGGTGCTGTTGTGAGTACAGGTGTTGGAGGAAGTGCAACAGGTAAAGGGGCACATATTGCGATTATTGATGATCCGTTTAAGAATAGAGAAGACGCTAACAGTAAACTTCAAAGAGACAAGGTCTGGGCCTGGTATCAGTCGACTATTCGGACAAGATTGGCACCTGGTGGCGGGATTATAATTATTCAAACCAGGTGGCATGAAGATGACTTGGTCGGTAGAATTTCTAAAGAGATGGAAAGCGGTACTGGAGAAGTTTTTGAGAGCATCGTGCTTCCGGCGATTGCCGAAGAAAATGATATTTTAGGAAGAAATGTTGGAGAAGCGTTATGGGAAGAACGGTACGGATTGAAAGAACTTAAAAATATTAAAAAGGCGATAGGTAGCCGTGAGTTTGCGGCACTTTATCAGCAGAGACCCCAAATTGAAGACGGCGGACTTTTTAAACGGCAGTACTTTAAATACTTCGATATTGATAATGACTTCATTAAAACTGCTGATAAAAATGTAAATGTGAAAGATTGCTTTTATTTTCAAACAATAGATACCGCTATGAGTACTCGAAAGAATAGTGATTATACGGCGATTGCCACTTTTATGTGCGACAGGGAATGGAACTTGTATTTAATTGACTTAATGCTTGAAAGATTAGAAGTTCCTGACCAATGGAATGTGATTAAGGAATTTAGGAATAGATATAAGTTGAGATTTCAAGCCATAGAAAGCAAAAGTAGTGGTATTGGGATAATTCAGCAGGCGAACAGGGAGGGAATGCCCTTAAAGGAGTTGAAAGCCGATACAGATAAAATGACAAGGGCCTTGAACATATCAGTTATGTTTGAAAATGGGAAAGTTTATTTCAATAAAAATTTAGATAAACTTTTTGAGCTTGAAGAGGAACTTTTGAAATTTCCAAATGCATTACATGATGACGCTGTTGATGTGTGCAGTTATGCAGGTATTGTTATAAATGATTTGATTCAAAATTCAAAAAGATATATTAGAAAATTTATAAGCGTGTAGAAAGGAGGAAATGTGAGTATCAAGGAAAATGTAGTAAGTGCTTTGGTAAAAGAAATAATATCGCTTGGTTCGGTTTCCTACAGCGGAGATATTGATGATGATACATTGCAGAAGATGCTGGCTGATGTCGATGTGGCACAGGCGATACAGCTTATGACACAAAGTGTGACATCGAAAGAGTGGAAAATTGAGACGGATGTACCTGAGTATTTTGAGACAGCTGAAAACATTCAAGAAAGATTTAATAATTTTAATATGGTTAAACTTTTGGAAAATGTGCTAAGATCGGAAATATATAAGAAATCTATATTTGAGATTATTTATGGCAAAGATGGTACAGGTGGAACAGTGATTGATGATTTGGTACTGTTGCCGAATAAATATATAAAATATAACAAGGATAACGGTTGGATGATTAAAACTCGTGATAGTGAGATTGTTATTGCGAAAGAACCCAACCGTTTTTTAGTTTGCGTTAATGAAGAAAGACTGGATAATTTACAGGGAAGTTCAGATTTGTTGCCACTTGTCCCGGTATTCAAAGCTAAAGAGCATTTGGAGAGTAAGTTGAATGCGATTATAGAAAAATATGGGGACATTATAACGGTATTTGCTTATGAACCTGCTGTTGAAACAGATCCGCCAGAAGTTATTAAAGCTAGACAAAAAGATGTGGAAGCACAGGCTAAAGATTTAAAAAATGCTAAAGGTAAAGATGTATTGGCGGTACCGAGTGCCGGGGAGAAATCACTTGATGACTTCATAAAATTTATTAAATTAGATGACTTGAAACCTGAAATCTATCAGGAATTATTGAGTGAGAAGTCAAAAGCCGTGCAGAGATATTTACTTGGAAGTACATTAGTAGTTGGGGTGGATGGAAATAGCGGTAACAGGGCCTTGGGTGAAGTTCATAAGGAACAGCAAAATTATAAGATAGAATCTAAAGTCAAAAAGATTAGGGACTGGATTCAAAAACTTATCGAGCTGGATTCTGTCTTGTATGGGTATGACCCTAGCAAGTTTTATTTTAAGTTTATCGAAGAGATTGACGAAAAAGAAACATTGGAGCTGGAAGATAAGAAAGCGAAAACTATGACTGAGAAAGTGAACTCTATAGTTAAGATTATGGAGAGCGGATATGCCTTTACTAAAGATAAGATAGCAGAAATGCTGGGCGTGGATGTGATTGACTTGGTGGAAGTAGAGAAGACTGAAGTAAGTGAGTTCGCCAAAGGTAAAAAAAAACTGAACATCAATAAAATAAATGAGAAACGAAAATTAATTGAAAGGAATCAGGCAAGATTTGACAGATTTGTTGAAAATAATTTTAAAAGATGGCAGAAGGATGTATTGAAAGCTGTACGAGAAAAGATAGAAAAAGCTAAAGATATTTCAGATTTCTATGACTTGAACTTTAACTATGAAAATATACTGGAAGACTTAATGCTGATGTCGACTTTGCAGGGATTTGACAATGCCGCTATGGTCGATAGCGGAGTAACAGAATTTGCAAATACTAGAACCAAGACAAAGAATGCTGCACTTGATAATTTCCTGAAAAAACACCCTGCCTTATACACTGATGTGGAAAAAGAAATGGATTATTCACGGCAAAAATATTTTTGGATAAAGAAGGTCACAGATGTCAATGTGACAGAAAAAATATTTAAGCAGATGTCAAATACACTCGAGAATGGCGGAACATTTAAAGACTGGAAAAAAGATGTTGATAAAATCCTGTCAGAGAGCGGATTAAAGTTAAATGAGGGATATTTAAAAACCGTATTCAGAACAAATATGAATCATGCCTACAACGCTGGTATTCATTTGAAGGTTGACAAGTACAAAGAGCGTTATCCATATTATCGCTACTGCGGTATTTTAGATGGAAGAGAACAGCAGCATACAAAGGAACTTGACGGGAAAATATTTAAAGTGGGAACGCCCGAAGCTGATAAATATTTTCCGCCAAATGGATTTAATTGCAGATGCTATACCGTGTCCTTAACTGAAGATGAAGTAGATCCGAGTGAAGTTGTAAGTGGAGATAATATTGGTTTGGATGTGGGAAATTTTGCGGATAATATAGGCGATGTTGACTATATAGAAACACTTGAGAATAGTTATAGGCAAAAAGTTAAAATTGTTGAAGAAATTGAAAATGAAGTATTGCAAAAAGTTGAAAATAGAGTTAAAATTAATTATAAAGAAGCCGATGATAAAATTATTAAAAAATATGAGAATAAAACTTTTGAAGTCTTTGGATATAATCCAGGAGATGGAGAATTAACAAAGAAAGAAGTAGAGTCATTTAAAAGATACACAGGCGATGAATATACAAAAATAAATAAATATCTCCGTGGCGAAATGAAAGATGACATGATTTACGATGAGTATTATGGAGATTACTATGGATTAGGTAATGTTACATCGGATATAAAGAGAGTTTTATCTAAACATAAACTGGAAGATGACTTAAAATTATATCGAGGTGTTAGTGAACCAGAATTTAACTATTTAAAAGAAAATAACACTTTTAATCAATTTATATCAACTTCATTTGATGAAAATATAGCAAATGATTTTATGGATGAAGTTGAAAATTCAAAAGCGTATAAAGTAATTGTAAATGCTCCAAAAGGGACACAGGGTCTTTACATTAATGGTAAAGGTGCTTATGAGGATGAAAAAGAATTCATATTAAATGTTGGGCAAAAGTATAAGATTTTAAAATTTGAAGATGGTATTTTACATTTGGAAGTGATGAAAAATGAATGAAAAAACTAAATTGAAAAAGTTAAGAGAAAAATACAGTAATTTAGATCACCCACATTGGACAAAAGAGCAGTGGCTAAAAAAAATAGATGTTATCTTTAAAGAAGGTCATTGGAGTGAAAAATGGGATTTAAAAACACAGATTATAAGAGAGCTTGAAAAATGCTATACTGCACCTAGAAAGAGAGCTAAAGTATTAGAAAGTGAGTTAGCATATTTAGAGGATAAAGATGTTCAACGAAAAAGAGATGTTGAGAATATTTTAGAAAAGGAAAAGAAAAGCAGATGGAGCATTTTCAATAAAAGAGTAGATGATGCATTAAAATGGTACAACCAATTATAAAAAAGGTAGATCTATAGAAAGGTCGTGGAAAGAGTAGCAAAAGAAAAATTTATAAAGGATTTGGAAGAGGCTTTAAAGAGAGCTGAAGAGCGAGGTTTTGAGGCGGAAGAGAGAAATGCAAGATTTGCAAAAATGACGCCAAAAGAAAGAATAAAAGCAATAATTTCTGAGGCATTCGATTCGGCTAATGACGGTTTTTTAACAGAGGAAGAAGAAAAAGAGTACGGGTACGAATAGCTACTGAAAACTAGTCACAGTTATTAATTTAGCTGTGATTTTTTTTGTGAAAGGACTTATTATGAAAATTACTATAACAACCAATCTCGATAGTGTAGGTTCCAGTTTTAAGGAAAGACTTGGAAGCGTTAGTAAGGAAGAAATGTTTGATGAGATAGCATTTTATATGGAAAATGAAATGCGAAAAAGGTTTGACAGCGGAACAGATTATCAGGGAAATGCGTGGGCCTCCTTGAAAATTAGAAAAGGGAAGCCGCTTAATGACACAGGAATGCTTAAAGGCTCTTTGGGGACAACTACGATAAAGGGAAACAGTGTCTCAATATTCAGTAATTTAGTTTATGCAGGGATTCATGATAGAGGTGGAACTATAACGCCTAAGAATGCTAAAGTTCTGCATTTTAAAGTTGACGGCACTGATTACTTTGCCAAATCGGTAACTATTCCTAAACGGCAGTTTAGCGGTATCAGTGATAAAAATAAAGAGGATTTGAAAAAAATTATTAATGATTATCTTGTTAATAAGAAATTGTTTTTATAAACTATGTATATAAATTTTAAGTTCGGTTAATAGCCGAATTTTTTATTATATAGAAATTTTAAAAGAGAGGAGGAATAAAATGCCATTTGTATTATTTAAAGCTGGGGATTATGGAACAAAAGGGAAATGGAGTAATGAGCAATTATCTAATCTTATAAATAATAAAAAGGAATTGGATGTGATTCCGTTTCACACAAGTGAATTTACAAAACTGGGAATGCTTAGAAATGAAATACCTGTTATCGGGAAGTTTAAAAATATTTCTGTAAAAGATGACGAAATAATCGCTAATGATGTCGAGTTATTTAACAAAGGAGAGTTTAGAAACCGAAAAGTAGATAGGTTATCTGTGGAAATAGAAAATGGAGAAATAACACGTGTAGGAGCGTTGCCTGTAGGAGTAGAACCTGCTGTAAGTAATAGCGGAAGTTTTGCAAACGGTGAGTTTTCACAAGGCTTTGAAATGGATTGGATAAATCAGAAAAGTATAATTGAATTTAGTAATGATAAAAATAATGATGGAGGAAATGGTGAAATGAATTTTGATGAAATATTGAAAAAATTATTGGAATCAGGCGGCGAAGATAAGATAAAGGCAGTCAATGAAGTGCTAAAAACATTATCAAAAGAGGAATTACAAAAAATTGAAATTCCTAAAGATAAAGAGCCTGAAAAAACAGAAGATGAAATTAGAGAGGAAGTTAAAAAAGAATTTGCAAGAGAACAGGAAATAAAAGAATTTATGTCAAAAAATTCTAACAAAATAACACCTGCTTTGAAAAAGTTAGGAATTGAAGAGTTTGTTAAACAGTCTTTGGCTAGTAATAACGGAGTTATTGAATTTTCTGAAAATGGTAATAGCCAAACAATAAAATCAAGTGATATTTTATCTAAGTTATTTGAAAATTTACCAAGTTATGGCGGACATAAACCATTAGAATTTGGCAGCGATGATGATAATATCTCAAGACAGCAGCAAATGATAGCTGATGAAATAGCAGGATATAAGGCTAGAAATGGCTTAAAATAATTTAAAGTAAAGGAGTAATAACAATGAGAAATAGAGTTAAATTTTTAGGTACAGATGAAAAGAAAGACATTGTGCTGAATGAATTTATACCAAGAAAAACAGTGACATTGGCACAAGGTGAAGTTATAAAGTATGGGCAGGCATTAATTTATGATACAGCTACTGGAAAATATAAGAAATATGATTCTAGCACACCTGGAGGTAAGTTGCCAAAAACTTTTTATGTTGGTGCGGATGAAGATGTGGATGCAACAAGTGAGGATTTAAAGATACAAGTTGTAAGGGCTAGTGATATTGACGGAACTCTTGTAATTGGAGTAACTGAAACAGACTATGCAGCACTTGATAATTTAGATAAATACGGTATCAACGTTAGATTTGATAATATAAAGAAATAAGAAATAGGAGATGATAAAAGATGTTAAGTGATATTCAATTAAAATTAATGGCATTATTTGCCGTAGTGCAGCCGAAAGTGCAAACGCACTACTTGGATAGATTTGGAAATGCGAACCCAGAATATATGAGTGATAATGAAACTATTCTTTTGAAAGATTTAAATGATTATTTAGTAGAAGCAAGTATTATTGAAAGAGGCAGTGAAATTCCTTTCATAAAGGTAAATGGTATGGAAAGTATGGCAATTACGCCTGATATTGTGGCTGCTTCTTATGAATTAAAACCTATTATGAATGGTGGAACTGCTACCTTTATTAATGGGCAAATGGTTGATCCGCAAAAATATCAGGAAGACAGATTGCTTTTAAAATTGAAAAATGCGATGTTGAAAACTAAGGAAAAAATGGCTGCTAATGCTTTCTTGCAAGGGAAATATGTTCAAGCAAATTCTCAAACTGAAATTGATTTTAAATTCAATAATCCAATTGCAAAAGATGCCAAGAAAATTAATAACTGGGTTACTTTTTTCTTTGACATAATTGAGGACTATGAGAAAAAAAATGGGGTAATGCCAGACAGAATTGAATTAGGGAGAACTTTATTTGATAAGTTAATCAAAAACAATGAATTTATTGAAGTTGCAAAAGCCTATTCCAATTCAATTGGGTTATCTGCTGATGAAAAACAAGTTTATTTAGACTTGCTGGGACAAAGAATTTCTAAGCTGAGAACTGCTCAAGACTTTAATGGCAGAGATATTGCAACTGACAATATGATTTATTTATCAAATGACAATGCTTTAGTTCCTGTATTTGCAGCACTTGAAGCGGTGGATGCGACAGGAAAGCCTTTTGTTTTTGTTGGACAGGAAATTCTGGATGAAACAGCTGCCAATAAAGAGACTGCAAGAGCTAAAATGTTCTGCAAATCAGCATTTGCTCCAGTAGTTGCTATTAAAGATTTTATTGTCAGATATGAAATTTCTAATGTGGACAGCATCGCCATTGTTCCCAACTCAAAATAGGAAGTGATTGATTATGCTGGAAAAGGTGGGAGGGACTTCTGAAAATGGAGCTACTCCTGAACTTGATGAAAAGTTGTTAGAAAAAATATCCTATATTCCTAAAGTCGTATCTATTGAAGTTTGCAGATATTCCAAAAGGACGGCACAAGAATTTATTGATTATATTGATAACCAGCTTATACCAGATTGTAAAATTTTTGTAACAATTTTCATAGGTGATGAGAAATATAAATTTTTGGATTCCGAAACGAAAAGAGTATTGAATGAGCTTTATGTGGCTTGGAAAATATATGAAAGCCTAGAGAAAGAAAAAATTTCAGAAGATAAGAGAGATACGCTCTATAAGCTACTGGAAAGTTTGAAAGGAAGTTCCGAAGATAGCAGCGGTTCAAGTCTTTTGAACGACAATAGATATGGAAGGATTTATAGATTTTAGGAGCTGATGTGATGTTTGACATAGTGTTTAAAAAATTTAAGGAAGAGTTGGGGAAAGATTATCCTGATTATGCGTTTTATATAACAGATGACTTGGAAGCTGAGGATTTTGTGATAAATTCAGTAATTTGTGAAATAAACGGAATTACTGTGAAAAATGCTAAAGAATACAGTGCGATGCTGAATTTTTATATCATAAAGCCTAAAGTGCAGGATGACTTGGGGAACTTTATTTTACAGGCACTGGATATTCAAAAGAAAATACAAAATTTAGATGAGAATAGGAGAATATTCTTTTCTGAAAAAATGAATTTACAATTTGGAGAACTGAAATCAGTAGAAGCGAAAGAGACATTGAGAGTATGTCTTATAACTGGAACATTTGATACAAGTTTTCCAATAAAATATGCGATTGACAATATGAAGGAATATAATCCAGCTAAGAATATATATCTAAGTAAAAGGAGTGATGAATAATGAATGGAAGTCCAAAGTTTGTTTTGGAAATCGAAGAAAGAGCGGGAACTGCTATTGCCAGAAGTGAGCAAGGAGTCATAGGAGTAGTGCTGTTTGACAGTACAAAAGATGACAGGGATTACACTTTTAACAGCAGAGGGGATGTGCGACAGGCAGACTGGAGTGTCGAAAATTTTAACTTATTAAAAGATTTGGCATTTGTTGGAAGTCCTTATAAAGTTATTGTTAAAAGAGTAAAGGAAGATGAAAGAGAATCAATAAAAATAACAGATGTCTTGAGTGATCTGGAGAGTAAAGTTGATAGTATAGTTATACCAAGCGCAACAGAAAGTGAGACAGATAATTTAATAAGCTACGCTAAGAGCAGACATAACACAGAATTGGGGAAATTAGCACTGGATTTTGACCAGGCCCACTTTTTTATATTTGTTGCTTCGGATAAAGTGCCAGACCATCACGCAGTGGTAAATTGCGGCATAACAGGAGCAACTGTGAACGGTCATACATATAGCGATAAAGAATTTGCACTCGCTATTGCTAGTATGGAAGCGGGATGTCCTATTTCAAGAAGTATTACAAATATGAAAATGGGATTCTTGGAAAAATGTGATGTTCCAGCAGAACCAGGTAAAATAACTAAACAAGGAAAAATAGCGGTCAATGTTCAAAAAGATGACAGCGGAATCAGCTACTATGTGATTAATCGTGGAGTTACTTCATTTATAACACCTGATACTACTAGACAGCGTAGATTCAGTAAGGTTAAAGTCGTAAGAAGTTTATTCACAATAATTGAGGATTTGAAAAAGTCTTGGAATGACTATAAAGGTGCAAGATTAAATGGCTATTTAAATAAAATGGCTTTTTTAAATGCGGTCAATGCCTACACTCAAAGTCTTATGAATCAAGGTATATTAGACCCTGATTATTCAAATACTTTTGATATTGATGTGGAGCGGCACAAGTTATATTTGATGACAGAAAAAGGTATATCGAAGGAAGAAGTGGATAAAATGAGTGAAGCTAAACTTCGTAGAATTAATACGGTTGATGCAGTTTATGCAAGATGTGATGAATTAATGCCGCTTGACTGTATGGAAGACTTTTTTGGAAAAGCTATAATTCAAAGTTAAGAAAGGAATGATAAGGAATGGATATATTTAAGGCAAATCAGGTAATCTCTGGCTCACATGGAACGCTTATGATTGATGGAGAAGTATTTGCGGAAGTATCTGAAGTGAAAATAGAGACTAAAATAGAAAGAAAAGAAGTTTGGCTTCCTGGAGGACAAAAAGGAGAAAAAATTGTTGGTGCTAGTGGGGAAGGCACTATTAAAAGATATAAGTTAAACTCAAATTGGTTTAAGAAATTTACAAAATTAGCTAAGGGGAATGAAGTGTATTTTGAATTATATTTCCAAGTTGACGACCCTGATGTTACGGGTGCTGAAGCAATTAGAATTACTGACTGCTGGAATAAGGACGGATTTTCTATAGAAGCTAAGCGTGGGGAAGAAATGGACGAAGAATTGAAAATCGGTTATCTTCCAATAAATCTTAAAGCGGTTGAATTAATTTAGAAGGGAGAAATGATTCAATATGGATTTGAAGGAATTATTGAAAAGGCGTGAAGAAGCGAATAAAATTCGTGAAGAAAAATCATTGGTAGAATTTACTTTAGAAAGCTACAAAGATACTATCTTTAAATTAAAAGTTCCTGACTTTAAAGCCTTTATAGAGCTTTGCAGTAAAATTGGAATTACGGATTTTACTATTTCAAAAAAAGAAATAGAACGGATATTTGCCGAAAAAATTACAAAATCAAATGCTGTTATTTGCGATTATTTATTTGATACTTTCGTGGAACCTAATTTTACAGATTTGGCAGGGGAACTGATGGTGGAATTAAAAGCACAAAGCAGAGCAGGGATTATTAAAAGTTTTTTTACTGACAACGAGATTATGGAAATATTAATTTTAGTTATAAATAAACAGACCGCTCTTTTTGAAAGCAGTAAAAATCCAAATGTTGTAGAATTAAAAAAAAAATAAGTCAAAATATTTTTGATTCTGAACTTAATGCAATTATTTACTATATGCAAAAGGGCTGGACACCTGTCGATTTTAGCCAAATACATGACAGCTATATCTGGGATTATTACATAGCAGCTTATGAGATTTTACAGGAAAAAGAAAACAAGAGATTTTCTGAATACTCTAAAATGGGGGTGATAATGTATGGCGGATAGTGGGAATGTTGTGGCTATGGAAGTCAAGGTTGACGGGATAGACGAAGCTATATCAAAATTCAGTTCACTTGCAAAAAGTTTCGGAGAATTGTCACAGGCGGCTGAAACGGGTTCAGCCAGTAATGAAAAATTAGGAGAAAGTTTATCAAAAGCGGCGGACAGTGCCAACTCTTCTGGAGAAAAAGTAAAAAAACTGGGGGATGATGCACAAAAGACCGCAACAGATACAGAAAAACTTTCCAGCAATTCTAAAAAGGCTTCCGATGATGTGAAAAAACTGGGGGACGAAGCGGGAAAAAGTGGAGAGCAAATCAAGAAAGTAAGACCTGCTGCTGAGGGAACAGGAAATTCACTGATGAAGGCTTTTGGCGGTAAAGTGGCTTCGCTTATAAGTGCGATAGGCGGAAAACTTAAATTTTTAATAGAACCTTTGAAAAAAATAGGTAGTCTTGGAAAAAAGGCTTTTTCTTTTTTAACTGAAAGTATAGGCGGTAATATAGGCAAATTCATAGGGAAAATGAAAGAAATTGCAAAGGCTTCAGCTGAAGCGGGTGCCAGTGGCGGCGGAATAGGTGCAATGAGTACAGCATTAAAAGGATTAGCAGGACTTGCAACTGGTCCTGTTGGAGCAACTGTTGTTGCAATTGGTGCTCTTACTGCTGCAACTGCTGGGTTCGGTATAAAAGCATTAAAGGCTTCAGGGGAATTCCAAAAAGGGATGAATATGGTTTATACAATGTTGCCTAATGCTTCGCAACAAACTAAAGACAAATTAGGTAAAGATGTACTGGATTTATCCGAAAAGTATGGGAAAGCAGCTGAAAATATATTAGAGTCAATGTATCAGGCTCTTTCTGCTGGAGTCTCCACTAATGACGTAAGAGGATTTTTGGATGTTGCACAACAAGCAACAATAGCATCTGGATTGAATGATACGGCAATTGCTGTAGATGGAATAAGCTCGGTTGTAAATGCTTTTGGAAAAGAAAATATAAATGCACAGAAAGCTAGCGATTTAATGTTTACAGCTGTGCGAAAGGGTAAAACTACTTTTGGTGAAATGGCCGGAAGTATAGCTCAAGTATCACCAATTGCCAGTAGCTTAGGTGTTCAATTTAGTGATTTGACAGCAGTAGTGGCAACTATGACTGCAAAAGGGACGCCAACAAGTGAAACAATGACACAGATGAAAGCGGCGTTCAGTGAATTTTCTAAAAGTTCATCTAAGGCTTCACAGGAATTCAAAAAAGCAACAGGAAAATCATTTAAAGATTTTATAGCACAAGGTGGAAATTTACAGACTGCAATGCAAGCGTTAGATCAGCATGCACAAAAAAGTGGTAAAAATATTAACGAATTTTTTGGAAGCGTAGAAGCTGGGTCTTTTGCATTGTCTGTTACTGGGAAAAACGCAGGAGCTTTTGCAGAAAATATGAAAGAAATGCAAAATTCCGATGGTGCTACTGAACAGGCATTTAAACAGATGAATCAAGGCATAGGTCCACCGATGGAAAGAATGAAGGCTTCAATGGCTAGAGGTATGATAGAAGCAGGACAAGCAATAACTCCAATGGCTTCTCAAATGGTTCAAGGGATTGAAGGAGCTTTTCCAGCAATAGGCTCAGCTTTTGCAAGCATAGGGCAATCTTTTTTGCCTCTTATAAGTGGCTGGGCTAGTAGTATCAGTGGATTTTTTCAGACTATACAGTCAAACGGAAGTCAGTTTAGTGCAATGTTTCAAGGAATTGGCAGCGTATTAACTGCTATATTTTCTGGAATTGGAGCTGGAATATCAATATTAGGAGCTGTTTTTAATGCAGCTTTTGCAGTTATCATTAATCTTTTTGGAAGTTTTGCAAGTGCGGCGGGACTCGCCGGGGCACAAGGGCAAACTTTTTCTGCCACTATATCAGGTGCTTTTAGTACAATAGCTAGTGTAGTTGGGGGAGCTTTGCAATTTATAATGCCTCTTTTAGTTGGTTTGGCACAAATAATCGGAGGAGTGCTTGGATTTGCTGTAAAAGGGATTATAAATACTTTTTTATTCTTTGGAAAAATTATTTCAAAAGTTGGTGGATTCTTTAAAAAATTATTTGGAAAAGATGATGCACAAAAAGCTACCGAATCAATAAATGAAGTTAAAAAGGGTATGGAAGAATTGAATGCTGAAGCGGCAAAACCGGCACAAAAACAAGTTGATATAAATGCTCAAATCAATACCCAAATAGCACAAGCGGGGACTAACACCCAGCCAGCAGGAATGTCGTTTCAACAAGTTCAACAACACTCAGCTCCTGCACAATCGCAGACAGTAAAACTTGATCCAACAGCAAAGGTTCAAATCGATCCAATGTCGCTTTCAGGTGCGCAAATGAAAATAGACCCAAGCGCATTCAATGAAATGCAGATGAAAGTTGATCCTAGTTCATTTGCGAATACCCAAATGAAAATAGATCCTGCGGCTTTTAATAATTTACAACAGGCGGTAAGACAATTGAGTTCAGATATTAAAGGAAATCCGCTTGATACGGCTAGAAACAGTATTTTAGGAGAAATTAAAGGGCAAATAAACGCCTTGAAAGGTGAAATTTCTTCTACCAAAAGTGCGATTGTTGGGAAATTGGGGGAAGTTGTAGGAGCGGTAAGGGCTATTAAGATTAATGTTAATGTTCCAGCAGCTCCGAGCGGGGATGCGATAGCGAATAAAATTGCGGCAAGTTTGCAGAAAGGATAGGTTATGGGACTACTAGATTATAAAATATTTATTAAATTTGACGAGAATGTTGATTATAAGGAGCTGGAATTTTTAGGGAATAAATCATTTAACACAATGGACTTTTTGTCTCAAAAACTCGGTGATAATAATTTTATCGAAAAGGCAAAAGGAATATTAGCAGGTGGTCTGAATAATTTAAAGGGAAAAGTTGACAGTATAGCAGGTGGAAATGCCTTGTTTTCGCAGATAAATAGTAAGATATCAGAATTAAAAGAATTTTATCTTTTTCCAGTTATGCCTAGCGAGATGAAATTTAAAAGTATCGGTGGATGGGAAAGTATAGATACCGTAAATGGTATATTAAAACTTAAAAATAAGAAGAAATTACAGTCTCTAGCTTTTAGTTCTTTTATTCCGGAACAGAAATATAAATTTGCGGCACACCATTTGCTTGACCCGTTTACAACATTCCTGTTATTTAAATCACTGGAAATATCTGATAAGCCGATACGGGTTATTTTAGTAGGAAAGTTAGGGAAAGGGACTCTTAGTTCTATTTTAAATCCTGTTGACTTGAATTTTCTTGCAACTGTGAATAAATTTGAGTGCAGTTTTGACGCTATCGGAACTTTAAATTTTGATATCGAGTTTGAAGAGTTTCCAGAGTTTTCAGATATAGAAGAAGCTGAGGCGACTGAAGAAAAATTATTTTACAAGGTAAGTGGCAAAGATGAAAATAATAATAACTGATCCGGATAATAAAAGATATGATTTGACAAGCATTGTAAAAGATAATATTCAGTTATCAAGCAGTATTGATAATATTACAGCACAGATGGAGTTTGAACTTGCCTACAATTATAGGGAAGATATGCCATATCACACAATTGATTTGGATAAAGGAGCTTATTTTGTGGAACTTTACGACGATATGGAAACTCCGATATTTCAAGGAATAATTCCTAAAATTAGTGTGAACAACAAGGCTCCTAAATTTACAGCTTATGATCCCGCTTTTTATATTTCAAGAATATCTGAAATATTTCAATTTAATAATTTAGAAGCGGACAAATGTATAAAAAAGATGTTAAATGAATTTGATATGCCTGTTGGAACTATCGAACCCTGCAGCGTGAAAATTGATGAGTATTATTACAAGGAAAGTATCGCCGATATTATTAAAAAAATAATAGAAACTATAAAAGAGGATTCCGAGGAAAATTGGTATTTTTATTTTGCGGATAATGCTTTTCATTTTGCTAAACGAAATAGCGACAAATATTTAGACAGTAAAATACAGCCCAAAGAATATAAAATTTCTATTGGTAATGGATTTGTAAATATTTTTAATTTTATAAAAGATCCTAATTATTCAGTAAGTTTTGAAAATATGAGAAATAGTGTCATTGTCGTAGATGGAGATGATGAAAAAATGAATAAAGTCGATACGGCGAGAGATGAAGAAAATATCAAGAAATATGGATTGCTACAATATATGGTTAAACAAGAGAAGAACAATCAAGATAAGTCAGCTAAAAAAGGTAGAGAAAAGACCAAAAGCAATAAAACTGATAAAAAAGAGGATAAGAAAAATAATAAAAAAGCTGAAAAAACTAGGGTTAAAACTTCTAAACGAAATAAAGCAAGAGGTAGGAAGTAATGGCTAAAAACACAAAAAGAAATAAAAAAAGTAGCAAAAGTTCTAGTAAAAAAGATAATAAAGCTAATAAAAAATCTGGTAAAAGTGCAAAAGATAGTAAAAAATCGAAAAAGAAGCAAAAAGAGAAAAAACCCATAAAAGCTGTAAATGTTTTAAAAGAAAAAAATAAACTTGAGAAAACATTTACTTTGACAGTTCCTGGAGTACCAGTTTTAAGAGCAGGAGATTTGGTTAAGATTCCTAAAAATAGTACCGGTATTGCTGGAGTTTTTGAAGTTAAAAGTGTGAATCATAATTTTAGTCAAAAATACAGTTTTTACGGAATGGGGATATATTTTATGAGCTTAACTTTAAATTTAGTAGCAGACTTGGAAGAAAATGAAGGAGAAAGCGAGTGATTTTTATGGATAAAGAAATGTTGCAACCTGAAGAAGCAAAACATTCAGAACCTAATAAGGCTTTTGATAATTTAGCTCGGATTTTAAGGAAAAATTTTGGCAATCCTGATTGGAATGGGCCTTTTTTGGGAAAAGTTGTAAAAGCACCTCCAAATTTAGAAGTTCAAATTGATGAAAGAATAATATTAAAGGCGGATAGAATTGTTGTAGCTTTTGAAAAAGTAGCAGGATATACCAGAGAATTTGAAGTTGAAGGCAATATTGAAATAGATGTGACTGATAGTGAGAATATGGATTCTGGTGGAAACACACATAATAAAATAGCAGCAAAAGGGACATATAAAGCTAGTGGAACAAATAAATGGACTGATGAATTAAAAGTTGGAGATGAAGTTATCTTAAATGAATTTAAAAATCAGAAGAAATTTTATTTAGTAGACAAGGCTTATTATTATAATAAGGCAGGTGGATGAGATGTTACCTAATTCAGCGATTACAGCTCTTGATATATATTCTAATACCAAGAATTTGGAATACGACAATTCTGAAGTTTATTTTGATTTGAAATGGGACTTTAAAAAAGGTGATTTTGTTTATGAAAAAGGAACCCCAGTTCTTTTAACAACAAAAAAGGAAATTGTTAAACAATGGGTTATTAAATGTTTGATTGTTACTAAAAATGCTTGGAGAGTGTACTATAGGGATATATTTCCATTTGGCGTAGGAATTAACAAATACAAAGGCATAAATCCTCTGTATCAAGATTATGCTCAAAGTGAGATTAAAAGAGAGATAATATCTGCATTAAAAGAACACGATTATATAAAATCAATTATAAATTATTATTCTGAGTTTAAAGAAGATAAACTAAGTTTTGAGTTCGATATAGTATTAAAAGGCGGAGAAAAAGAAATGCTCAACATTTCTGAAACAGTTGAATTTAAAGATTTTTAATTGGAAGAAGGTGAAGAAATGGTAACTAGAAAAGATATAGATGTCTATGAAAATGATATAAACAGTTTAGTATCGGATATATTTAATGGTGAATTTATGATTAAGTATAGTGACACCGCTGGAAGTTTTACGGCAGATATTGTGAGAGCATTTTCCACAGAATTAATTGTGCAGCAGAAGTTATATGATGAAATGTCAAAAAATTACAGCGTTGATACAGCTGAAGGTATTTATCTTGATAGCATTTGTAAAGAAGACTATATCTTTAGGAAAAAAGCAACTATGGCGACTGGAACAGTTAGAATTTATGGGACAAGTGGTGCATTGATTCAAAAAGGAATGATAGTAGCAAGTAATAATTGCACATACACTATTGCTGAATCGAAAATAGTAGCATACAAAGAAACTGGAACAGTTGGATATAGCGATGTTAATGTTGTTGCAAATATCGCTGGAGAAATTGGTAATTGCGGAATTGGAGAAATAAATAAATTTTCTGAAAATTATGCAGGACTTGAAAGGGTGGAAAATCTTAGTAATATTTCAAACGGAGCAGACGAGGAAAGTGATGCATACTTGCGGGAACGTAGAAGAAAGATATTATCTAGTCCGAGCGTGAATTATAATGCAAATATGATAAGAGAAATGATATTAGCCAATTTTGAAAATATCAAAAAATTAAGAGTAATTCCAAGATGGAATGGTAAAGGGACAGCTAAAATTATTGGAATTGGCGAAGCTGGGATGAAATTAAAAGATGAAGAGCTGAACAATATAAAAACATATTTGGATAATGAAATTATAACAGATGCGGAATTTACGGTAAAAACTATCAAAGAGAAAAGTATAAGTCTTACATTTGAGGCTATATTAAATAAGGAATACAATGAGCAAAGTGCGATTGAACTTACAAAAAGTACTTTAAATCAAGTGTTTTTAGATAAATTATTTGAAGAGAATAGAATTTATTATGCGGAAGTAATTGATAAGTTATTAGAAATAAAAGCATTTAAGAAAATTTCAAATATAGATATTAATAATACTAAAGAGGATATTATATTAGAAGATGAAGATCTAATAAGTGTTTTAAATATAACGCTAAAAACTTTAGATTAATTTTAGGAGGAAAAAATGAGCGGATTCACATTAGGGGCAAAAGCTAAAATATTGAATACACTGTTTGAAGGCAAAACATATTATGCTGGGCTTTTGACAGCAGTTACAATGGGGGAAAATGGAAAAGAAAATGCTACAGAGCTTGTTTCATCTTCGTATGCAAGAAGGGCTATAAATTTTGGGTCGACAACATCGAATGAAACAAGTAACTTGGCTTCAGTAAAATTTCCTGAAGCAAGGGAAGACTGGGGGCGTGTAATAGGAATTGGAATTTATGATTCAATAACTGGTGGAAATTTAATAAATTATGCTACTTTTGATGCAAGAGATGAGGTTATAATTTATGCTTTAATGCAATACGAAATCGCCAAAAATTTTTATGTGATAGGATTTAGAAACTAATGGTAAAAAATGTACACCAGAAGTCAGTTGAATATATAAAAGATAATTTTAATATAAGCGAATTATCAAATTTCTATGTAAAAGATTTCATAAATGATGGTAGAAATAATGATTTTGCTTTAATCAAAAGCAATCCTAAAGTAGCAAATTTTGTGAAACATACGAATAAATTATCTGAAATGACAGTATCAGAATTATTAAATTATAAAGTGAGTGATTTTTCATTTTTCGTTGGATTGGATGATTATGTAAACTTTACACAAAAAATTACTGAAAAAAAGTTCCCGTTAATTTTTTCATACGACAATGATTATGCTGATGTTATATACAATCTTGCTAAAAATGATTACTACAACAGTATGATAAATTCCCTTCCAGGAATATTCAGAAATTCAAATCTTATACAAGATGTATTTCATTTTGCAGATCTTGAATTAAAATCATTGGAATTTATAATTGGAACATTAGTAAAAAACAGAAGATTTATAACGGCAAGAAATGAAGTTTTAGAAGAGTTTGAAGAACATTATAAATTAATATCAAGTAAAAATTTATCAACAATTTTTAAAATAAACAGAATCATTTCCAAACGTATTTTAAGGCGTACAACTACTTTACGGAATTTCAAAGATACAATGAAACTATATTTTATCTATAACGACAATGTAATAATAACGAATGATAAAAATAATTTTCAGTACATTGTAGATTTTCGTTCTAGCACTGTAGATAAAGAATATTTAGATTACTGGCTGGAATTGATTTATGAAGTTATACCAATCTGGTACGACATAAAAATTGTATATTAAATGAAGGGAGAAAAAATGAAACAAACAACACTAGATTTAATAAAAAGTATAAATGAAAATACCTTTATACCTGCAACTACTCAAAATGAATTATTTGAACTGTTTCAATTAGATACAGTCGCTGATTTAAGAAAAGTTTCAAGGAATTTTATGAAAGTGTATGAACTTTTGGAACATTTCGATAATCAGACTTCAAACGCCACGGAAGAAAAAGAGGGTATTGTAAAATTTGGAACAGAAGCAGGAAATGCAATAGATGCGGAAACTTGGAAACAAGCAATAGGGCAAACGTTAGGTGGATATGTAAGTAAAGTTGAAAATAAAGAAGCTGGAAAATGGTACATAAATGATTTAACAGATGGGAAAATATATAAATGTATACAGACTCATACAAGTACGAGTTTTGATATTACTAAATTTGTGGATATTACGAATGTTGGACTTTCGGATAAAGTGGAAAATTTATGCAAAAGTGAAATATTAACAGCATCATCATTCGCTGGATATTATGCGAATTTTAACAAGAGCGAATGGTTTGTTCCATTGCCTGATCGCATAAACATAAAAAAAATAATTTCTCTGACTTGTTTTAACTTAATGACAACAGCAGAATATGCAAATTTAGATTACAGTGATAATATGATCCGTGTCGGTGGCGATGGCAATTTAGCCGGTTTGGCGGCTAGCACGATTAAAGTTTTGGTAACTTATAATACTTAACAGAAAATTTGTTATCTTGCATAAATATATGCATAATTATCGATACCGATACTCGAAATAATCTTTATTTCTTGCATTTTTTCGGAATTATAAAATTATTTCTTGAAAGATAAAACAAAAGACCGTGGAAAACCAATTGCCGGTTTTCAGATAAATTTTTTAATTTGTTCAGAATTTTGATAAATATTTATTGATTTTATTGACTTTATGCATATTTTAGATTTTAATAATTTAACAATTTTTTTGGAGTGGCTAAAAACAAAATTGCTTCAAAACCCCTAAAAATCAATATTTATATTTTTAAATTTCGTGCAAATTCATAAGTTAGCACAGAATAAAATTTGAAAGGAGAAATAAAAAAAATGGAAGGATTCAGAGTATATTTATACGATAAAAATGGAAATATAATAGGAATATTTCTAGCGCCATCACAGAAAAAATTTGAAGCCGATAAATTGAGATATTGTAGCGAATATAGAGAAGGGGAAAATTTTATATCCTACACAGAAATTAAAAATCCAGTTCTCGATTCAAAAACTGGGAAACTTAGAGAAATGACTATCTTAGAACAAATTCAAGCGGGAATATTAATTTTATTAGACGGACAATATTTAGAGGGTGAAGAAATAAAAACAATTGCAAAGCCAAACGAGTGGAGTGTATGGGATAAAAATAGCAATGCTTGGAAAGTCGATAATGATTTACTGAATAAAAAATTAAAAGAGTTAAGGGAAAAAGCATTAAAAGACTTAGCAGAAGCTAAATTAAACTTTTTGAATCAGCCGCTTGAAATTGAAAAAGCTGGTAAAAAATACACTTTTGAGAACAATGAAGAGAACAGAAATAGATTAGCATTAAAATTTTCATTGATGTCGTTGCTAGAACAAGATAAGATTGAAAAAGTAAAAGTTTTAAATGATAAAAAAATGGTTGAATTTATTGGGTTGAATAGAACTGAATTAAAAGATTTAGCTAAAAAAATACAAGATATAATCGAAATTGCGGATGTAGCAGAACAAATAGCAGTAGTCGGAATCAGCAGATACACTATTGAACAAATGTTAGAACTTAACGTCAGAGAGTTCTTTCAAAATTAAAAGGAGAAAATATGAAATTAAAGAGAAATACTTTATACATAAGTTTTCATAAGCCTACGCAGCCAATCGGGTATCTGATTTCTTTGTGGACATTTGGAAGATATTCACATGCCGAATTTATTTACAATGATCAAGTATTTTTATCAAATCCTGGAGGAGTTAGAACAAGAAAATTTGAGTTTCAAAAGAATATGGATATTTATGAGTTAGATAGTAATATTGATGCGAAAGATATTATTGAGT
>ERZ772971.578-NODE-578-length-22595-cov-5.535892_pt1 | contig 22595 bp, 21 predicted proteins | sample MGYA00511943_ERZ772971 | MGnify/ENA primary metagenome ERZ772971 (study PRJEB29015, sample SAMEA2737929) | human oral metagenome | biome: human oral; feature: human-associated habitat; material: dental | place: China | collected 2144 ... | reverse complement strand
TCTATAACGTTCTCGGCGTATTTGTCCTCGAGACCTTTCGCGGCGGGCGATTTGACCTCCTGCACATTCTGCGTGGAGTACTCATGAATCCGATGATCCTCGGGGCAATCGCGGGGGCATTGTGCCGCCTCGTGCAGCTGCCGATTCCTGCGCCTATCCTCAAACCCGCCGCGCAGATTGCGGCGGCGACCACGCCTGTCGCCCTCATCATCCTCGGTGCATCGTTCCACGGCGGCAGCTATCACGCACACCTACGCCAGCTGATCTTCTCGGTCGCTGCGCGTCTCATCATTGTACCCGCTATCGTGCTTCCTATTGCCGTTGCACTTGGCTTTCGTGATGTTGAACTCGTCACGCTCATTGCCATCTTTTCCACACCCTGCGCCGTCGCCGGCTTTGCCATGGCGCAGCAGATGCAGGCGGACGCGGAGCTGGCGGGCAATTGCGTCGTATACAGCAGTGCGCTGTCCTGCTTTACGATCTTTGGTTGGGTGTTTCTGCTCAAGACATTGGGCTTCTTTTGACAAGAGTTGAGGAAGTACGGATAATATCTGCGATTCCTTGACATCTTGACATCTGATATGAATTTTGTATAATTGGGACTAGGTTATAAAGTGAAAAGGAGTCCGTCTGAAATGATAAGAAAGAAAGGTCTCACAGCACTCGGCGTTCTTGCTGTCGCGGGATGTGTTGGCATCATGGCACCGTCCGTACGGGCGGCAGAGAACGCTCCTGTCAATGCGGATATTGCGAGCGATATGCCGCATCGTGTTGTCGAGGGCGGCGACTTTAAGACGGCTACCCTTCGTCCGGATCGTTTGCTTGAGACCTACCGCCTGACGAAGTATGATGTCATTGATATCCAGGTCATCGGACTTCCTGAAGGCGCCGGAATGAGCGACATCATGATCGGTCCCGACGGCTATGCACAGCTTCCGTACGTCGGATCGGTGAAACTTGCCGGTCTGACCCTTGATGAGGCGAAGGCTGTGCTGATGGAGCGGATGAGCATGTATCTTCGCTTTCCGGATATGTCGCTGATCATGAGTTCCTACGGACCCCGCAAGGTCTATGTTATGGGCGAAGTCGGCTCGCCTGGAATCCATGAACTCTCCGCCGATAATCTCAACGCTTATGCGGCACTTTCCTCTGCCGGCGGCATCAAACGACGTGGACGCAGCACACAGGTACAGGTGCTGCGCGTTGTGGGCGATACCATGTACTATAAGACGCTGAATATCAAAAACTACATCAAGAAGCACGATCTCACACAGAATGTCGTCCTACAGGACGGCGACATCGTCTATGTGCCGCGTTCCAACGCTCTCAAGATCGATGAGGATATTCTGCCGTATGTCAATGTATGGGCGATGTATAAGGTTTTGACGAAGTAAGTCGGGAGGAGATTGAATAATGGAACGCAATGAAGATTCGATCGACCTCGGACGTCTGTTTCGGATAATGGGTGATCACAAGCCTGTTATATTCGGCATCGTTGGAATTTGTACGCTTATAGCCCTTGTGATTTCTCTCATCCTTCCGAAACAGTATGAGTCTACGACATTGGTTCAGACTCGCAGTGCTGCAAAAGTGGATATCTCGGGAGCGGCTGTTGCAATGGCGGCACTTGGTGTTGGCGGCGGGAGTGTCTCCTCGCCGACGATGAACTACATGGAGTTGATGAAGTCCCGTACTGTTCTGGAGCCTATTATTGACAGTTTGAACTTTGACCCAGAGGAACGTCCGGATACAAAAAAATTTGCTAAGAAATATCTGGATATAAAAAACACAAAAGGAACAAATCTCATCGAGGTCATTGCACTTGGTAATACACCTGAGGAGGCACAACGTGTTTCTCAGGCTGTTGTTGACAACTTTCTCCTTATGCAGACGGACATGAACCAGCAGACACAGTCACTTCTTATGAAGTTTCTTGACGACCGGATCAGTGGGACGAAACGAGATGCGGAGGTTGCTGAGGCAAAACTCGCTGCGTTCAGCCGTGAGCATAAGCTGTATAGTCCAAGTGATCAGGCAAAAGCTGCGATTGAACAGATGGCAGCATACGATAAGGCGATTGGTGAAGTGAAGGTCGCTGCAACATCTGCTCAGGCCTCTCTTGATGTGGCAAATGAAAAGCTTGGTGAGCAGAAATCTGCGAGTAAGGCGTATAATATCTCAGATAATACAACCGTACAAAAGATCCGCGATCAGATTGTTGCGAAACGTGTTCAGATTGTTGGTTTGGAGCAGAATTATACAGACATGCATCCCAGTGTTCAACAGGCGCGCAAGGAACTCGAACAGCTGCAGAACCTTCTTAATTCAGAAGTCGTTGCAAGCGTTGAATCGAATACAACAACACTGAATCCAACACAGTCACAGCTACTTAGCAATCGTGCTCTTGCTGCAGTCAATTTGGCTGTGGCAAATGCAAGTGAAAAGGCTCTGAAAGAACAGCAGAGCAAGAGGGAACAGGAACTTGGATCATTTCCTGAGGATGTGATGGAGTATATGCGTCTTAGCCGTGACTCTACCATCAAAAACGAAGTGTATCTGAACCTTGTTAAGCAGTATGAACAGAACAAGATTCAGGCAGCGATGGACAGTATGGATATTCAGATCGTTGATCCAGCAAATTTGCCTGATATCGAGAAGCCTGTTGCACCGCGCAAGAAGTTGATTACTGCAATCGGCTTTGTGGTCGGTGTCCTTCTTGCGATGGGGTACGGTTTGCTTGCCTATCGACGTGAAGCATAATACAGAAAAGGAGGGGAGCATATTCATGCATACGGAAACTCGGATTCCAGCTCGCATACGCAGAATATTTGCACCGCTCCTTTTTATCTGTTTTGACTATTTTGCCATTCTTCTCGCAGAGAAAATGGCGTTCGGACTGCATGACCTTTATGGTCTCTTGATGGGGACATCCTATCACGTTCCCGATGCCTATCTCTACTTTTGGATTCCTCTCGTATTCATCGCCTTTCTTGGAATTGCACAGACTTATACAAGGATGCAGCCGATCTTAGAGACTGTGCGTCAGATCTTCTATGCTGTTCTCTATGCTCTAATCACCTGTATTATAGCGCTTTACTTTATGGAGGCGAGTATGCTTGCCTCGCGCCTCTATGTCGTTCTTTTTGGTGTATTGGCGCTGTTCAATATCTATGTTGGACGATACGTCCTGCTGAAACTCCTTAAGACGTCGAATATGCTCATGAAGCCTGTTATCCTGATTGGAGCAGGAAAGACCGCAGAGATTGTTCTTCAGTTCTTTGAAGGTGATTTGGGTTATCGTTATCGGATTGTCGGATTGTTAGATGATGATCCAATTTCAGAAGAACTTCCACAAAAGTTTCTGATGTTGGGTAAGGTGAGCGATGCAGAAACGATCATTCGAGACTCTGGGGTCAAGACAGTCATTATCACTGCACCTGGAATGGACAGCGCACGATTGGAGAGCCTTGTTGCAAAGATTCAGCCCCTCGTTCGCGATATTCTTTTTGTCCCTGACCTCATGATGCTGCCTTTGGGGCACGTCGGTGTTGAACCTTTCCATACTGAAAAAGTTTTTATGCTTAGCATCCGCAATAATCTTGCACGGAGAAGGAATCGTCTGGCAAAGCGTGTTTTCGATCTCATTGCGACTATTTGCGGAGGCTTTTTGATACTACCGATTCTCCTTGTGTTGGCGGTGCTCGTTGGGATTGACAATAAGGGGCATATCATCTTTGCTCATCGACGCGTGGGGCAGAATGGGAAACTCTTCCCTTGCTATAAATTTCAGTCGATGGTACCGGACGCGCAGGAACGTCTGGAAGAATATCTTGCAAAGAATCCAGAAGCACGAAAAGAGTGGGAGGAGTCCTTCAAGCTTACGAATGATCCTCGTGTTACCAAACTTGGAGCATTTCTGCGCAAGACCAGCCTCGATGAACTGCCGCAGCTGTGGAATGTTCTGATGGGCGATATGAGTCTTGTTGGACCACGTCCCATCGTGACAAAAGAGATCGAGCGCTATGGTGACTATATTCGTGAATATTATATGGTACCTCCAGGTATCACGGGGATGTGGCAGGTGAATGGTCGCAGCGATACAACATACGAAGAGCGTGTTGCCATGGACACATGGTATGTGCGGAACTGGTCTGTTTGGATTGATTTGGTGTATCTGTTTAAGACGGTAAAGACTGTGTTTACGGGCAAGGGTGCATACTGAATAAATTCCTTGTTTGGAGGAGAATGAATTGGATATAAAAATCATAGTAGCTACCCATAAAAAATATTGGATGCCGGATGATAAAGTATATTTACCGCTTCATGTAGGGCGAGCAGGAAAAGAAGAGCTTGGCTATCAAGGCGATCATACGGGAGATCATATTAGTGACAAAAATGCGAATTACTGTGAGCTTACGGGGCTTTATTGGGCATGGAAGAATCTGAGTGCGGACTATTTGGGGCTTTGCCATTATCGGCGTTATTTTACGAGGAGCAATCCAAGGAATTGTGAAAAGAAAAAAGAAGAAGTTCTGACTGGGAATGAATTTGAGCAAATTTTACGGCGTTGTCCAATTATTGTTCCTGATAAACGCAGATACTATATTGAAACAAATCGTAGTCATTATAATCATGCGCATTATGCCCATGACTTGGATTTAACAGAGACTATCATACACGAAAAACACGGGGCGTATGGTGACGCTTTTGAAAAGGTCATGAACCGTACATGGGCACACATGTTCAATATGTTTGTTATGCGGCGTGACTATTTTGATACTTATTGTGAATGGTTATTTGCTGTGTTATCAGAATTAGAGGTTCGTGCAGATATCAGCAAATATAATCCGGTAGAAGCGAGACTATATGGGTATATCAGTGAACTGCTGTTGGATGTTTGGCTTGAAAAGAATCGCTTGGAATACCATGAACAAAACGTAGCTTTTTTAGAGCCGCAAAACTGGATCAAAAAAGGAGGGAAATTCCTTTTGCGAAAGGTCGGTTTACAATGAGCGATAGGATGTTTAAGGGGATTTTGTAATGCGCATTTTACAGGCAACTGTAGCAAATGATAAAGGTGGTCTTACAGGATATATTATCAATAATTATAGAAGAATTGATAGAGATAAAATACAGTTCGATTTTATTACTTATGATGATCAATTGGACTTTTCTGCTGAAGCACTAGGTCTTGGCGCAAATTTATTTCAGTTACCACGACCATCCCGTTGGTTTTCTTACTTCTTTGGGTTGAGGAAACTCCAGCGGAAGAACCAATACTATTGTATCCATTTTCACCTCTCGTATGCCAATCTGGCGCCGCTTCTAGCTGCTAAACTTGCCGGTTTCCAGAGGGTTATTGTGCATTCGCATAGCACAGGATTTGATGAAAGATCTTGCCTTACCCAAGGCTTGAAGATGTTGCTGCACTCCATCGGAAAGATGCTGATGCCGTGGTTGGCAACGGATTATTTTGCTTGCTCTCGATTGGCTGCTGAATGGATGTTTTCACGTTCGATTATGGAACATAAGCGATACCGAATTTTGCATAATGCAATCCTGTTAAGCCGATTTAAATTCAATGAAAAGGAAAGAATTCGACTACGAGAAATGTTGAAAATTCCATCGGATTGCATTTGTGTAGGGCATGTTGGGCGTTTTACATATCAGAAAAACCATGAATATTTATTGCAGGTTTTTCGTGATTTTCACAAAAGATGTCCCAACTCAATACTTATGCTTGTTGGAGATGGACCGAATCGTAGGTTGATTGAGAATATGGCTGAGCAATTCGGTTTGACGGAATATGTTCTTTTTTTGGGAAACCGTGATGATGTTGCGTCACTGTATCAAGCGATGGATGTTCTGGTCATGCCCTCTCGGTTTGAAGGCTTGTGTATTGTTGCTATCGAGGCGCAAATGGCGGGATTAGCCTGTATTTGCTCGGATCGATTAACTATGGAAACAAAAGTTACAGAATCGTATGTTTCGATTCCGCTGGAAGCAGGTTCAGACATCTGGGTAGAGGAAATTCTTCGTTACTCCCGTGAGCAGCGACGCGATCAAACAGAGGCACTAAGAGCGGCAGGATATGATTCTTATCAGGAAATTAAGAGATTGGAAAGTATATATCAGAAGATATATATGGACGTTGTAGAAAAATAAAAATTACGGATATCCTGATAATCGTAACGTTTGGATTGAGGAAATATATGTTAAAAGAAATATGTCAAAAAATGATATGGGAAAATTATTACGTCAACAATTTCGTGTATCGTTTACTTCCTTTTTCCGAACGTAGGAACATGTTGAAGCGGATATCGGAGATGCAGTATTGGGACACGATACAAGATGTGACGGAGATCAAAAAACTCCGCAAAGAGGTACAGGAGGGGCTTGAGTTTCGTACACCAAGCCCGGAGGCGGGGAATACGCATATTTATGGGATCTGGAGAAATCTCTACGAGGAAATTGTTGGACCTGATATCAAGTACAGCCCTGCGGTTGAACATGGGCTGATTTTTGGCGATGAAGTATTGATGGATACGCTGGGGACATCAAGAAGCTGTATTTCGACATTTAGTACATTTCGCAAGGAGATTATCCAAAAATACATAAGAAAACCTGTGTTTCTCGTCGGTCCATATATCAACTATGCGACCGGTTATTATACAGAAGAAAAAAGGCGTGCATTCAAAAAAAAATATGGAAAAATACTGCTTGTGTTTCCTATGCATTCTACAGATGATTCACATTTGTCTGTTCAAGAGGAGCTGTTTGTAAAAAAAGTAAAGGATATCGGGGGTGAATTTGACAGTGTTGTTATCAATACATTTTGGTGGAATATCAATGATAGCTTGATCCAAAGATTCACGTCTGAAGGATGCCATATAAGCTGCGCGGGTTTTCGGGATGACCCGTTTTTTTTGAACCGCTTAAAAACTCTTATTGATGTGGCTGATCTTGCAGTTGGAGATGGCGTTGGGACGCATATAGGATATTGTATCAGTCGGGGGGTTCCTTTTCGGTTGATAGAAGTGGGATCTTCTTATGGGGAATCATCTTTTACAGTGGATAGTGGCGATGTTCGTGTAAAGGAAATATACGATGCATTTCTTGATGCGGTATCTATTACAGAACAACAGATAGATATATGCAATACATATTGGGGGGCAGATATTTATTGTTCTAAAGAAGAACTCGAATTCCAATGTAATATTTGCAGGGATATTTTTTTGATCACAAAGGGGAATAATTTTCTCATTCCACATGCGGTGGGACGATTGCTGGAAAAATACAGGTCGACAAATTCAGTTCAGTATAATCTCCTAAAGCGTGCGGTGTACTGATAAAGAGGGGGGGGCGAAGATGAGTCAGGAGGGTGCCGTTAAAACAGTTTTTGCTATCGTGGTTTTGTTAATCATGGCTATGGCTTCCTATATATTCCAAGAATATGTCTTGGTCTTTAATGTCGTCGCCTTTCTTGTATGGGGAGGATATACTGTACTACTCTTTAAATATGACAGAGAATTTTCTTTTGTCATGTTGCCGCTAATCATATCTTGTTATGGCGTATTCATTCCTAATCTGATATTCGAACAGTTTCCTGTATTTATTGTCGAGCTAGATGAGATAACCTATGCGACAGGTGCGTTGACGCGATTGATTTTTTTTCAAATGGTGCTTTTTTTTGTCGCCAGTCTGACCTTTAATCGCATTCAAGGCTCGGTTTCGTACGTACCTCCGAACCTTGCAGAGCGTGGATCTGCTATAGGGCTTGCTTTCTCTGTGATTCTTATATCCTTTTATGGTTTCTATATTTATGGCTCACCACTCTTTCAGGAAATGCTTCGCTTTGAATATTGGGGAGAGATTGTTACCAATCCGGTTGTTAGAATTGCACATTATCTACTTAGTACATGTTTTTGCTTGCTTCTGTATACCTACAACACAGATCGCAATGTTTCGTTTGTTTTGATTCTGCTGATCATCGTTGTAACAGTTTTAGGTGGAGATAAGTTTACGCCATTCCTGTTTTATGGACAGTTGTTCGTAATGGTATACTTTCTGCAACACAATATCCGTTTACATAAAAGGATTCTGCTCAAGATCGCCGCTTCTACAATTGTCTTTCTCTCTTGCACCGGTGCTTTGATGTATTATCACTACACAGACTTAATTAATAACATTTCAGTTCCCGTGGAGGATATGTTTTTAGGTCGTATAGCACAACAGGGGCAGACATGGTGGGCGTTGGATAAAGAGGTGAAACCAGAATTTATATCTTCAAATATGGAAGAATTCGGCGAAGAGATAGACACATGGTTTCGTCTCAACTTGGAAAAATCTGTGATGGATCGTGTTGGTTTATATAAAATTATGAATATCATCTCTACTCCGGATCGTGTGGAACGCTATCTTTTTGCCGGGATAAGATTCACAGAAGGCTATCCGGCAATAGGTTTGTACTATTTCGGTTTTTTAGGATTGCTCCTTTTGCAAATTACTGTAGGGGTCCTTTACGGTATATGGGGACGGGCGATGTATTATGCTGTTATGAACAGTGATGTCGTTTTAACGATTTGCCTCATGAAGATCGGGATATTTTTAGGTGAAGCCTTCGGTATGGGGAATCTATATGGACTGTTCAATTTTAGTACGCTGGCATATTTGCTCGTGATTGGATTTTATCTTTTGATAAGAAATACATTGAAAAAGACCAGTGTAACCTAATTGTAGTATATGCTAATTATGCCATATAGTGTTGATTATCATTTTATATAAGGAAATGATGTATGAGTTCTTCAGTCACGGTATCTACTTTTTTGAAATCCGTCGCAAAATTTTCCGTACCATCATGGATCAACTTCTTCATAGGGCTGATCACAGTTTTTCTCGGCACACGTATCTTTACACCGGATGTATATGGTGTACTTAATATATTTAATACATCTAGTATAGCTTTTGTTGGATTCGTTTGTCTGGGGATGGATAACGCCTTTATTCGCTTCTACCATGAACCGCCGGAAGGCATTTCACCGGAGGAACTGTTCACTTACTGTTTTTTTCTCTCTGTTGTCAGCCTACTTGTTTTTTCGTCTTTTGCGATGGCATTTTTTTATGAAGAGATCTCTCGTTATCTGTTTCATCAGGAGAGTTTGTATTTTATTGCATTGATTTGTGTGAATGCACTTTCACTCCTCATATTAAATAATTTTTTTTCCCAATATTATAGAATGAGCAATGATCCTTATCACTATACAATACAACAGGTCTTTGTTCAATTTTTTGCAAAAACTTTTGTGATAGGTTCTGTTTTCCTTGATCCTAGAATTGATGTCGTATTGACGATGAATACGCTTGGATTATTTGTTTTCATGATCGGATGTGTTCTTGTTCAAGGAAGGAAAATCATCTCTATCCCCAAGGTGGTTTCGTTGAAAAAATTTCGTGAAGTAATTCGGTTTGGTATATATATATGGCCGTTGGCGACTTTATCAACACTGAATGCCTTTATTGTTCCCTTTCTCATTACGTTGTATTTGAATAGTTATCAAGTGGGAATTTATTCGGCGGCGCTATTTTTTGTTTCAGCATTTGGCGTTATTCAGAGTGGCTTTCGTACATATTGGTCGACATTCATGTATAAAAACTATCGTAGTGAGCAAAAATTGATCATTCGGGTACATAATTATGTAGTCTTAGGAATTTTATTGATTTTAGGTTTGTTCATTCTATCTCAACATGCTATTTACCAGTTCATTGGCGAAGAATTTCGGTCTAGTCGTTTGTTTTTTACGCTAGTACTGATGGATCCTCTGCTCCTATTGCTGGAACAGACAACGGGCTATGGAACATCTATTGTGAAAAAGAATTATCAGGATACAATAATTTATGTGGTAGCGGTTTCCTTGAATGCTCTGTGTTGTGTGTTTTTATTGCCCTATATCGGTCTGATTGGTGCGGCGATTGCGTCTATGGTGGCGGCGCTCATCCGGTTTGCGTTGTCATCATGGCGTGGACAGGTTTACTACAAGAGTATCTCAAGCGCACAAAAGACATTGACAGGACTCATATTGATTGGTTCAATGGCAATTTCTAATGTGGTGCTTACGGACAAAATTTTTCTTGAGGTTTTGGTTATCATAACAATCTATATGATTGCGGTCATGACATATAGGGCAGATGTAGTGCAGGTTTATGTTTTCCTGAGACAAAGGTACATAGCGGCAGGTCGGGGAAGGTGAGGTGAAAATACGTTGTTTTCGTTGTAAAAAGGGCATATATGTGATATTCTGATACCATAGCATTTAGATGTATGGTATCGCAGTAGATGATAATGGCTGTGTATGGAGGGTTGACATTGTTTAATAATAAAACAATCTTAATTACCGGAGGTACGGGATCGTTTGGAAAGAAATTCATTGAAATACTTCTCCAAAAGTTCACTCCTAAAAAGGTTATTGTGTACTCACGTGACGAACTCAAACAATTTGAGATGCAGCAGACTTTTAATGCTCCTTGTATGCGTTACTTCATCGGCGATGTACGGGATGGAGAGCGCCTGAAGTATGCGATGGAGGGCGTGGACTATGTCGTCCATGCAGCGGCGCTGAAACAGGTGCCGGCAGCGGAGTACAACCCGATGGAGTGCATTAAGACGAATGTGAACGGAGCACAGAACGTCATTGATGCGGCGCTCCATGCGGGTGTCAAGAAGGTTATTGCACTCTCCACGGACAAGGCGGCAAACCCGATCAACCTCTATGGCGCGACAAAACTCTGTTCGGACAAACTATTTACGGCGGCAAACAACTTTGTCGGTGCAAAGGAGACTCGTTTCTCCGTTGTACGCTATGGTAATGTTGTGGGCAGCAGAGGATCTGTGGTGCCATTTTTCAAACATCTGATCACAGAGGGGGCACAGGAACTTCCTGTCACTGACCCGCGTATGACGCGCTTCTGGCTTCGTTTGGAGGACGGAATTGCATTTGTGTTGAAGAGTTTTGAGCGAATGAAGGGCGGGGAGATCTTTATCCCGAAGATTCCGTCGATGCGGATTACCGATCTTGCGGAAGCAATTGCGCCGGGATTGCCGGTCAAGGTCATCGGCATTCGTCCAGGCGAAAAGCTGCACGAAGTGATGTGCCCCTCGGATCTCTACTACGAAACATTGGAGTTTGCGGATCACTTCGTCATCATGCCGTCGACACAGGATTCGGTAGCAGATTATACGCATAATGCGCTCGGTGAAGTCGGAAAACTCGTGCCTGATGGATTTGACTACAACTCTGGAAATAATCCACATTTCTTGACGGTAGAAGAGCTGCGGGAGATGAACCCATGATTTACTACGGAAGACAGGATATCAACGAGGCGGATATACAGGCGGTCGAGGCTGTACTGCGTTCGGACTTTCTGACGCAGGGACCTGCGATCGAGCGCTTTGAGCAGCGCGTTGCACAGTACTGCGGCGTAAAATATGCAGTGGCTGTCTGTAACGCAACCTCTGCACTCCACATCGCCTGCCTTGCGGCGGGTCTTGGGAAAGGCGACCTCCTCTGGACGAGTCCGATCACCTTTGTTGCCTCGGCGAACTGTGCGCGTTACTGCGGTGCGGATGTGGACTTCGTCGATATTGATGAAAACACCTACAATATGAGCGTCCCTGCACTGGAACAGAAGCTGCAGGAGGCGAAGAGTCAGGGCAGACTGCCCAAGATCGTTGTTCCCGTGCATATGGCGGGGCAGTCCTGCGATATGCGTGCCATCAAGAAGCTGTCGGAGGAGTACGGGTTTACACTGCTTGAGGATGCGTCGCACTGCATCGGCGCGGACTATGCTGACACCAAGGTGGGAAGCTGCGCCTATTCGGATATGGCAGTACTGAGTTTTCATCCGGTCAAGATCATTACGACGGGCGAGGGCGGGATGGTTCTCACGAACGATGCCGCCCTCTATGAACGGATTTGCCTCTATCGCAGCCACGGAATTACACGCGATCCGAAGCGCATGACGAAGGAAAGTGATGGAGACTGGTACTATCAGCAGGTTGCGCTCGGCTTCAACTATCGCATGACGGATATCCAGGCAGCACTCGGTGCGAGCCAGATGGATCGTCTGGATGAATTCGTTGCACGCAGACGTGCTCTGGCGGCGCGCTATGACGAGCTGCTGCGGGATCTTCCTCTCAGAACACCGTTTGTTTTGGCGGAGGCACAGCCATCATGGCATCTGTATATTGTGCGTGTCGACTTTGAACGCATACAAAGGACGAGGCAGCAAATCTTTACGAAAATGCGCGAACAGGGCGTTGTGCTGAATCTCCACTACATCCCTGTGCATACACAGCCATACTATCAGCAGCTTGGGTTCGCATACGGTGATTTCCCCGTGAGCGAGAAATATTATGAGCAGGCATTTACACTTCCACTCTACTATGGTTTATCCAATGTACAGCAGGAGAAAGTTGTTCGTGCTCTGCATCACTGTATTGCTGAAACAGAATAAAGGGGAGACAGGAGCACTCTATGCTTGCAGTCATTACGGCGCGCGGTGGAAGCAAACGGATTCCGCACAAAAATATCAAAGAATTTTGTGGCAAACCAATTCTGGCATATTCGATTGAAGCAGCACAATCCGCACAGATTTTTGATGAGATCATGGTTTCGACAGATGATGCTGAAATTGCAGCGGTTGCGGAGCACTATGGTGCGTCTGTTCCGTTTTTGCGCAGTGCAGAAACATCGAATGACTTTGCTGACACCGATACAGTTCTTCGTGAAGTTGTGCAGGAGTATAAAAACAGAGGAAAAGAAGTTGAACATCTTTGCTGTCTTTATCCCACTGCTCCATTTGTCACGGGGGATACCCTGCGTAGCGCGTATGAGTTCTTTCAAAAGATAAAAGCGGATGAGTTGGTTCCCGTTGTTCGCTATTCTTATCCTCCACAGAGAGGGTTTGTGCTGGAGGGGACAGAGCTGCGTTATCGCTGGCCAGAGTACAAGAACCGTCGTTCACAGGATATTGAACCGATTTATCATGATGCTGGACAATTTTATTTCATGCGTATGCGTGCGCTTTTCTCTTCTTCTGAGGATACGCATAAGAGAGTGGCATTTATTCTGGACGAGATGCAGGTGCAGGATATTGATACGATTGAGGACTGGGAACTGGCGGAACTTAAGTTTCGTATAAGCAGGCGGATGTAATATGCTGCATATAATCATTCGTGTTGATGCTTCTACCATTATTGGCAGTGGTCATTTGATGCGTTGCCTGACGCTTGCACAGCGATTTCGTGAGATGGGGCATGATGTCTGCTTCATCATGCGCGCTCATCGTGGGAGCATGGAAAACGTAGTTGAGAAACAGGGCTTTCCATATAAAATGCTTCCTGCGCCGGAGCGTTATGAAGGAGAGGGATATGCTGCATGGCTCGGCGTAGCACAAAGTGAGGATGCCGCTGATACGATTGCATACATGGAGTCAAAGGTATGTGATATCCTCGTTGTAGATCACTATGCCTTGGATCATGTATGGGAGAATACTCTGCGCCCCTCCGTACAACGTGTTTTTGTTATTGATGATCTGGCGAATCGACACCATAGCTGTGACTTCCTGTTGGATGTCAATCTGGGTGCCGAACAGGGGGATAAATATGCAGGCTTATTGCCTCGGCGTTGTCGTGCCTTTCTCGGATTGTCCTACTTGCTGCTTCGGCAGGAGTTTTACAATGCAAGAACTGAAGTTGCTGAAAGGGGCAGAGAACGCTCAAATGTGCTGACAGTATTCATCTGCTTTGGCGGCAGCGACCCGACGAACGAGACATTGCGGACTCTTCAAATATTAGCGCAGCTGCCGCAGCAAATTGATGCACATGTTGTCCTTGGCGCATCCAATCCGCATCGCGTAGACGTGGAATTGTTTTGCAAACTGCACCATTGGCGTGTCTATTGCCAGATTGACTATGTTGCCCGCTTGATGTGCGCATCGGACTGTGCGATCGGTGCCGGAGGCACGATGACATGGGAGCGCTGCTATATGGGCTTGCCGACTCTGGTTGTTGCGGTTGCGGAGAATCAACGTGAGGATGCCATCCTGCACGATGAAATGGGACTGATCGTTTACGCCGGCTTCTGTGAAGATATCACAGATGAACAATATGAAAAGGCAATCGTACATTTTTTGTCCAATAAACAAAAACGTGAGCATGTACGCGCGGTTGGACAATCTATTTTTGAGAATGAGCGCGTGGAGGAGATGTTGAAGGAGGTGACGACGAGTGTTGCAGCACGGTAAATACATTTTGCGTCCCATTGAGCAGAAAGATTTGCCAATACTTTTGGAATGGCGGAATTCAGAACGTATTTCCTCTGAGATGCTCTCCACGCATAAGATCACATGGGAGGAGCACGAGGCGTGGTTCAAGCGCATTCGTCAGCAGAAGACGCCACGAAATTTTGTGTTTTGCTATGAGGAGCAGGCAATCGGTTATATGGGGTTTTCCGATTGGGATGAGGAAAACAAGCGATGTTCATCCGGTTCTTATCTAGGTGTCATAACTAATGTGCCGATTGATGCGGGACTCTTTTTGGATTACATGGGACTGGAGTACATTTTCTCGCAAACGGAGATGAACAAGGTATGGTCTTATGTTTTTGAGCATAATAAGCGTGCCTACAAGCTCAATCTCTTGCTTGGCTATAAAGATGAAGGATATTTGCGGCAGCATTTCCTGCAAAATGGAAAACTTCGGGATGTCCATGTGATTGGTATTCTGCGGTCGGAATGGAAACAGGAAAAGAAACGTATTGATCAGCTGTATGGAGGGGCAGAGGCATGACAGAAACGGAATTTTTGGAAGAGATGCAGACAATCCTCGATGTCGAGGATACAGTTGATATGGATGCGAATTTAGAGGATTTTGATACGTGGGATTCCCTCAGCTTCGTGAGCTTTCTTGCGGCGATGAGCGGTCATAGTGCACATCGTATTGAGCCGAAGGAGGTGCGTGAGGCGAAAACGGTCAAGGAACTTTTTGCATTGACACAGGAGTAATCCGATGGATGTCACATACGATTTTTCCTCAAAAAACTTCATTGTCATTGGTGCAAGTTCGGGGATGGGACGACAGGTTGCCGAGGAACTCGCCGGGGCTGGCGCACATGTTCTTGCCGTAGCGCGGAGGGAAGAGCTTCTTCATAAGCTGCAGGAAAAGTACCCGGAGCACATCTCCATCGCCCCGGCTGATATGACGGCTGCGCGCCCGCTGGACGGTGTCCTTGCACCATTTGTTGCGGAGTTTGGTAAGCTGCACGGAGCTGTCTATACGGCGGGGATCGAGGGGCTTACTCCATTGCGTGCGTTTTCGGAGGAAACGGCACGCATGATCATGGAGACGAGTTTCTGGGGGGCAATCAAGGCAATGCAGCTCATCAATCAGCGGAAATTCTCCGTGGATGGCTGCAGCAGTGTGCTCTTCTCCTCGATCTCGGCATATACGGGCGCTTCGTCCATGTTTGCCTATTCGGCAGCAAAAGCTGCTGTGCAGGCAGCAGTTCGCTCCATTGCGAAAGAGATTTGTCGCAATGGAAAACGCATCAATACGATCAGTCCGGGGTGGGTCGAAACGGAAATGACGGATCGGGAACAGAATCAGCTTGGAGAAGATGCCCTTTCAGTATTGAAAAAAAGACATCTCCTAGGTTTTGGAGAACCTGCAGATGTCAGTGGGGTCGTTCTGTTCCTGCTCAGTGATCGGGCTCGTTGGATTACAGGAAATGATTTTCTTGTTGACGGCGGATATTTATGGGGGGATGGCTGATGGATAAAATTTTTACAAAGCCCCGTGTCGCGGCGATTTCAGCCTGCGTATCAAAGAACCGTATGGAACTGGCTGACCTGGCTGACCTTTACGGAGAAGCAACGGTTGCCAAGATCATGAAGGTGACAGGGATTGAGCGGGTCAGTATAGCACCGCAGGGGACAACAACAGCAGATTACTGTGCGACTGCAGCAAATCGACTGATGCATGAGCAGAACATTGACCCGAAGACCATAGATGGTCTTGTCTTTGTGACAGAAACGCCGGATTATATTATCCCGCACACCTCTGCAATTTTGCAGGATAGGCTTGGTCTGCCCAATCACGCACTTGCCTTTGACATCAACTATGGATGCGCCGGCTATGTGTATGGTATCTTTCAGGCATCTCTTCTGATTGAGAGCGGTTATTGCAGACGAGTACTCGTCTGTGCGGGGGATACGCTCTCTCACTATGTGAATCCTGCCGATAAGGCAGTGCGTATGGTGCTCGGTGATGGCGGCTCAGCGACGCTTGTGGAAGCAGATGAAAAGGAACGCCGCAGTGCGTTTTCTTTTTATACGGACGGCAGCCGTGCAGAGCATCTGATGATTCCTGCAGGAGCGAACCGTATGCCGCACAATCCCGGCGTAACGGATGTTCTGCATACAGATGCAGATGGCAATGCACGCACGGATGAAGATTTCTATATGAATGGCTTGGAAGTGATGGGGTTTGCGCTCAACGAGACCCTTTCCTCCATTCGTGAAACCGCCGGACGTATAGGGTGGGAACTTCCTGAGATTGACCTGTTTGCCCTCCATCAGGCTAATGCACTTATTGTTCAATACATTACGAAGCAGCTGAAACTGCCAAAAGAGCGTGTGCCGATTGGTGTAGGAGATACCGGAAATGCCAGCAGTGCATCCATTCCGATTATGCTGACCAGCACGTTTGGCGGGAAAACGTTGGAGTTTACAAAGGTTCTGGCATGTGGATTTGGAACGGGGCTTTCCTGTGCAGGAGCAGCGCTTGACCTATCCGGAACACAGGTGTTGAACTTAATGGAAGAGTAGTTCTGTGAGCAAGTGAGGGGAAATAAAATGCGGCTGGTTACGGATTATTTGGATCATATCGTAGAGAAATATCCGGAGAAGATTGCATTTGCCAATGAGCAGGATTCGATGACATTTTCGCAGGTATATAAAAATGCGAGGAAACTGGCGGTTGGCTTAATCAAAGAGAATGTTTTCAAGCAGCCGATTGTTGTATTCATGGAAAAATCTCCTGCTTGTATTACCTCTTTTTTAGGTGTTGCATATAGCGGAAATTTTTATACACCGATTGATACACAGATGCCCTCTTCCCGTATTCATAAGATCATAAATACCTTGCATCCTGCCGCTATTATTACGAATCGTACGTTGTTGTCATCCGCAAAAGAGATCTTTTCTGAGTGTCAAATCTACCTTTATGAAGATTTACAGACTAATGCTGATGACGAGGAACTGATTGCATGCATTAAGAGCAAGCAACTGGATACGGATCTCCTATATGTCCTGTTTACTTCCGGATCCACAGGAGATCCCAAGGGAGTTACCATTTCACATCAAGCTGTGGTGGACTATACAGACTGGGTGACGAGTGCCTTTGATTTGACGGCGGAAACAACGCTCGCTAACCAAGCTGCATTGTATTTCGATTTGTCCATACAGGATGTATATGCTCCACTCAAGACTGGTGCAACGACTTGGTTATTGGAGCAAGAAAAATTTTCCTTTCCCATTCGACTGCTTGAGTACTTGAATGAGAAAAAGATCAATACGATCTTCTGGGTGCCTTCTGCATTGGTCTTAGTGGCTAATCTGAAGGCTCTTAGTCGTGTTGAACTTCCATATCTGCACAAAGTTTTGTTCTGCGGAGAGGTTATGCCGAATAAACAGCTGAATGTATGGCGCAGAGCGCTTCCGCATGCAGAGTTTGTGAATCTGTATGGACCAACCGAGATTACCGAGGTTTGTACCTACTATCGTGTGAACCGTCTGTTCAAGGATGAGGATTCTCTGCCGATCGGCAAACCCTGTGAGAATATGGACGTATTTATTCTGGACGAGGATGATCGGCTGATTACAGGAGATGAAATAGGGGAGCTTTGCGTTCGGGGGTGCGGCTTGTCCTATGGGTACTATAATAACCCGCAGAAGACAGCTGAGGCTTTCGTTCAGAATCCATTACAGCCAAACTATCACGAAATGATCTACCGTACAGGAGATTTGGTTCGGTATAATGAATTCGGTGAGCTCATGTATGCCGGACGAAAGGACTTCCAGATCAAACACATGGGGCATCGCATCGAACTTGGTGAGATTGAGACAGCGGCTCTTGCTATTGATGGGATAAAACAGGCGTGTTGCCTCTATGATACAGTACGCTCACGTATTGTTCTTTTCTATGCAGGCTCACAAAATGACGATGAACTAAAAGAGGCGCTTCCTGCATATATTCCGCATTATATGATCCCGAACCGGTTCATCAAAATGGATCAGATTCCACTCAATATGAATGGGAAGTTGGATCGTGTCTGGCTGAAGTCGCAGCTCTAGGAGGAAATATGGATATGAAAGAGAAAGTGACCACGGTATTGCAGACGGTCAACTCCGACATCAAAAACGATGACACCGATCTGTTGGCGGCAGGTCTCTTGGATTCTTTTGATATTGTCAATCTGGTGTCGCAGTTGGAGGAGACGTTCGGCGTAGAGATTGATCCTGCGGATATTGTGCCGGAGAACTTTAGAACGATATCTGCTATCGCGGGGCTGATGGAGCACAGTGCATCCTCGGAGGGATAATATGAAATTGCAAGACTATATTGGTAAAGATAAGAAGCCCTTTATCATCGCTGAGATGTCAGGCAATCACAATCATTCACTGGAGCGTGCTCTGGATATTGTGGAATTGGCGGCAAAAAACGGAGCGGCTGCTGTAAAGCTGCAAACTTATACCGCTGACACTATGACTCTTGATATCGACGAAGGGGAATTCTTCATTGATGATCCAGATGATCTCTGGGCGGGGACATCACTCTATAAACTCTATCAGGAGGCATATACCCCGTGGGAGTGGCATGAACCGATCTTCAAGCGCTGTGCAGAACTCGGCGTGCTTGGCTTCAGCACACCGTTTGATGATTCCTCTGTAGATTTTTTGGAAGAACTGAATGTTCCATTTTATAAAATTGCCTCTTTTGAGAATATCGACCTGTCGCTTATCAAGAAAGTTGCGGCAACGGGAAAGCCAATCATTATGTCGACGGGGATGGCGACACTTGCAGAGCTTGATGAGGCTGTCCGTACGGCGCAGGAGAATGGCTGCTCTGAATTGGTTCTATTGAAATGTACGAGTGCCTATCCAGCGACTGCTGCAGGTGCAAATCTCCGTACTTTGCCGCACATGAAGGAACTTTTTGGCTGCGAGGTCGGGATCTCCGATCATACGATGGGAGTGGGGGTATCTCTTTCTGCTGTCGCGCTTGGAGCGACGGTGATTGAAAAGCATTTCACAACGGCACGTGCGGATGGTGGTGTGGACTCTGCGTTCTCGATGGAGCCCCATGAACTTAGGGAGCTTGCTGAAGAAAGTGAAAAGGTGTGGATGTCCCTTGGACATATCGCTTATGGACCAACTCCTGAGGAACGCTGCTCCCTCAAGGATCGCCGCAGCCTCTATATTGCACAGGATATGAAGGCGGGCGATCTGATCACACGGGAAAATCTGAGAAGTATCCGCCCGGGACGTGGGTTGTTGCCAAAATATTACGATGTCGTCTTGGGGAAACGTATCAATCAGGATGTAAAGCGTGGTACGCCGATGTCGTGGGAGTTGTTGGGATGAAAAGCTGGTGTTCATGATATTTTCCAGTGGATATTGTTTTGTTTGGTGAGAGCGGGCTACTTTCAGTATGAGGAAGGATAATATGTTTCTATACGATTATCTGGTTGTTGGTGCAGGTCTCTTTGGTGCTGTTTTTGCCCGTGAGATGAAAGAGCGTGGGAAACAAGTTCTTGTTGTTGAAAAGCGTAGCCATATTGGTGGTAATGTCTATACAGAAAATATGGATGGCATTGAGGTTCACACCTATGGAGCGCATATTTTTCATACGAACCAGAAGACCGTTTGGGACTATGTCAATCAATTTGTCTTTATGAAGCCGTTTGTTAATTCTCCTGTTGCGAACTATCGGGGAGAGCTTTACGCTCTGCCATTTAATATGAATACATTCTATGCTCTGTGGAAGGTACGAACGCCGCAAGAGGCTATGGAGAAACTTGCGGAGCAGCGGGCTGAGTTTGCACATATTGAGCCGAGGAATCTCGCGGAGCAGGCGTGCAAGCTCGTGGGACGCGACATTTATGAGAAGTTGATTCGTGGATATACGGAGAAACAGTGGGGACGTAAAGCAGAAGATCTTCCTGCGTTTATCATCAAACGGATTCCTGTTCGCCTGACATTTGACAACAACTATTTCAATGACACGTTTCAGGGGATCCCGAGTGAGGGATACACTGCTCTTGTTAGACGTATACTTGATGGAATAGATGTACGCCTGAATGTAGATTTCTTTCATGAGCGTAATGAACTTGAATCGCTGGCAAAAAAAGTTGTATTTACGGGTCGTGTTGATCAATATTTTAACTCTTGCTATGGAAGTCTGGAATATCGCAGTCTTCGATTTGAAAATGAACGGCTGTCAGTAGAGAACTATCAGGGCGTCGCTGTCGTCAATTATACGGATGCGGAGACCCCATATACACGTATTATAGAGCATAAGCATTTTTCGCCTGTGAATACGTCGCATACAATTATTACACGTGAGTATCCTGAGAATTGGATAGAAGGCCGCGAACCATATTATCCGGTTAATGATGAAGATAATATGCGCCGTTATGAAGAGTATCGAAAGCGTGCAGAGGAGATGTGTCCTCACTTGATTTTGGGAGGTCGCCTTGGAATGTATCGATACTATAATATGGATCAGATTGTAGAGCAGGCATTGGAGGCTGTTCAGTTGGAGCGTGAATAGTCTCCAGTTCAATAAAACGAACATGAAAGAGACATTTAATTCCTGTTCGTGTTTATGAATGCTTCTGCATCATATTGCAACTCTCCTTTATCGTGTTGTTATGCATTGGTGTGATCTTTTGGAGTAGGGATGCGAAACAAAGGAAAGTGTCAGTACTTCCGTGATGTGATATTGTCAAGAACAGTTGACAAATAGAGATGTTTATAATATTATAATGAAATTATACTACTTGGACTACGGTTAAGGAGTGTGCTGTTTATGCCGAAGTTTTCATTTCCTGATCCTGATGATAGATCTCCCAACAATCCGCTTACTACTTTGGAGAATCGACAAGTGCTTGGTCTTTATAATCAGGCACATCCCGATGAGGAGGATATGCAAAAAGTAACAGCAAAAGTTCGAGAATGGATCATAAAGACTGGTAAAGAGCAGGGGTGGGATGAGATTGAGTTTGCAGGCTCAGAAGGTGTGTTTAAGAGAACAGATTTTAAATTTAGAAGTAAGGACGTAGATGTCGATTCCTTAAAATAGAGGGGTTCTTCTATGAATCTATATGCAATGCGAGAGAGAGATTCCTCTTTTTGTTCGTAATATGAAAAATATGGCACTTTTGAGATATCTTGTCTTCGTGAGGAATTGCTGATAAAATGAAGTCCGTCAAATTGTCGTAGTTTTTTCGTTCGAACAAGGAGGCAAAACCGGACGCGTAGAAAGGGCTATGTGGAGGATTTACCGACATAGTGCGGGCAAAAAAGATGCGTCAAGATGATGTGGCTGAATTTATCAGTGCTTCCTCAAATATGGGAAATTATGAATTACCGTACAATTACATTTCCAAAGAACAGCCTTTTCCTCATCACAGGCGGGGCGGGCTTTATCGGCTCGAATTTGTGCGAAGCGATTCTCGCGATGGGGCACAGGGTTCGCGTGCTGGACAATCTATCGACGGGGTATGCGAGGAATATCGCGGGATTTCGGGACAATCCGAAGTTTGAGTTTGTCGAGGGGGACATCCGTGACGCGGCGCTCTGCAATCGCGTGTGCGAGGGCGTGGACTATGTGCTGCATCAGGCGGCGGCGGTGAGTGTGCCGGAGAGCATTGAGCAGCCGGTGGAGTATACGCTGACGAATATTGTCGGCACGGTCAATATGATGGAGGCGGCGGCGAAAAATGGTGTCAAGAAGTTCACCTACGCATCGAGTGCTGCGGTCTACGGCGACGATGAGACGATGCCGAAGCAGGAGGAGATTGTCGGCAATCGGCTTTCAACGTATGCGGTGACGAAGTTTGCCGCGGAGGAGTATGCGTACCAGTATACGATGCACTACGGGCTGGACTGCTACGGGATGCGCTACTTCAATGTGTATGGGCGACGACAGGATCCGAATGGTGCATACGCGGCGGTGATTCCAAAGTTCATCGAGTGCCTCCTGCGTGATGAGTCGCCGACGATCAATGGGGATGGAGAGCAGTCGCGCGATTTCGTTTATGTGGAGGATGTTGTGCAGGCGAATCTTCTCGCATGTGTCGCGCCGCATGAGGCGGCGGGGACGGCGTATAATGTTGCGGCGGGGAAACGCTCAAGTCTCAATGAGATGTATGCTGTACTCAGTGAACTGTTCGAGAAGGATCTGAAGCCGATCTATGGGCCGGAGCGCAAGGGCGATATTCGTCACAGCGGGGCGGACATCTCGAAGATTCGCAAGA
>ERZ772971.575-NODE-575-length-22632-cov-12.842007_pt1 | contig 22632 bp, 12 predicted proteins | sample MGYA00511943_ERZ772971 | MGnify/ENA primary metagenome ERZ772971 (study PRJEB29015, sample SAMEA2737929) | human oral metagenome | biome: human oral; feature: human-associated habitat; material: dental | place: China | collected 2144 ... | reverse complement strand
GAAAGTATGTGCACCTTCTCGACACGCTGGGGCAGGCTTCGGCCAACTTCGCCTACAGGACCCCCGAGTTCCTGTCGCGAATCAAGGAGGCCGTGCACCTCGGGCAGTCGCTCTTGGGCGAGGAGGGCTCGAGCGGCGCCCAAGGCTCGGGAAGCTCGCAGAACTCTGCGAGCGGGCAGGGCTCGGCGTCGGCCGGAAGTTCGACGTCGGGAGGGAACTCAATGCCCGCCGGGTTTTCTATGTCGGGGGAGTTCACGACGTCCGGCGGCGGGTTTTCCATGTCTGGCGAGGTCTCCTTGTCTGGCGAAGGCTCATTGAGCGCGGACGGAGGCGCAACGCTCAGCTCCGACGGCGCATCGCAGGAATCCGGCGACGCCGGCCAAAAGAAAGGGTGATGTCGGATGACTACGCCGCACGTTGAAAAGCTCGGATTGATCGGGCCGTGGGCCCCTGCCGCGCACGACGCCATTTCCGACGGTTTGGACCGAGTTGCGCAGCACCTTGAAACCGTCGCCATGCGAACGCGATCGATCGCCGGCGAGCTCGGTTTCGAGGGGCAGATGGCCGACACCACGCGGGAGAACCTCGACAAGCTTCAAGCGAGGGTCGTTGACCATTCGGACGGAATCAAGCGGGTCTCCACGGCGCGCCGCCAGGTGGTCGAGGTCGGGCGTCAAGCGCAGTTTCAGTACGGCGAGATCAGGAGGAACGTAGATGCCGCGAACGCCGCCCGCGACAGCGCGGTGGCGTTGGCCCCAGCCGCCGGGCCCGTCGCAGCGCCCATGATTGTGGCGCACGCGAACGCGGTGCACCAGGCCGCCATGGGCGTCCTTGACGTTCAGGCCCTCGCCGTGCTCAAGGGGCTGGACGTGAACACGTTCGACGCCATGGGAAAGCTTCCCCCGTTCGCCCAGCTCGAAGGACTCAAGCAGGAGGTCGAGTCGAAGTTGAAGGTCAAGCTGCCCTCGGCGCAGGAGGTGCAGGACGCCTTCCAAAAGTTCGACCAGGCGGTCAAGCTCTTCAATCAGGTGAAGTCCTTTTTCATGCCTCCGGCGAGTTCGGAGCCCACGGCCGCCACCGCGCCCACGAGGTCTGCCACCGAGTGGCATTCCGGGCCGCGCATGGATGGCGGCGGGCTCTCCCTGCAGTCTTCGCACTACTCGATGCCCAGCGTGCAGGCCGGGCACGCCGTTTCTCAGCCTTCGATGCTGCATTCGCCCGCCGTGTTCAACCCGATGGCCACGGCCGCCGCCGCCACGGGCGGAGCCGCTGCCGCGAGTTACAAGCTTTACCAGGCGGCGAAGGCGGCTCAGATGGTCTCCGCTCCGCAGTCGGCTTCGTCGGCTTTGCGCTCCGGGGCGACGATGCGGGTTCAGTCGCCCGGGAGCGGATCGGGAATCTTGAGGGGGACGACGACGGCGGCGCGCGCGGAGGCCTCTGCGACGGCGTCCCGCGGCCTTGGCGGCGCCAGCGGCGCGGCCCGGCCGACCAGCGGCTCCTCTTCCTCGCAGACGTCTGGGATCATGAGGGGGGCCACCACCGCTCCGCGGGCTAAGACCTCGAAACGGAAGCGCAGAGAAGGAATCAAACGGGGGGCAGCCACCGTCGGAGGGAAGATAATGATCATTGACGTGGCTTCGATGATTGGCGCCGCTCCCCCTCCAGAATCTTCGGGCATTCTGCGTCGAGTTATGGGATACCGCGAGAACGACAGTGCGCAAGGAACGCAAAGCAGTGGGATTGAAGGCCTCCTTCCCCTCGAGAAAGAATCCACCACCTATGGCGTCGGCCGAGCGACTGCCTTCTTGGAGTCACGCAAACAGGAGGACTCGAAGGAGCAAGGAAGCAGTCAACTCAGCTTGTTTGGACACCGGGTCGCTCGAGGCGCTTCACGCACTGATGAAGACGCTTGCTGAAGGGGCTTGCCTAGATGGGAGACATTGAGATGCAACGGGGTGTAGTAGATTCCTTGGGAATAGATGTGAATGAAAGATGCTGGCGGACAAAGCCAAGAAAGTGAGACGTTATAAGTCAAAGCGGCGGTGGAACGGAGAAGTCCGTTCCACCGCCGCTTTTTATGCTCGACTCTGTTTGCACTTCGCTTTTGTGTCGTGTGCTAGCTTTGTTTTGCCTTCCAGATCGCCCAACCGTGTTTTGTACTTGTGTTGTAGAGGCTGGGGGATTCTAAGCCGTGAGTTTAGCAGTTGTTAATCACCTTGGATTTACTGGGGCGGCCCTCATCCTTGCGTCGTTTCATCTCTTCACCAAGTTCTTGTCTAGAGGGATCTTGCGTCGGGGTATGAGGATCATGGTCGTCACGGTCCGCAAAATAGGGATCCCTGTGCATGTCTTTCTCCGTTTGCCTCTTATCGTCCCAAGGATCAACGCCGCTACCTGCTTTTATAGCCGATGCATTATCTTCGAGGGCGGCACGAGAGCTTTCATCTTGTTCCTTGAAATCATTCAGGGCGAGTTTGAGGTTTATAACGCCTTCTTCTATCTGCCATTTCAAATCGAGAAGCAACTCGTGAAGCATTTGTCCAAACGAGTCGTACTCCGAGCTTGGTCCGTTTTCGCCTAAGCCTATGAAGCCGTCGCGACGAACTCGCATCGGAATCTTTCCTATGCCTGCAGCCGCCTCCTCCAGCAGGTCGGCAACGCTGAGAAGTTGGGTCGATACTTTATTGACATTATCATCGTCCATCTGCAGCTCATTTGCCCCGCTGACAATCGGGGACGGAACCAGATGAAGTGAAGCGCTCTCAAAATTTGCTTTCTTGTCCTCACGAGCCCTTGTGTGATTCTCCTTTAAAGTTGAACTCACCGCTTCTTCTCCCTTCTTCAGCTCTTCTTTCAACGCTTTAAAACTTTCCTCAAGTTCTTTCTTCATATCCTCATATGAAGAAACGGAAGCCTTTCGGTTCGGCGGCGCACTAGTATCCTTGACTATCGTCAACGTCAATTGACCCGTCGCTGCAGCCAATGACGTTCCTCCTCCCCATGGGAGAGCTAAAATGCTAAGACCCCAGCCGATGACATTCAACAACATCGTGCTATCGGCTGACTTCTTTGTTTTTGCTATCTTATTAAAAGTGTCGGTAGCGCTTGTAACCATCTCGATCACTTTCTCTCTAGCTTTCTTGAAAAAACCGTACTCTGCGGCGAGTGTGCAACAGTGGATGCTCGAAACATAGCACAAGTCTTTGACAATTAAAGGCAGCTTAACTTGAAAAGCATTACTAAAAGTGTCCATTGCTGAACCTTTTAATTCACTCATTGGTCTGCTTATCGAAAGGCGTGTCCCCATTGGGCCGGGTGGCCTGTACGTAATCGAAGAAGTGTCGCCAGAAGATGTATTTGGATCCGGTTCTGGCAGTGTCTTCGTGTCTGGAATCTTGATCTGCTCAGCGGATGAGGCAAGTTGCGCCGTCACGCTTGCGGCGTAAGCGTCACAGTCGTTGGCGATGGCCGCAGGGTCGGGTAAAGTTTTCCATGGTTTGATGATGTCGTCGATCTCCTTACGTATGGAATCGAAACGCGCTTTGATCTTTTCACTCTGGCTTCTCGCCATAGCGTCATAAGCCGGGCGATTGCCGCCGGGATCCTCCGTTATAGTCATCTCGCCTCCGCCGGAACCATTCTCATCAGGTCGAGTTACTTTGTAGAGGAGTTTGGTCGTTGCGTTCATCATAGTGCCCATCTCATAAGTGTCCTTGCCAACTATAAACGAATTGCATGTTCCTCCTGCTATGGCTGCGTCGATTGCTGCACGTTTTAGCGCGCCGACTTTTCGTGTAAGTTCGGCTTCGAAGTTGTCGCCGTTTTCCATTATGCGTGTTCCTTAACCTAGGTGCCCCTATAGGGCTGTTTCGTGGTCCAATCATCACGATCTTGCTCAATAACTTTATGTAATTTTACCGTGATCAATCGGCTTGTGTACGCAATGCTAACAACGCGAGGTGCGGAACTCAATTGAACGCTACTGGTCGAAGAGTGCGCCCAGAAGGGTCGCATATGCGCTCATCTGGTTCTTCATGCTTGTGCGATCTTGAGTTTTTCTTGTGTTTGCGGGCAAAGTGTTTGAATCAAGTGTTCAACTAAGCACTTCAGCACATGATCAGTCACAGGAGGGGAGCTATCTCCAGACAAGTTCGTCTGCTGTGCCAGGGGGCTCTCGCCTCTGTCGGTGGCTGACGCAAGCAGCTTTCACACGAAAACTCGATAAGCTCACCCGGGCTCCCTGGAGGGTGCGGTGTTTGTGGGACTTAGGGGGTATGTTGTGTAAGTCGATAGGATCGAGTCCGGTCAGCAGAAATGCTCGGATGAGTTCAAGGCGTGGGCGGAACGAAAGGTTCCCGTGGCTGCGCCCGGGGCGCCGTCTCCGACGGCTTCCGTGGAAGAGGCCGGGTTCGTGAGTTGTGATCATAGCCGTGAAAGCCGCCGTGCGGGACTGGGATCCGCGATCGCAAGTGAATGATTGCGCCAGTCGATGGCCCCAGCCGGGCGGGCTGTCGACAGCGCGTTGGCTGACAAGCCTGAAGCCGCCGGCCGGCCGATGCTGTGGCCGGCTGTTCTGCCGCTCCATAGGTCTTTGACGCGCGCATGTAGACTTTTCCCGACCGGGCGGGGCGTCGGCCGTCGGGCCTTGGCGGTGCCCATGGCGGCGCGATCGCGTGTGAGCAGGCCAGTGCGACAGGCCGCGCGAGGCAAGCCGGCCCTTCCCGCAGCCGCACTTGCAGACTCGAGCGGAAGATTTCCAGATCGGCGACAACCTGCCCGTTGGGGAAACTCGCAGACTCGACCAGTGCCACCGCATCCCGCCCAAACTGTTCGGAATGCTCCCTGACCACGACGGCCATCCTTCCAGCACGGCACAACGCCATACAAGCCAACCGTCGACCAAACCTACCAGAACCTAAACACAAACCCACAACCAAAACAACAGCAGACCTGTGGCCAGTTCCTCCCCGCGTCTTGGCAATCAAAGTGTCCCCGGGCGGCCGCCCTTTGGACGGAAAATTTTGCGCGACAAGCCCTTTGGAGCCCTCTCTGCCTTCGCGCAGCCAGTCTTTCACATCGGCGACGACTAACCCTTGCGTTGGCGTCGGCTAGTCCTTGGCGTTGTCCGCGTCGTCGTCGGCCTCACGCGGCCTGAGCGCCATTCTGCTGCGCCCCGCCGCCAAGATGAGCAGCACCACGGTCAGTCCCACGCCGGCGCCGGCCCAGATGATTCCCGCTTTGCGGCCGTTACCTTGCGGATCGTGCGGCTCGGGCGGAACCTTGGAGCCCACGGTGGGAACCGGCTTGAGCCGTTGAATGACGGGCGACGTCGGCCCTGGAATCTGCCCGTCGTCGACCATCGTGACCGCGCCGTACGGATTGACGAACCCCCAGCCGCGTTCCTTGTTCGAACTGGCCGCGCTCGCACGGTTGGCCGAAGACAGCAGACGGTATGTGATCATCCTGCCGCTTTCCCTCGGGTGGCGGGCTTTGACGAGAGCCGCGACGCCGGCGACGTAGGCGGTGGCGTAACTGGTGCTCGGGGCTTGCGTGGAGGTCAGGCAGATGCCCGTCGCCCCGTTGGCCACGATCATGTTCTGGCCTGGCGCCACCAGCTTGACGGCGTCCGAATGGACGACGGACTCGTTGACGTTTCCCTGCGAATCTGCCGCGGTCACTCCGATGACGCCCTCGTATCCGGCGGGGTAGCGCATATTCTCGGAGGAGCTTGCCGAGGACGTCGAAGTGGCCGACGGCGAAGAAGACCCGCCGCGCCGGTTCTCCGAGTTCCCCGCGGCGGCGACGACCACTTTGCCCTTGGATATCGCGTCTTCTGTGGCCTTCTTGAGGGCGTCGTTGCTCGCGCTTGAATCCCCGGCTATGGGTATGGCGATGACGTCGACGGACGGGTTGTTGGCCGCCCAGCTGATCCCTTTGACGAGGTTGGCGGCCAAACTCTGCTTGTAGGCCCTTATGGCTGCTGCGTCGGCGTTTTCCTGCGGCTCTTCGTTGGCCACCTTGACGGGGACGATCGTCGCCTCGGGGGCGACGCCGCTGAAGGACCTCGTTTTGCCCGGCTGGGCGGCGATGATGGAGGCATCGGCAGTTCCGTGGCCGTCATTGTCGACCCTGAAGTTGTTGCCCCCCGTGAGGTCTACCCCCGCGCCGAAGCTTGCACCGGTCAACGCGGGGTTGAGGTTGTTGTTGTTCGTCGCGATTCCCGTGTCGATGAGGGCGATCGTCGCCTTCTTGCCCTTCGTCAACTTGTGAGTCTCGGTCAGATCGAGCGCGTAGGTGCCGATCGTGTTTCTTTCTTCGTCCTTGGGGTTGTAGCTCTTGGCCGAATCCTTCTCGCAGTTCTGCCGGTCAAACCACATTGGAGCGGGTCCCTTGGCCTGTGCGGAAGCCCCGACCTGCGCGGAGGCCGTTGCCCCGATCCCGCTGAGGCCGAGGACGATGGCCGACGAGGCCGCCGCCCAGCGCCAGGCTTTTCGCTTTCTCCGGTCCATGCTCCCTGCGCTCGCCTCCTTCGATCTCACTTGTTCGCCGCCTTGCGGGCGTCGGCTGGGACGGTGGACCATGCCGCCTCGACGGAAAGCGTCGGAGTCTTCTCTTTCCCAGAGCTGAACAGATCCATCCACTCGGGCGGGGCCTCCAGCGGAGTCACATTCTTATACCCCAGCGATTCGCCGGTTTTCTCAAAGTTGTCCATCTCGTAGGCGAGGCCGTCCTCGTCGATCAGGTGGTAGCGCTTTACCTTGTTGCCCGGCTGGGTGACGATGGCCCCCGTCTGGGAGGCGACCTCCACGCGATCGGAGGTGAGGCGGGGAATGCTGTTGCTCACCATGAGCCTCGTGCTCTGCCCCGTGGCGACGTGTGCGCACGGCCTCGACGTCGAGTTGTTCACGAGGGACGGGATGTCCTCGGGCCACGTGGGCATGAGCTTCTCATCGTTGAAGGTTGCCCGACCCCTGTCGTAGGAGGAGATCTTCGATGGCGTGGCGTCGCGGCCCGAGGATGAGAGCGTGTACATGTGGAAGGCCGTCGTCGACATGCGCTGCAGCTTTCCGTCCTTGCGAACCAGATAGTACTTTGTGCCCTTCTCTTCGTCGGCCTCTCTGAGAATCGTTCCGACGGGGTACTCCCGATCGATCCCCTCGACTCTCACATTGCCCCTGCCTTCGTCGATCTGGAGGGGAGTGAGGGGCTCGCCCTCCTTGAAGAGGTTGAGCCACGCGGCCTTGACCTGGATCGGCTTGGCGTCGTCGATGTCGAAGCTTTCGAGGATGCGCTCGGCCTTCGGGTTCTCGCCCTCGCCCTCCCTGAAGGGATAGCGATACTCGCCCGCGATGAGGTATTTCACGTGGTTGCTCTCGACGAAAAGCGCGGCCCCGTTCGCCGAGGTGACCTTTTCCTTCATGTTCACGCCCTTCCACAGGAAGTCGTTGCTGGAGATGCAGGCGGTGATGTCCGCGTTTCTGACCTTGTCGGCGGCGGGAACCTTGTCCGGGGCGCCGGGAATGCCGACGACGGGGCCGAGCGGGGCTGTCGCCAGCGCGTCGTCGTTGGCGGTGATCGTTTTGAGGTTGGGGAAGAGAAGGTGGGCCGAGAAAGCGTTGAGAACGGGGTAGAGCTTTCCTTCGATGGAGACGTACCGAGAGCCGTTCGACGAGTTGATGACGAGGTTGCCGTTCTTCCAGCCGTCGGGAAGGGACGGGGCGAACAGCTTCGATATCCACGCCCCGCCGACTACCAGGGCTGTGATCACGAGGCTCGCGATGATGCCCTTCCACGGGTGGATGGGCGTAAGCTCACGGCCTCCGGGCATCCCGGAGGTGAAGGCCGTCACCAAACGCTGACGGTTGAAACGCTGTCCGTCGAGGATGTCTTTCGTCGATGCCACGTCACCACAACCTTAGAGCTAGAACTGCGGCGGGAATGAGGACGATTCCCGCAATCGTCTCGGACATGTCGGCCGTCTGGCGCAGCCACTGCGGGGTTTTTCCTATGACCAGGCCGTAGGCGATGAGAATGGAAGCCACGACGGCCAGGACGATCACGAGGCCGAGCCACCACTGCGAGTGGAGCATCATCACCGAGGAGCATCCGATGGCGAAGACGAGGACGGCGATGACGTACTCGGACATGACGTCCATCTTCGCGTACTGCACTCGCGATCCGACCGTCAGGATGATCAGGATTCCGGCGATGACGACGACGCCCCATTTGCCGCTGGCGACCGTGAACGGGGTGAGGACGGCCAGAGCGAAGCCCGCTCCGCATCTCGCCGCGAACATCGCCCGGCGGCCTCGGAGGTAGCGGTCTTTGATCACGCGCGGGTTGATCGGCCTGGCTTCGCGCCTGGCGCCCGGATTGGCAGCCGGGCCTCCGCCGCCCGAAGCCAGAAGCGGGTCAGCCTGGTCGAGCCTGCTCAGGCGCATCGACAACCCGGGAAGAACGAGCAGGAAGATGCCCAGGAGGCTCGTGGCGACGACGGCGACGCGCTCATGCGAATCGGTGAGCGCCATGTTGACCGCGCCGACGGTGCCCAGCGAGATGCCCGCGACCGCGGGGGCGAACATGATCTCCTTCCATTCGCTCAGCAGCGGCATCGTCAGCATGGCGGCGATCGAGCAGCAGAATCCGCCCAGCGCCATGTCGAGGCCGAAAGTGACGGGTGGATTGGGCACGCTGAAGCCGCACGCCCCGACGATCACCGAGGAGACGAGGGCGAGCGCCGCGGCGTGGGTGTGCCGCTCGCCGCGCTGAAGCGCCCAGATGACGCCGATCAGCAGGACCGCCATGCCGCCCAGGATGATCGGTATGGAGATTCCCGCCAGGGGCCGCGCCATGCACAGGAGGATCGCCGAGGCGACAAGAAGCGTTATGGCCGCTCCGGTTGCCACCCCGGCGGCGTCGGCGTCCGTCCACGGCCTGTTGGTTTCGTTGACGACGTCGGCGACCGCCTCAATCGGATCGTCGTACTTCTTCTCGATCTCCTTCACCCTGGGCGAGAGCATGAGGAGCGTGCCGTCGTTGATGCCCTGGGCCTTCAACGTGAGGGACTGATCCACGACCTGCCCGTTGGGGGTGGTGAGGATGAACCCTCGCGAGACCATTCGGGGAGTCACCGAGACGAAGCGACGCACGACGCTCGGGATGAGCTCGACCACCGGCATGTTGGAGGGCAAAAGGATGTCCGCCCGCTTCTCCTCGTGTATGAGGGTCGCTCGGATGAAGTTTTCTTTTCTCTCAGGCATCGCTCACTCGATTCGTGACGGCGGATGGGTGGATCATGAAGTTCCCCCTGTTCGAACAAGGGTGATGAGTCCCGTTCCCGCGAGGGCCAGGGGAAGGGCCCAGGCGCAGGCGAGGCTTTGGACGATATCGGCTATGCGGGTGAAGGAAAGGGGCCTCCAGCCGCGGGAAATGGGAATGCTCACAAGGAGAATCGTGAAGGCGACGCACGTGAGGACGACGACGGGGGGCACCGGCTCTTTGATGAGCCCCCGAGCGCCGGTGAACGCTGCGCCGCAGAGGGCCATCGCCGCGACTGTTGCCCTCGGGATGACGCGAACGTATATCGCGGCTGCTGCCCGCGGCACGAGGAGGAAGGCCAGAGCGACGAAACCGATCGAGGCCCCCGCCACAGCGCCCTGCCATCCTCCGCGGAGGGCGGCGCGGGTCATCGTCGGCAGCATGACGAGGGCGGTCGAGCAGAGAATGGCGGTCCACAGGCGATTGCGAGCCGTGCCGGCCGCGATGAGGTCGGCGGTCTCCTGCGGCGTGATCATGTCGAGCTTCTTTGGCTCGGCGTGCCTGACGGAACGGGCCTCGCGCACGATGGTCGCCTCGTCAATGAGCCTTTCGGCGGGAATGCTTATCGAGAACCCGGGAAGCGCCTGTATGAGCGGCGCGGACAGGCCGAACAAACCGGCGAGCAGCAGTTCGATCTTGACGCCGAGAATGAGGAACGCGAGGCCGCCCACGGAGACGATGAGGCCGAGCGCCGCGCAGTCTCCCGCGACCCGGGCGGTTGCGACGTCGTTGCGTCCGCGCCACGCCCACCGCATCGCGGCGAGGATTCCGGCGGCCGCGAAGGCGCTGACGAGCGCCTGGTACTTGGCGTCGTCGGGATTGGACGCCGTCGCCAGGAAACCCGCCGTCATGCCGCAGGTGACGGCCGCGAGGGTCTCGGAGACGGGGTGCCCCATGTTGGGGCGCAGCGAGTAGAGCAGGCCGAGGAGAAGCATCGTTCCGGCCGCCGTCAGCGCCTGCCATTCCGGGACGAGCGGGCTCCTGAGGAAGACGAGGAGCGACAGGACCACGGAGATGAGCATTCCCACAATCGAGACGGCGGGGGAAAAGGCTGCCTCGGGCGATGCGGCGTTCGGCTTGTAGTCCTCGAGGGTCACTTGGAAGTCGGGCCCGGGCGGTTGGAGCACGACGAGGGCCCCGTTGCGGATTTCTCGGCCCACCACCAAGGCGCCGGGAAGCTTGTCGCCGGCGACGGTGCATGGCACGAGGTCCGGCGGCACCCTGCGGATCTTGAGGACCTGCGCGAGCGTCAAGCCCGCCGGCGCGACGACGTCGTGGCTCTCCCCCTGCACCACGAGGGTGAGGTATGAAACAGACGCTGAAGTGGCGGCCATGCTTCCCCTTGGTCGAAAGCTGCGTGTGTACGTTCTCGTCCACAATAGCGCGCCGCGTAGGCCCGCGCTTGGTGGAGTACTCCCCGTAAACTTACAGCAAATCTCACTAACCGGCGCGGTTTCGGTAAATAGGGGTGTAGATTCCGAGGAAAGCGAGGATGAACACGCTCGAGCGAATTCGTTTTGCTCAGTATGATCCATAGAGGGGCCGGCGCCGCGATCCGCAGACGCGATCCGCAGGTCGGCCCGCTTCGCATATCCACGCGGGAAGAGAACGAATCTGGAGGACAGCACGTGGCAACGACGAAACGTCAAGCGCCGAAAGCGCCGCCGCAGGAGGTCGTCGAGCTCAAGGCTCCGCCTGAGATTCAGCGGTCGGAAGGCTTGACCGGCGCTTTGGCCATGATCCTTCCCATGTTCGGGTCGATGGGCATGATGGTGGTCATGGCGATGTCCGGCAACCGCTCGCCGAGGATGATCCTGATGTCCGGCCTCTTCGTCGTGGCGATGCTCTGTGTGGCCTTTCTGAACATCTACCGCAACCGCGTCCAGTTCAGGAACTCCGTCACGGGAAGCCGGCGCGAGTACCTCGCCTACCTGGCCAAGACGAGGCAGAACGCCCGCAAGGCCGAGGACATGCAGAGAGAGTTCGCCCAGTGGTTTTTGCCTCACCCGGGCGACCTTCCCGTGATCCTCGAGGAGGGCACGCGAGTGGGCGAGCGCGAGCCGGCCGACGAGGAGTTCCTCCTGTCGCGAGTCGGAGCGGCGAACCAGCCCTTCACTTTGGATTACACGAAGGCCGAGGCGTCGGCCGTGGCCGAGGCCGACCCCGTCGCCGAGTCAGCCCTGGTCCAGTTTGAGGGGCTTTACAAGGGGCTCGACGAACTGCCGCTGGGCGTCAACCTCTCGACGATCGCCCGTCTGCAGATCATCGGCAACTCGCCGGCCAAGGCCCGGGCCGTGGCGCGTTCGGTGCTCGTTCAGATCGCAACCTTCACCAAGGCATCCGACGTCCGCATCGCCGTGCTCACCAGCACGGACCACTGGGACGAGTGGGACTGGATCAAATGGCTTCCCCACGCCGGCTCCGACAGGATCTTCGACTCCATCGGCCCGGCCCGCATGATCGACGTCGATCCGACCAACATCATGGACCTTCTGCCCGACGGCATCGCCGACCGCCCCCGCTTCGTCTCCGATCAGAACGGAACCGAGCTTCCCCACCTCGTGATCGTCAACGACGGCGTCACCATCCCGCCCGACCATCCCATCATCACCGAAGACGGAGTTTTGGGCGTGACCGTTGTGGAGATTCCCGCCAACTGGGAGTCGCTGACGGACGCGAACACAGTGCGCGTCCAGCTGGGGGAGGGCGATAACCTCGAGCTTTTGCAGATCGGCTTCGAGCCGGTCAGCGGCCGGTCACACGGACTTTCCGTGGTCCAGGCCGAGGCCGCCGCGAGGCGCCTGGCCACGCAGGCGCTCATACAGACCGACGCCGCAGCGTCGGGCTCCGCCGTCGACGCCCCCGGGGAAGCTTCCGCGGAGCTTGTGGACCTCCTGGGACTGGGCGACGTCCGCGACCTCGACACCGACATCGCCTGGAGGCCCCGCCTGGAGCGCGACCGCCTGCGCGTGCCCATCGGCCTGACCCCCGAGCACAAAACGGTCTACCTGGACATCAAGGAGTCGGCGCTCAACGGAATGGGCCCGCACGGCCTCATCATCGGCGCGACGGGCTCCGGAAAGTCCGAGGTGCTGCGAACCCTCGTTTTGGCGCTGGCCATGGCCCATTCCTCCGAAGAGCTCAACTTCGTGCTCATCGACTTCAAAGGCGGCGCGACCTTCGCAGGCATGGCGAAGATGCCCCACGTCTCGGCTATCATCACCAACCTCGGCGAGGACCTCACGCTGGTCGACCGCATGGAGGACGCCCTGCGCGGCGAGATGAATCGGCGCCAGGAGCTCCTGCGCGCAGCCGGAAATTTCAAGAACATCCACGATTACGAGCGCGCCCGCAAGAACGGCCGCACCGAGCTCGTCCCGCTTCCCGCGCTCCTCGTGGTGGCCGACGAGTTCTCCGAGCTCCTGGCAGAAAAGCCGGACTTCGTCGACATGTTCAATCAGATCGGCCGCCTCGGCCGATCCCTGGGCGTCCACCTCCTGCTTTCTTCGCAGAGACTCGAAGAGGGCCGTTTGCGCGGACTGCAAGAGCACCTGTCCTACCGCATCGGCCTGCGCACGTTCTCCGCGCAGGAGTCGCGCGGCGTCATCGGCGGCTCCGAGGCCTACGAGCTCCCCGCCATCCCCGGCGTCGGATACCTCAAGCCCGACGCCAGCAGCGGGCTCATCAGATTCCGATCTTCCTATGTTTCCGGGCCCCCGCCCAGGCGAACGGAGCTGAGCGCCGCCCTCGGATCCGGCGAGGCCCAAGAGGTGGAGATCCTCGACTTCACCGCCAAGCCGCTGCGTCTTGAAACGGAGCAGGTCGAGGAAGTCGAAGAGGATTCGGGCTCGGAGGAGGACGAGCTCGGCGACTCCGGCATCCCCGGGGTGCCGAACACCACCTTCGACATCGCCGTCGCCCGGATGGCAGGCAAGGGGCCGGACGCCCATCAGGTGTGGCTGCCGCCGCTCAACGTCCCGGCCACGCTCGACAGCCTCATGCCGGATCTCCGCGTCTCGCCCGTCCTCGGCCTGCATTCGCCGAAGTGGCGCGGCGCCGGCCAGTTCACGATCCCCGTGGGCGACGTCGACCGCCCGCTCGAACAGCGCAGGGACATCCTCACCCTCGACCTCTCCGGCGCGGGAGGCCACCTTGCGATCATCGGAGGCCCACAGTCCGGAAAGTCGACCTTCGCGCGGACCGTCGTCGGCGCGCTGGCGCTGACCCATACGCCGATAGAGATCCAGGTCTACGCAATGGACTTCGGCGGCGGAACGTTCGCCGGAATGAGGGACCTCGCCCATATGTCCGGCGTCGCCCTGCGAAGCGACGAGACCCGCGTGCGCCGCATGTTCGCGGAGATCAAGTCGATCGTCGATGACCGCGAGCGGTACTTTGCCGCCCAGGGAATCGAATCGATGGCGGCTTACAGGCGCATGCGCGCCGAAGGGAAGGCCGACGACGGATACGGCGACATCTTCCTGGTGGTCGACGGCTGGCAGGCGCTGCGGTCCGATTTCGACGAGCTCGAGATGCGCCTGCAGGACCTCATCCCCCGCGGCCTGAACTTCGGAATGCACGTCATCGCCACGGCGCTGCGGTGGATGAACTTCCGCACGGCCGTCAAAGACATGTTCGGCTCGCGAATCGAGCTGCGTTTGGGTGACGCCCTCGATTCGGAGATCGACAGGAAACTCTCGCGGAACGTGCCCACCGGCGCCCCCGGGCGCGGCCTTGAGCCGTCCAAACACCATATTCTGGGCGCGCTTCCCCGAGTGGACGCCGATCACAACCCCGAGAGTCTCTCCGAAGGCGTCACCGACCTCGTCGAAAACGTCAACAAACTGTGGACCGGCCCGCGGGGTCCGAAGCTGCGCGTGCTGCCGGACAAGGTTTCCATCGAGCAGGTCCGCCGCAGGGTCAGCAAGGACGATCGCAGGGTCCTTCTGGGGCTCGGCGAATCCCGCCTGGAGCCCTTCGGAATCGACTTCGACGCGAATTCCCACTTCTTCTTCTTCGGAGACCAGAAGTCCGGGAAAACCGCGACTTTGCGGCTCATTTGCTCGGAAATCGCCCGTTTGTACACGCCGCAGCAGGCGCAGATCTTCGCGGTGGACTACCGAGGCTCGCTCCTCGGCGAGCTGCCCGAAGGCTACGTCGGCCGCCACCTGCGCAACGCGGCCGAGGCGACAGAGCAGCTCAACGGCCTGGCGCAGTTCCTCGCAACGCGCGTTCCCGGCTCGGACGTCACCGCCAAACAGCTGCGCGAGCGCAGCTGGTGGAAGGGGCCTGAGGCGTGGGTCGTCGTCGACGATTACGACCTCGTCGACAATTCCCAGGGCAATCCGGTCAGGGCCCTCGTCCCGATGATGGCGCAGGCGCGCGACGTCGGCTTGCACATCATCGTCGCCCGCCGCATGGGAGGCGCGAGCAGGGCCATGTACGGCTCTCCCGTCATTCAGGCGATGAACGATCTCGCCTCGCCTGCCATGCTCCTGCCCGGCAACCCGGAGGAGGGCACCGTCCTCGGCCGGATCCGGCCCCAGGAGGGCATGCCCGGCCGCGGCCAGTTCCGTTCGCGCGAAGTCAATCGCGAGCTGATCCAGGTGGCGTGGCTCGACTCGGCCGTCTCCTTCGACTAGAGGACGCCTCTTTCGGTTAAAAGCCTCTTCGGGCTGAAAAGACGGCCTCTTTCCATTGAAGAGCCCGACGATCGGACGCAGCGAGCGCAAGGCCCGTCACCGCTTCATCGCTGGCAGCTCGGGCACCAGAAGAGGCGGCGTCCGGCCATTTCTTTCTCCGCCACAGGCGTGCCGCATCTCAGGCACGGCCTTCCCGTGCGGTGGTAGACCGCGAAACGCTGGGCCTCCGGGTCGTCGCCGTCGGCGCCTTCGGCGTCTGGATTCTTCGCGCCAGAAGCCTTGGCTGGTTCTGGCCTCAGGCTTTCCGGGACCGTGCGTATGACGCCGTCGGGAACGTCGGCCTGCATCGTCTCAACGAGGTCGTCCCACAGGGCCTTCAGGCGTTCGGCCGAAACCTTGTTGCCGGGCCGCAGAGGCGAGATTCCGACGCGGAAAAGGCAGTCTGCGCGGTAGATGTTTCCCGGCCCCGCGGCGATCGACTGGTCGAGAACCAGCTGGCCCACCGGCGACCGCCTCCGCCGAACCGCCTCGACGAAGCGCTCGCGGTCTCCGGGCTCGTTGCGAACGGGATCGGGGCCGAGCTTGGAGACGGCGGCCCGCACTCCCGGCCCGTCCAGGATCTCGCATCGGGAGGGTCCCGTGAGATCGGCCGTAAACCCGTTGGCGGCGAGCCGCAGCCGCACCGTGCTGCCCGCGCCGACGTTGACCGCGTTGTGATTGCCGCTGCGGACGCCGGCGCCGACGATCGCGTCCGAGCCCTCGCCTGTGAAGTGCCACCTGCCGTACAGACCCAGATGAATGTGAAGCCACAGGGGCCCGTCGTCGCCCAGGGACGTGCCGCCCAGAGGAGTCTCGGCGAGGTGCTCCGCGCCCGGGGCGATCGCGTTCTTCGCGTTCAAACGCCCGCTGCTTGACTCTTCCTCGCTCTGGAGGGCGCTGCCCGCGGGCATGCCGCTCGAAGGCCCGTTGTCGGCGCGCGCGAAGGAGCCGCCGTCGGCGAACGGCATGAAAAAGTGCTTGCCCCAGGCTTCGGCCCGTCCGGCCGTGAGCCCGTCCAGGCGGCGTGCGCCGTCGGAAAAGCGCCCTTGCGGGGAGGAGGCGACGACGTCGGCGCCCTCGAACCTCTCGTTTATCAGGCGCGCGATGCGGTGAATTGCTTGACCTTCCGGCATGGCCTCCCTTTCTTGCTGTTCGTGCACGTCTCGGCGTGTGCTTCGTGCCGTTCGCGGGCGCGTCCCCGGCGTGCGCGCGTCTCGTTGTTCGCAGCGTCTATCCCGGCGTGCGCGCGCGGGACCCCGCCGATTTCGGCGGCAGCGGCTCCGTGCTCAGCGGCTCCGCCGGTCGCGCTCCGCAAGGTCGCGCCTCCCACAGACGCGGCTCAGCCGCCTCAGGCACAGGAAACTGTGGATTTCGACGTCGGCGATCATCCTACCCGCGATCGCCGAGGAGACGCCGATTCGCGTCATCCGGCGCTTTCCCACAATGCGCGCCAGACTAATACTTCCACATTGTGTCCGAACGAGCATGGTCCGCTGCGGGTAGGTAGAGTCCGTATAAGCCGCTGCGAACGGGTTGCGGCGGGCAATCACGCAATAGGAGAGAAGATCGTGAAGACACATCGTTTCGCGGGCCGACGCCGTCTCGCGAGCCGCGGCGCCGCTCTGATTCTCGCCTTCGGCCTTCCACTTGCGGCTCTGGAGGCGTGCTCGGACGGCGACTCTTCCAAGGCCTCGGAAAGCAAGGCCTCGCACGCCGGGAAGGGACGACAGCCGGGAAAGGGGCAGTCGGAGGGCGGCGATTCCTCGGCTGAAAACGAATCGCCGCCGGGCGGGGCCGCCTCGAACGGCGAGCAGAGCGCCGGCACAGGCGACGGAACAACGGCCTCGGACGGATCGTCCGGAGGAGCGTCGGCGACGCCGTCGGGCTCTTCGACGGGAGGCGGTTCGACGCCCGGAGGCGGCAAGGCGGCCGGCACAGGCGCGCCGTCGTTGAACTCTCCCACGAAGATGAAGGGGTGGAAGGCCGGCCAGGCGAACAGCGGCAAGATCCTTTCAAAAAGCAAGAAAGGCTGCTTCCTCTCCGCCGGGCGGCAACAGGCCGAAGGGGCCCAGGGCGGCGAGCGCAAGATGACGGAGGACGCTGTCAATCGCCATCTGGCCGAGTTGCAGCAGGGCAAATCGAATTTCCACGCCGAGCCTTCCGGCAGGACGAAATTGCGCGGCGCGAACGGCGCGGAGGTCGACGGCGTCGCCAACGTCGTGACGTATGCCGACGCCGGAGGCAAGAGCTACCGCGGATGGCACTGGCTCCGCGCGTTTTCGACGTCGACGCCCGCGGTGTATGTGCTGGTGAGCTACACGTGCCCCGCCTCTGCGTACTCGGAGTCCGAGCTGACGAAGATCATCGAGAAGAGCGGCCTTTCGGTCGACGGCGACGTCCCGGGCGGGATTGTGAACTGAGGCGTCGCCGCGAGTGAGGCCGCTCCGCCGCGAGTTCCCCGGCGGAGCGTCCGACGACCGGCCGGAGGGCCGCTTCGCGGACGTCCGACGCCGGATCGGCGGCCGGCGCGCATTGGACTCGGGGCCGGAGACGCCGACGAATCGGCCGTGTCCGTGAGCCGTCCTTGTGCAAATAAACTTGAGTGGAATAGACTCAATCTCAGTGGCGTTGTCCTTCATAGACACAGTCTTCTATAGACATCAATGCCGTCCCTCAAGGACGCAAAGGAAAGTGAAAGGCTTATGGACAAACTGACGACCAAATCGCAGGAGGCGCTCGCCGAGGCGATTCGGCTTGCGACCGACGCGGGCAACCCGCAGGTCGAGCCCCTCCACTTGCTCGCCGCGCTCCTCGCCCAGCAGGGCGGGGTGGCCGTGGCGCTTCTCGACGCCGTCGGCGTCAATCGCGGGGAGGTCGAATCTCGCGCGAACGCCGCGCTCGCGGCCTTGCCGGCCTCCGAAGGTTCTTCGGTGCAGCAGCCGGGGGCCTCTCGCGCGCTCTCCCGCGTCATCAGCGACGCCGGCAAGGAGGCGACCGCCCTGGGCGACGCCTACATTTCGACCGAGCACCTGCTCATTGCCGTCGCTGCCTCGCAGAGCCAGGCGGGGGAGATCTTGCAGTCGGCGGGCGCGGGCCGAGAGCAGCTCTCCGCGGTCCTGCCGAATGTGCGCGGCAGCGCCAAGGTGACCAGTCCCGACCCCGAGGGCACGTTCCAGGCTCTCGAAAAGTACGGGGCGGATCTGACGGCGGCGGCCCGCGAGGGCAAGATGGACCCGGTGATCGGCCGCGACTCGGAGATTCGCCGCGTCGTCCAGGTGCTCTCGCGGCGCACGAAGAACAATCCGGTGCTCATCGGCGAACCCGGCGTCGGCAAGACGGCCGTGGTGGAGGGCCTGGCCCAGCGCATTGTCGACGGCGACGTGCCGGAGTCCCTGCGCGGCAAGCGGCTCATCCAGCTCGACGTCGCCTCGATGGTGGCGGGCGCGAAGTACCGCGGCGAGTTCGAGGAGCGTTTCAAGGCGGTTCTCCAGGAGATCAAGGATTCGGCCGGCGAGATCGTGACGTTCATTGACGAGATCCACACGATCGTCGGCGCGGGCGGCGGCTCCGAGGGCGCGATGGACGCGGGCAACATGCTCAAGCCGATGCTCGCGCGCGGCGAGCTGCGGCTCATCGGCGCCACCACGCTGGACGAGTACCGCGAGGGCATCGAGAAGGACCCGGCCCTCGAGCGGCGCTTCCAGCAGGTGTACGTGGGCGAGCCCTCGGTGGAGGACACGGTGGCGATCCTGCGCGGAATCGCGCCGAAGTACGAGGCGCACCACAAGGTGACGATCTCCGACGGCGCGCTCGTTGCCGCCGCGACGCTTTCGAACCGCTACATTCCGGGGCGCCAGCTTCCGGACAAGGCCATCGACCTCGTAGACGAGGCCGCCTCGCGCCTGCGCATGGAGCTCGATTCCTCGCCCGAGGAGATCGACGCCCTTCAGCGGCAGGTGGACCGCCTCAAGATGGAGGAGGCCTACCTGGTTGAGACGGAGACGAAGGACGACGCCGCGGCCGCCGACCGGCTGGAGAAGCTGCGGGCCGAGCTTGCGGACAAGTCCGAGGAGCTCGCCGCCCTCAACGCGCGGTGGGAGTCCGAGAAGGCCGGGCGCAACCGCGTCGGCGAGCTGAGGGTGAAGCTCGACGAGCTGCGCACGGAGCTTGAACGCGCCGTCCGCGAGGGCCGCTACGAGGACGCCGGCCGCCTCCAAAATGGAGACATTCCGGCCATCGAGGCCGAGATTGCGGAGGCCGAGGCGCAGGAGCTTGCCGAGGCCGACGCCGACACCGAGCCGATGATCGCCGAGCGTGTGGACGCCGACGAGATCGCCGAGGTGATCTCCGCGTGGACGGGCGTGCCCGTCGGGAAGCTGCTGCAGGGGGAGACGGAGAAGCTGCTGTCTATGGAAGACGTCCTGGGCAAGCGGCTCATCGGCCAGAAGAATGCGGTGGCGAGCGTTTCGGACGCTGTGCGCCGTTCGCGCGCCGGCGTCGCCGACCCGAACCGGCCGCTCGGCTCGTTCCTGTTCTTGGGTCCCACGGGCGTGGGCAAGACGGAGCTGGCGAAGTCGCTGGCGGAGTTCATGTTCGACGACGATCGCGCGATCGTGCGCATCGACATGTCGGAGTATTCGGAGAAGCATTCCGTCTCGCGCCTGGTGGGCGCCCCTCCCGGATACGTGGGCTACGAGGAGGGCGGCCAGCTGACGGAGGCCGTGCGGCGCCGCCCGTATTCGGTGATTCTGCTGGACGAGGTCGAGAAGGCGAACCCGGACGTTTTCGACATTCTGCTGCAGGTGCTCGACGACGGCCGCCTGACCGACGGCCAGGGGCGCACGGTGGATTTCAAGAACACGATCTTGATTCTGACCTCGAACCTGGGCTCGCAGGCGCTCATGGATCCGACACTCGACGAGAGTCAGAAGCACGAGGCGGTTATGGCGTCCGTGCGGAAGGCGTTCAAGCCGGAGTTCATCAACCGGCTCGACGACGTCATCGTGTTCGACCCGCTGAGCCTGGAGGAGCTGGGCAAGATCGTGGATCTGCAGGTGGAGCAGGTGGCGCGGCGCCTGAAGTCGCGGCGGATAACGCTGGACGTGACCGATGCGGCCAGGGAGTTCCTCGCGATGGACGGGTACGACCCTGCCTATGGCGCGCGCCCGCTGCGGCGGCTCATTCAGCGCGAGATTGGCGACAAGCTGGCGCGGATGCTGCTCTCGGGCGAGGCGACCGACGGCGCGACGGTCACGGTGGACACCGACCCGTCCGACTCGACGCCGGGCCTCAAGCTGACCGCGCGGGAGTAGCACTGCAGCTGGTGGCTGCTGGGGGCGCGCCTGAAGGCGCGCCCCTTGGTCTATATTCTGGCGGCTGAACCCAAACCCGCTCTTGCGAGGCAGAGTCTTCACTCGCGCTGGTCGGCCTTGAGATCTATGGGCAACCCGCTACCGCAGGGGTTGGCGACCGGCTGGGGCGGTGGCCCGTGTGACGCTGGGCAGTGGCTTGGCCGCACAGCAGCCGAGAGAGTTTAGTTATAAGTTTTTATCATTTATGATTTCTATGTGATCTATCTAATGAATATAACAAGTCAATCCGTTAGATGTAATTTACTTTATTGATGATTGAAATAGAATGTAAGATAAACTTGGCTTTTCTGTCTGTTGCAGATTACGCTTAATAACTATAGAAGTACGTTTTCTTATGCCCCATAGGAGTTTCTGATGGCAAGACAGAAGAGCAACGAGGCTCGCATGACCGTATATCACTTAATCGGATTACGTGATCTAAAAGACTCCATCCGGGATAAGTACGAAAACTTTAGATGCGTAGAAGTCAAAATTGGCGAGCATAGGTCACTCCTCGTTACAGGAACCACCGAAGAGAAGGGTGTGAAATGGGGTGAACTTGTTGCTGGCTTAAGCGGTGAAGCTGTCGATATAAAAAGTTCCTCTCCAGGAGCTCTGCTTCTTATCCCTGAGGAAACGGTGGGATTCAGTGAGTCGTTGGAACTTGATGAAAGTCGGAGGAGAAGTGGAGAGTTAGAGGGAGGGGCTGGTTCTGACCTGTTTAATGCGTGGGCGATCACATTCGGCATCGGCTTTCAGATGTTAGATCAACGGTTCATTGATCTAGGATTCGGTAAGCGAATAGCTATCCGCTGTGTCGACCCGGCGAAACTCAACTCAATCACGAAGGTCACATTGGACGACCGGTCTAAAATTGACCGCTCATCGATTCCATCTGGAGCAACGCTTCGCGGTTTTGGTTTTGAAGAGATTGGTGAGCTTGCAACCCGTATTGTTGCTTCCGGTAAGATTGAGGACATCGGTACTTCTGACAAAAGTGTTATTGTTCGAGGCGCAGATTCACTTAGCATACCTCTTTCAAAGGATCCGACGAAAATTATTGGTAACCTTATCTGCATAAAGAAACTATTGGAAAAAGAGCCGGTTACAGAAGACCTGGGATTACTCGAAAAGATCTCTCAGATTCCAAATAAAAACAAAGAGTACATTGCACGACTTGACAAAAAGTTACTTGATGCAATTGTCGACACTGCGCGGAGTAACCCGATCGCCCTTGCTTGGCCGCAGGAAACTGCTGACGAGTTGGGCGAAGTCCAAGCGTTTCAACTATACGGAGCGCAAGGGCGCGGGCGTAAAGCGCTCGAACGGCAAGATGGTCTTCCTACTCTCGATTCTCTGCTTACGCCGATTTGGGAGGCGGGTGAGAGCGAACGGCAGCGTAGATTCGAGGCCATGTATGTGATGTTGTTCGAGAATATCGATGGCGACCTGAAGAGTGGGAAAATCCCCGTAAAAAATTGGCTGTCATTCGAAGTTAATTTTGATGGCAAGAAGCACTTCCTACACTGTGGTCGCTGGTACACGGTTGAACATGATTACTCAGAAACTGTCCTACGGCAAACCAGCGAAATCTTCAATCGGCCGAGCCCTTTACCACCCCTTTCGCCGTGGACGAAAGAGCATGAGGATGAATTAGCATATAATAAGTATATCGCTGAGGAATGCGGTGGTATCTGCCTGGATCGTTCTCTTATTTCAGTTAAGTCTCGAAAAAGCCGGATCGAAGCTTGTGATGTGCTGCTAAAGAAAGGTGTGTTCGTTCACGTCAAGCGGGTCGACTCGTCAGCACCGGCTAGTCACCTTCTTGCGCAGGCCCTTGTTTCAACCGAGATTCTCACATACGACGAAGAGGCAAGAGAAGCTTTAAAAGAGAAGATAAAAGAAGCTGGTCATGATCCAAACGAATATGAATGCAAACCGAAAGATGTCGTTATCGTGATGGTGAAAAATGACCATGCGTTAACATCTGAATCGCTCTACACGTTCACTCAAGTTAATCTCAACCGTCACGACAAAGCCCTCGCCGATCGAGGAGTGGGAGTCTATATTGTGCCGATAGTTCGGGATGCTGCTAATGCAAGCGTTTAGGGTGAAGTATTTTCTTGTGTGGTAATGACCGGCTATTTGGCTGGCACCCGACGTCTACAGGAACGCCGCGCCGACCAGGCTCACGTCGTCGCCCAGTTCCGCGGGGACGACGATTCCTTCGCGGTTGGCGGGAACGAGGGCCTCGCGTGCCACGAGCTCGGATGCCCGTGCGA
>ERZ772971.572-NODE-572-length-22690-cov-3.333996_pt1 | contig 22690 bp, 32 predicted proteins | sample MGYA00511943_ERZ772971 | MGnify/ENA primary metagenome ERZ772971 (study PRJEB29015, sample SAMEA2737929) | human oral metagenome | biome: human oral; feature: human-associated habitat; material: dental | place: China | collected 2144 ... | reverse complement strand
AACCAGTTAAAATGAGCCATATCGCCGAATGAAATAGAAAAGCCGAGAGGCTTATTCGGAATTTCACTCTTTAGCTCTACAGTAATATTCTTAGATACGCCCTGTGAGGTGTTTCCGTGTGTATCTTTCACAACGGCTTTAATCTCGTATGTATGGCCTAATTCACAGCCGCTTATAATGACTTGCCCCTCACCTGCGCCGCCATATTTCCATTGACCGTTAGGTTCTCTATACCAGATTTCCACAGTATCAAGGCTATTAATATGTGGCACGTTAAACTCTGCCACCACATCGAATGACTTAACCCTATTAGTGATCTCGTAGTATTTAGTATATAGCGTGAGTCCTGTAACCTCTGGGATAAAGTACGGCGTCAATGTGTATTGATAAGCCTGTACCTCGTCGAGTCCTTGCTCGTTGCTGCCGAATAGGTTCATAGAGGTAAATTTGAGATGTATTGTTTTTCCTATATCCTCTTTGCGATATGGGTATCTGAAAAGGGCCTCATCTACACGTATAAACCGCTCGCCAGCATTATGACTGATTGCATTAGTGCCGTATTGACCTCGTACAAGGCCGCTCAATGAAAATTGATTATTAGGGCCCATATTAGCGCCCTCATAACTGAACGCCTCGCCATTCACCCAACAAAGAGTATTCGCTCGCTCGGCGTCTATATGCGTGCCGCCTTTGAGAATGCCTTGATTAAGAGTAACTTCGCAGGCGTTCGCTGTTTCGTTGAATGCTAACCGAGTGCGGCCCATGCGAGCCTGTTGTGTAATCGATCCTATGCGGCTGTAATTCTCGCCGTTATCAGATAGCCATACAGAACAGCCACCCCAGCCGCTCGGCGCATTTACGCCAATAAATACTTGATTACCGCCTACATCGCCTACAGTTTGGAAGATTGCCACATCGTTGACGCTTGGCGCTGCTTGGTTGTAGTCAATGAAAGGCCGCTCGCTATCGTGCACATCATAGCGAGCTGGTGCATAAGTGCCAGTAGGCTTACCCTCGGCTGTAAATTCGAGTTGTCCGTCGGCTGCCTCGTTTACTGCGGTAATTACTACAATTTGCCTATTTAATTGGCAGGCCTCATCGGTAAGCGTTACTAAATCGCCTACCTCGAGAGTGCAGAACGCCCAATCTAGCCTAAATGTGTATTGAGTTTTAGCGTATAAGCGTTTCATAGCCAGCTGTTCAGCGTAGTATTGAGCCCTAGCCTTTGTATAGAGGTAGTGAGCCGTTTTCTTTGAGGCTGGTTTTAAGCCGTTGCGTTGTACATCGGCGACCACCTCAAAGGATACTGTTTCTTTCTCGTAGCCATTGGCACGATTTATAAACTCAACTGTAGCCTCGTTATATGCCTCGCTCGTATCTTTGCGCTTATATAAAATAAGCTGGCCGTCTGAGCCTGCAATAAAATCATCTGCCGTTAAATCATATTGAATTTGGTTAGCAGGCGTCCATGTACCTATTGGCTTATCTGCCAAAGGTACGATTTTAAGCCTGTCAGTACTCCAGAATACAAGGCTGTTAGTGATCTCGGCTATATCATTAATAATGCTTTGAGCCTTAGCGCTCTTTTGCTCTGGTGGTGTACTGATTAATATATCAGCCGCCTTACAGTAGGCTCTAAAGTTTTCAATGCCCTCAATTTGTACATCTGCACCAACTGATTGCAGCACATGCTCGATATAATCGGCTGGATTTACGTCCACGCCGTCGCCTGTATCTCTTAGCTTTCCGTATACCTCAAAATTATATTGAGGTAAGCTGCCACGCTCGCCCAAATCAACCACACCAGCCATATAAGCCAAGCCGCTATAAGGTAGTGCTTTCTCTGGGTGCTTAGATAGCATATACGGCCACGGAGTTTGAGCCGCCTCACCATTGAATAAGGTTAGCTCGATTTTTTCATTCGGATATTGATATATTTCCTTATCACGCCACACTTTACCAATACCAGCGATAGGGCCCTCGCATAGAGCAATAGCAGCCGCTACAGAGTAGGTATAAGTAATATTTGTGTGCTTTGCACCGCCACCTTTACCAGTTCTAGTGGTGCTTTTATGCTCATGAGCTGTGAAATCATCATAATCTATGATGTTACCGCTTACTCGAGTAGTACCCAATATTTCTGGAACTACCTCACCATATGAGGCTGTATTGATTTGAAAGTCAGCGATCATATCGGCTCGGCTAGTTGTGCTTTTGCCTCTAAATAAAAAGCCCATTATTTACGCTCCTCTCTAAATCTATACACAGCCCTCAAACGTGAGCGGCCTTTTTTGTCATAAAAAATCACATCATCAAGTTTAGATATAATCACGCCATAATCAACGAAAGCATGAATTACAAGCCCTTTACCAATATATATAGCGCCGTGCGAAATACATCGACCATATTGATATAGTAAAAAATCGCCAATTTCAAGCGGAGAGCTCTCTTTCACTTCATCGGCGACTTGTTGCACGTATTTAAGATATTTCTCCTCTGAGTGATGTAAATGCCACTCATTTGAGTAGTTTTCTATCTGTAGTCTATCAGCTTTCATGAGGCCGCTATCAACCACCGCAGCCACTAACAGATAAGAGCAATCGACGCCAGCACCTTTTACCATTGAATTATTGGCGTAAGGGGTGCCTAGCCACTCAATCGCAGCGTTAGCTATCCTTTCGCCTGTAGTTAAAGTATTCATCGTATGCTCTCCTTTAGTGGTACGTAAGGCGTAGCCCTGTTCCTATTCCAGTTATTGAATTTATTCTTGCATTCCGTAGGCGTCTTATTGCAGCCTGCGTATATATAGAATTGGTCGCCGACTCTTGGGCTTACTTCAAGAGCGCTCATATACAGAATTACGCCGTCAACGCTTTGTAATATCTGTGTAGATTGCCCAGCCAATGGGCCAGTGATCCAATCAATACCGCCAGCGGTGTAATAGCCATTCGTGAATGGTATATCAATTCTTATGGAATTAGGGCCAGAGCCTAACGCTGTAACCTTGCCGCTTTTTCTGAATTTTGAAATATCAACGCCGCACTCTTTTGAATACACACTAAATGGGCATTGTGGATAATACCGCCTATTTGGGTATTCAATATTGAGCTTTTGCACGATTGATTTAACATTGAGCTTTAAGGTAAGGCCACCACCTTGACTAACCTCACATAAGCCAGTAAATAAACCTACAACGCCGATAATGGTATAGTTATCATCAAAAAATGCTCGTTTAAGCGTCATTTGAGCGCCGTCAAAGCCACCATTATGAGCTACAGCCATAATAGGAACGCCGCCTATTTTATCTTGCTCGTTCGTGGATATGCTAATCGTCATTTTATCAACGCTAACAGTGCTATTAGTGGCGATTTTATCCCTTACGATAATAGGGCCGTCGCTTTTGTAGATTTGGCCATTGTATGATACATCGGCGTCGCTGTCAGCCCAGTAATAAGATACACCACTACGCAAGCGCAACTCGTAAAGGTCGCAGCTCATGAAATATTTATCATTATTTAGGTGCTGTCGTAGTACCTCGTTTACCTCTTTCACAATTGCGTCCCCTATCGAGTTGATACTAATTTGAATGACTTTGATTTATAAACATTTGTAAAAATATACTCGGCTGTCATATCACCGCTAAACCTTACCAACCAATAATAGGTATAATCAGCAGTAATAACCGCATTAGGTGCTACTGTCTGCCCTGCTGCCAACTTAATCACGCCTTTATCGCTAACAGCTCGAATAGGCGAGCCGTCAGCGTATAGTGTTAGGTTTTCAACGTGATATACAGGCTCTAGGAAATCGCCGAACTTTCGCACGGCTTGCCATGAACCCATAGCACCAGTACCGAGCTTTATGCCTTTCTCGGCGTTATCCTCTGGATCTAACCAAAGAAATGGAATTGTGCCCCCTCGAGTTTTCGAGTAAAACCCCATTAACTCTTTATACTGTGCTGGTGTCAGCACCTCGAACTCTGTCGAGATAGTATATTGAGGATATTTCCAGTTTGTCATGGTGCGAACCTTACCAGAGCCAGATGTCTTGGTCTTTGTATCCCATTTCTGCGCCTTTTGTGATTTCCACGCCAGCGAGATAATACTAGGGAATTTCATCAATTCCGCCATATTACCACGTCCCCTCTGTTCCGATAAATTCTCTATCTTGATTTACTAAAAATTGACGCAAAGCTCTGCCGCCTCGTGTTTCGAGGAACGAGCCAAAGCTCTCGGCGTCTATAGCGCTTACGTTGAGTGTAATGCCGCCACCTGCACCCATACCGCCATTAGAGCGATTAATGCCCTCACCTAATCGGTCGAATACTGTATCAGACAAAGGCAATACAGCCTCATCATATTTACCCTCACCGATTTGGGCGAATGTAGCACCATAAGCAAGGCCGCCCTCTGCGAGTTTTGGCATACTGTTAGCGTTGAATGCAGCCCCAAAGCTGCCGCCAAAGTTGCCAACTGCACCAAGCGCCGTAGCTTGCGCAACGCCTGCCGCTGTGCTGCTACTCCAAGCTGCTAAGCCTGCCGCTGCACTAGCTCCGAATGTTGCCATAGATACTTGTTGAGCAAGAGAACTCCAAGCAGGTAATTGGGCTTGTGCTGCTGCTACGCTTGCCGCTGTTTGTTGCGATTGTAGCATTTTGCCGAGTACAGCTTGCTTTACTTGTGCTGCGATCCATTGAGCCACGCTATCGGATATGGTTTTTAAAATTGCCTTACCCATATTTTGGAAAGCCTGCGTTATGCTCATTGTGCCTTGTAAGAGTCCAGATATACCCTCTTGCAACTTATCAATACCAGCACTCGCACTTTCCCATATAGCGCTTTGGCCGTTCCAGTGGCTATCCATTACGGCTTGTTGGTATTCATTGAGTAGCTCTTTTCTGAGCTCATAGCTTTGTTGAGTAGCCACATATTCAGCGTCAAGAGCTGATTGCAACGCCTCAAAGTCCTGTGTGCGTATAGCCTCGTCAATATTCCATTTCTCCTCGGCCATTGTGCGCTGTAGCTCTAGGTATTTATCGCTATAATCTCGATGAACAGCAAGCAATTCCTCTGTTTTTTGCTTTTCAAAATCAACTCGGCCGTCCTCTGTCATTTCAAACAGAATGCCTCGCTCTTTCAGCGTATCAATGAAATGCTGTTGCTGTATTTTGTCCATTTGAACAAAATCATCGCTGTACTTATCCCATTTGTCGCTGATAGCGTCTATTGCGTCGGTGTATTCTTTGGTGAATTGCACCAAAGGCGAGGCTTGCCCTGTACTATCCTTAACTGCTAGATTTAACTCGAGATCCTTTCGCATATCACGAATGTTATTCTCGATTTCTCTGAGCTTGGTCATTTCCTCTTGTTTAGCTTTAATGCGTTTCTCAGCATATACGGCGTTTAATAGTTCAAGGTCTTGCTGATAGTTAGCGTTGGCTGCCTTTGATTTCTCGAGCTCGTCAAGTTCTTTCTTATACTCTAGCTCGAGCAGTTCTTGCTTATTGCCGAGCATTTCAAGGTACGATTGCAAGATTTTCTCATGCACCTGTTTTGCCTCTTTTTCGAGGTCTTTGCCTTTGCTACCTTTGCCTTTGCTACCTTTTCCGCCGCCACCTTTGCCTTTTTTACCTTTGCCGCCGCTAGTGTCGTAATCTCCACCGCCGCCACCGCCAACATCAAGACCAGTATCACCGCCGCCAGATAAGCCGTTAAATACTTGCGAGGCCATATCGCCAGCAGTATTTACAATGTCCTGCGCTGTATCGGCCGAAATAGTATCAACCTGTGCTATAGCGGTAAATGTACCGCCAAAGAATTTGGCCACTTTATCGCCTACGCTATTAAGCTTGGCAATAAGCCAGTTCAAAGCCTCAATAATCTTATTAACGCCCCAAACTGCAGTATGAACGATTGTCGAGAATACTGAGCTTAAAGTACTACCAAACCCATTGCCAGCGGCTGCCGCCGTAGCAAATACTGTAACCAATGTTACAAGTACAGAGATTAATAACCCTACAGGGTTGGCTTTCATTACGAGATTAACAACCCTCTGCGCCGCTGCTGCTGCTAATGCACCGCTACGAACAGCAATATAAGCGCCTCTTACGCCAGCCAGTACAGCCGTTAATAGCGCCGATACTGTCGCTGTTCCTGCCATTGCAGCTCTTAATACCACCATAGCCGCCGCATGTACTTTCGTGGCTGTAGCCGAGGCTACCTCTGCCACTCTATACGCCACAACTTTAATGGTAAGGGCTGCCGTTTGAGCATTACATAAGGCAACAGCTGCCCTATAAGTGGTAAATGCTACCACCACGGCCAATATGGCTGCCGACACTCTCGGCATAGTCGTAATAAATAACGAGCCAAAGCTCCTTACTGTCTGCGAAATAGTGGATATTGCTATCCGTAACCCTGCAAAAGCTGCACTAATTAAGCCTATTGAGCCTTGCGCTGCTACTGCCATACCTCTGATTGCTACACCTACGCCCTCACTTAACGCTTGGAACTCGCCACTTTGTGGAATAGTAGAAATCTGTTCAAGTACAGGCTGAAAGGCTTGTATTAATTGGTTTTGAATAGATTGGCCTACCTCAGCGAAAGTCATAGGAATTTCTGCAAATTTTGCGTTTGTTTCCTCTGCGCTATTAAATAAGGCCTCTTTGATAATATCGGCGGTAATAAGCCCTTGCGAACTCATTTCTTTTAACTGCCCTACAGACAGCCCCATTTGTTGAGCGATTGACTGAGCCAATAACGGCGCATTTTCCATAATAGAATGGAACTCATCGCCCTGTAACTTACCAGCTGCCATAGCTTGCGTAAGTTGATACATCGCAGCACTCGCCTCTTGTACGCTGGCACCAGAAATCTTAAATTGTTTATTAAGCTGCTCAACAAAGGCGATTGCCTCATCATTTGAGCTGAAAGCGTCTTTTGCCAGCATATTTAGCTTTGCCACGCTGTCAGCCATATCTGTATAGCTACCTCGAGAGCGTTGCGCTGCGTCAAATACTTTCTCCATGATCTCGGCTGTAGTTTGTGAGCCGTCATTGATTAAGTTGATACGAGAGCGAATGCTTGTTAATTCGTCAGCTGTTTGTGTAGCAGCAACTGCTACATCTTTGATTTTGTCAGCTACAAAGCCTATACCAGTAACAGCGCCAGCGAATTGCAACCCCTTATTCATTTGAGAAACAATTGATTTTATTTCTGCACGAATACCAGCAGCCTCTTTGGCCACCCTATCACTAGCAGCCGCTACGCTTTTGGGTAGCTCAGAGCTTATCGTATTAGCCACCTTATTGACGGCCGCCGTAGCCTCTGAACTGTCAGCGCTTATGCGAACATTAATATTGCTATCTGCCATTTTCTATATCTCACCCCCTGCCTCTCTAAATTCACGGATAAAGTCCGCCTCTGCTTGCCGCTTTTCGGCTGCTGTTGGCGGATATAGAATGTCAATAAATTTCTTCGGTTCGATTGGCTCTGATAATTGCGTATTCATGATATTAGCCACCCAGAAAGCTCTGTTTGTATCCTGCAGCTTTTGCCTGCGTTCGTAGCCTCTAACTAGCTTTCTGTATTCCATAGGCTGTAACCGCATAAACTCCCACGGCTTTAGATCTAACACGCTGTATGCTATATCTTCCGCATTTCGTACCCATAAAGAAAAAGAGGGGGCAACTTGGCCCCCCTCTAGTTTTTTGATTGTTCGGCCTCGTTTTCGATAGCTACCTTATCATCTGGCGTGAGCTCGTTTGGGTACATTTGATAGTACATTTTAGAACCCAAAGCACCGCTTGCAATGATCGCTTGCATAAGTGGCGCTTGCAAGGATAATAGGCTCATGTCTTTTGTTTCATCGGATAACAACTCATCGAATAGCTCATAATATTGTTGAGCGTTTCGTTTGTGTTGTTTCATGCCGATAGCATAACCTGTGATAATGCTATTAATAGGCCATATGCTCACTTGTAAGAGCTCCCCAATAGGTTGCCCTACAGCGGCCTCAAACTCCATGAGGCGCTGCATATTGAACATTAAATATTCGCCATTTTTAAAAAAATCACAATTCACTTTTTTCATAATTAAAACTCCCTATTTTAGCGCTAATTTAGGAATAATACAGGTATATAAGGCTACCTATCAGCCTTATAATGTTGGTGCTGGTTGCAACTCAGATAATGGGCCTACGCCGTTCAAAGAGCCTTTATAAGTAGCTACGCCGTCATGCGGTGTAGAGATAGAAAGCTCTGTAACGCTTGCAATACCAGTGAAGAATGTTTTATCTGGATACTCAAATTTGATGTGTACATTGTCGCCGTCCAAGAATGCTTTTTCTAAGAGTTTCAAGCTTTCCTCTTTAGGCATAAGCAATGTTTCAATAGCAAAGCTCCATTCTTTAAGACCTGCGATAGTGGACTTCCAACCGCCAGAGCCCTTATGAGAGGCGTCGATAGAGTCGGCTTTACGAGATAAATCGCCACTACGTTGACCGCCTAACAATAGCCATTTAGCGCCTGCTTTTTCGTTTGTACCTACATTCAAATATAATAGGTAGTTCTTGCCTGCTGTAGGCATATCCACGGCCGCTGGTTTGTATAATGTTTCTGCCATTAATAAATACCCCCTTTAGTATTTAGATTTTCTTTTAAATCGTACATTTTAGCCTCAAATCGGTATTGTGTACCGATAAATGGCCTCATGCTGTCGTGATCGTCTGTTTTATTTGTGCAGCGAATATCAATAATTTGATAGCCGCTTTCTTGCAATACGCAATATTCCCCATTAAGTGCGCCGCATTGCTCTCTAAAAGCAATTAAGATTTCCTCTATCTTGCTTTCAAGAGCTGCAATCTGCTCATAAGCTACATCGAACTCATGACTATCTGATTTAGTCCATACCTCGATGTAAAACTCTTGTTTGAGCATATTATGCACGTTATCATCGGCAGGCGTTGCCTCACCTCGGCATAGCATTACCATTCCGAGCGTATCAACGCCAGCATTTTGAGGATTTAAAAAGCCGAGCTTGACTTGTCCGTCAAACCCAGCTTTTTCGATTGCGTATTTAATTTTATTCAATAATTCGAGCCACATATTAGCCACCTCGATACAGAGGAATACTTCTATATCCTGCATACTTAGACGGCTGCCCTGTGAGCTGTTCCGCTGTGATCTGAGACTCTAAAACCGAAATTCTATCATTGATATATTTCAATTTCTTAGAGTAGAAATCATCATCTTGGCCGTTTCTGCTGTATTGTCCAGTTAAAGAGGCGGCTTTATTTGAGCAGGTTTCTCGATAGCAATATAGAGTTACCAACTCATCTGTAATGAATGATCGTATTACATCGCTCTCTTTTACGCCGAGCCTTTTAGCCAATACATACAGCCAATTTTCAGCTTTCTTCAACGTGCTTTCTAGCACATTAGGCCCTAGTAGCTCATCATCGAATACCATATCTTGAAATTGATATAACATTTATGTAACCCCTTACAGTTTAATGTGCAGCTCTGTACGCTTGGCGCCTAGCTCTACATTTCGAGCAATTTCGCCAAGCGATACATTGACAGCTTTCGAGAATATATCATGAACAACCTCACGGCTATTATCGAGAGCCTCATATAAGAATTGGTCTGGCTTAGTGCCCCTGTGAAATACACGTTTAGCGAATGCAAAACCATTGCCACCACTAGGAACCCAGCGCAACGCCTGCTTTTCTTTTGGGAAAATATAATGCGCTCGTGTTCCCTCGTGTACGAAAGGTCCATAAGGTGCGAGTTGATTGTCGATATATACCTCTGCTGTCTTATCGCCAATCATGCGCACATCTATAGCCCTTTCGAGTTGTCCGCTCTTAGAGGTAAATCGGTGAGTGCGTTGTGCCTCTTCCTGCACCTCTCGAGCGCTGGCTCTAATTGCCTGCCTTAACCGCTTTTCAAATACCTCTCTAGCGTTCATGGTTATTCTTCAGCTGCTTTAGTCGCCTTTTTCTTTGGTGCAGCAGCCGCCTCGCTGTCATCGTCGAATGCAGGCTCTAACTTAAAGCCCTCATCAAGCCATAGCTCGAGAGTATACTCGTCATCTGTGTACCGAACCTCATTCAGTCGGATAAGTCTATATTTCCCCATGCTTTACCCCCTAATTAAGCGCCAAAGTTAGCCCATACACTCGCTAAGCGGTTTTTAGGAACCCATACATCGTGGAATTTACGATAGTCAATGCCCCATGCGTTAGCTTGTTGGTTGATTGTTGGGTCGAAAATACGCATAGTGTCTGTTTTAGATACTGCAATAGCTGCACGGCGAGACATAATGATCCAGTTGATAGCTTTTGCAGATGCATCAGCTGCAAATCCGCCTTTTTCTTGACCGCTAGTTTTGCCGTCATTGAATACATATTGAGACTTCATGCGTGCACTAGGTACAGCGATGATAGGAATACCGTTATAAGTGCGCACACGAGTATTGTATGCACCATGTTCAAAGTTAGCTACATCTAGCATACTTTTAGCACCTGCTGCGCTATTCAATACAGATTGAACTCGAGTACTCATAACGATTACTAAGTCGCCTGTTTCACCTACCAAGTCCTCAATTTCAACGATTTCCTTGTTTAATTGTTTGATAATGTTTGTTTCATCTGGTGTGAAAGCATCTGTTTTTCGGTTGCCGTTGGACGCATAAGCAGCAATTTTAGAGTACCGATAAGCGTCAACCTCTGGGATAACTTGCTCTTTTTGGAATGTAGACATAACATTTGTACCTGTTGCCAAGAAATTGCTTTCGTCTACTTCCATGGAGTCAAGAGAGAATTTGCGGCCACGGTCTTGGGTAAGTTTGAAATCTTGATAAGTCAAAGATACAGAACCACGGTTATAGCCGTTATCACGATCATAATTCGCCAAGCCGTCAACGGAAAGAGTAGGAATTTTTACAGTATCGCCGCCGTTATATTTTACTTCGCCAGCATTTACTTCCATAAATCCAGATGTAGCACCAACAAGCATTTGTTGGTCGAGTACTGTTTGGAAATTTTGAGCCATAGTTAAAGTGTTAATTGCCATTGATTATTACCTCATTTCGTAATCAAATAATTAGCCCTCGCTAGGTGGTTTCACACCTGCGATTTTGAACATTTCAGCTAATTGACTATTGCCGTCATTCGCATTGCCTGCACCTGCACCGCTGCCGCCGTTTTGCGCCGTTTTAACAGCGTAAGGCTTATCAGCAAGAAATGCCGTTGCGCATTCCTCGATAGTGCCGATTGTGCCGTCGTCCTTAGTCCAGCCATAAGAGCCGTCTTGCTGTACTGAAATCTGCCCAGCAATGAGCTTGCTGAATGTTTCGGCGTCTGTACAATTAGCTTTTGTTAGCGCTGCGATTGTTTGAGCGCTAATTTCGGAATTAGTACGTTTTTCAATCTCTGCTTGTCGAGCTTTCTCTGATTGCTCATACTTATCTGTGAGGCCTTTGATTTGTTTCTCTAAAGCTAAGATTTCTGGGCTTTTTTCGCCTTTGTGAGCCTCGTATTCGTCAACCTTACCTTTTAACTCATCTCGAGCTGTCGTTAAATCGGTAATTTGTTTCTCGAATTTGAGGCGGTCGGCTTTGGCGCCCTCGTTAATGCGAGAGATTTCGCCTTTAAAGCCTGCCACGAGGTCTTTGCCCCCCTCGAGTTTTTCAAGTGCTGCGTACAATTCTGCTAAAGTCATGAGTCTTTCTCCTTTTCGTCATGAAATCTGCCACCTTTCGGCTCCTCCTAATCAATGGCAATATAAAAGGCCCATGCATTCACTTGCATAGGCCTGTAGGTATAAATTATGTATTTTATTTTGGTGTTCGTGGCTCGAATGTTTCATCATTCCAGCCTCTTATGTGGTCTTTCCAGTTAGCTTTGCCGCTTTTAACCTCTTTACTGCCGCTTATACCGAGCAATTTTTCTCTGTGATCACGAGAAATAGACTCTATATACTTCTTGCCGCCCTCGTTCGTATTGTCTTTTGCTTTGGTAATATCTACTTCAAAATCATAGACAGGTGATATTCTACACATACAATGAGGGTGAGCAGGTAACGTAGGAAATTTATCTTTTGGATATATCCCCTTACCTAGCCCATATAAATCAGCGTTAGCGTAAAAATCGCATATATCATAGCGAGGGTGCCTGCTTGATAGCGTCCATTTCAAAGCTACAACATCATCATCGTGAGCATATCTATTCATCTGACCGTCTGCGTAAGCCCTAGCCATTTCTGTGCGAGCTATTCTCTCGGCGTTGTATCGTGCCTTTTCCTGCACCGCCACGCTAACAGCTCGAGAAAGGTCAATAGCATTGCCCTCATCTATGGCTTGTATTAGTTCTGAATAGGCAGCTCTTAGGCTTGGCGTTGTGTTCTGCCGTACTAGCCGCTCTGTGCGCCTAATGGTTCGCTTAAATCGAGCTAATTCATCATCATTGAGCGCTTGCGGCGGCTTTAACGCTCTAAGACGTTCAATATGTTTAGGGAGTTTATCGGTATCAATAATGCCGCCCTTGCCATATCCCTCGAATATAGAGCGAGCTATCTCACGAATGCTTTTACCACGCTTTAGAGAGTTAGCGATAACCGCCGTCGTCTCTCGTCGCACTTTATGAGCGTTTTTATGTAGTCGCTTAGATAGCTTTAAGCCGTCGCTCGCCCAAGTGGCTTGCATAGCCTCACTAATTGATTGAGTTGTGTAATTAAAAGGCCTATGCCCTGCTACCGAGAGCGGTGTAAGTACACTATGATAGGCCTTGTTAAAATTCTCTACCATATCAGCCGTAAGAGGGGCCTCTAGCATTTCCATAATAGGATAAGACTTATAAGCAATTTGAACGGCCTTATCGGCTGAATATCCAAGCTTTACTAACTCATGTACCATTTTCTCAAATTGCTCGAGTATTTTATCAAGCGTTTGGCTCGTCTGTGTCATTATCGCCACCGTTTAGATCATCATCGTTATAGGTTTTGTCTTGGGCTTTGGTGTCGGCCGCCGTCTGTGCCTCTTTAACGATTGCGTCTTTAGTTTCCTTTTCCAAATTAGGCATGTAAGCGTCAATTACTTTCTTTAAGATTTCATTGTCGAATGTGTCGGACTCAAATTCTAAGTCTTTAGCCTGTTGTGCCTGTGTAAGGCTTTCAGTAACATCATTTACTTTGAAGTCTTTCGGATACTCGCAAAAATACTCCAAATTATCTCCGCTCCATAGCTTATATAGAGCGATAATGTCATATTCTGCATTTTCACAACGAACTGCAAAGGCTGCTAGATTTTGATTAGTACGCTCAAAATCCCATTGCTTAGCCACACCACTCTTTGCTTGCTGTACGCCAATAACGCTATCGATACCACTCATACGATACATTTCATTGATGAGCTTATCAATTTGAGCCATAAGTACCTCGGCTGGGCCTGTATCTGGTGCGATGAAGTTCGGCGCATTGCTTGACTCGAATGGATATGCGAGCAAGTTGTCTGTGCCGATTGTTATGTCTTGCAAGCCGTTGTTATCGACTGGCATAGTCAAGATTGAGAATGTTTGGTTATATAAAATCTGAGAGAGTAGAGAGCATAAGTTATAAACATTAGCATTCGTTTTAGCAATGCTCAAATACTCAGGCGGTGGAAGAATATCACGTTTACGTGCGGCTCTACCAAACCATTGAACCACAGGAATGCGGCCGATGTTATGCTCGCCTTGCCCTATTACTTTGTTATCACTATCGGTGATTTCCCACTCTTTAGGCGTCCATGTGTGGTAGTGCGCTTTGATTGTGCCGTCTGCATTCTTTAAATATGTGGCATAAGTAAACAGTTTGAGCTTTCCGTTGTCGTCAAACTCATAATTCACTACGTTCTTAGGCTCAACCGCCGTGAGATAAGGCATAGACCTATTAGCCAACGTTTCAGCCAAAGAGCTGCCGAACTCGCTTACGTTATCAGCCACGATATACATAACGCCATAGAGCTTAGCTGCTATAGCATTCTGCTCTATAAATTCCTGTAGCGATGTGCCTTGACGGTCTACATCATTAATGAACTCATCAAACAATACAGATTTGCCGTATTCTCGTTTGATTTCGTCTTTAAAGATAGGATCTACAGAGGCATTCAAGATAGGCCCTGTGTAATTTAAGTAGTAAGCTATATTACGTCTAAAAGCGATTGACTGCGTACTCTCTCGATCGTGTTCCGTAATCGCCATTCCACTAGCGAACATTCCGCTACCATAATAGGCGTCATGTAACAGCTCATACTCCTCTAATCGAGGGTTTTTATTAATTATTGCCATATTGCCCCTTTCTAATTGATATTAATTCTACCGCTGCGAACCTGCGGCGCATTGATTTTTTCTGCAATTCCTGTGAGTGCGTCTGGTGCGTCGTCATGCGCATTCTTGCCCTCTCGCTGATACTTGGTAATGTCAGCAGCGAACTGCGGCCACCTATCACGCCAATTTCTAGGCATATATACGTGGTTCATAACCCATGTTGCATTAGACTGAATGCGAGCTATCTTATTGCCGCTTTGATGAAACATATTGATCACACACTTATTAGAGTTATATTTTTGTTTGAGTATGCTTTGAACATTACGGCCAAACCCTCGGCCACCGTTATTGCTTTCTATATCGGCCACATTTACGCCGTTTCTATGTAGCATGTCCGCCACCTCTGGCTCTGTGGTTTCCATAGCGTCTTTGGTGTATATCACATCGAGTATGTAAGCCTCGCCGTCATATACGCCGTATACAATACTTGCCAAATAGTCGCTGCCAGTATCGGCAGTATCTGTATAATTCTTGATACACGAAAATAACACGTTACCTTTATCATCTTTTGGCAACGTGTCATATGTAAGTATTTGACTGTATAAGCACCCTTTAAGGTCTATCGGTATTTGTTGATAGTTGGCGCTGGCAATGTCCTCGCCCATAGCCCTCACCTTTGATTTGTAAGAGGCTTTAGAGAGTACCTCTTCGCAAAGCATTGAGCCGTCGTCTTGTAAAGCTTTCATAGTAATGACTTTAGCTTTAAATAACGGATCGTCCTTAAAGTGTTCTATCGCTCTACCTGCTAAATCATCACTCGCCCAGCGTGTCATGATGATGATTATCTTGCCGCCCTCTTCGAGCCGTGAAAGCATGGTGTTAGTGAACCATTCCCAATGTTTCTCTTTCACGCTGGCATTATAGGCCTCTTCGCTGTTCTTGATAATGTCGTCAATGATCATGAGCGAACAGCCAAAGCCTGTAGCTGTACCAGTTGGCGAGGTTGCAAGATATGAGTTGGTATACCCCTCTAAACTCCATAAATGAGCCTGTGCGTCGCCTGTTGCGACTCTCACATTTGGGAATACGTCAGAGAATACAATAATATCCTCATCGGCCTTGCTCTCTTGAACCGCATTTCTAACTGATTTACTGAACATTTTAGAAAGCGTCTCATTGTATGAGCCAGTCATTACCTTAACAGCTGGGTTGTTTCCCATGCACCACTGTGTAAAGTGCTGCGCCGTTAAACTCTTACCATGCCGAGGCTATGGGGGCAGGTTCATTATAAGCACGTTGTACTCATCATTCTTGATAAAGTTCTCTAGCTCGTTACACAGCTTAACTAGGTATTTACGGCTCTTTTTGTAAAAGCTGCCTGTTTTAAGCTGGCAATAATAAAAGAACTCACGTCTTGCGAGTTCTCTTTTAGCTAACTGTATGATCTTATCTTTGTTATTTCGAACCTGCACACCCTCACCCCCTTTTTATGGCTATATACAGATTTGAGCTATTCCTCACCTATGAGCTTTTTAATATCAGCCGTATCAATGCCCTCAAATGGGTTTTTCACTTCGACGGCTGCGTCGATATTCTTTTTATCTCGCCACTTCTCTGGTTGTCTATTTTTAAGCCAGAATATTAATGATGTAGGGTTAGGCTGCACGTCTTTTGTTGTGCGCTTAACCTCTACTATTTCACTTTCTCCAGTTTCTGGGTTATAAATACGCTCTTGAACCACCTCATCGAACTTATAACCCATAGCGCTTTTGAGCAAGGCGTTCTCTACTAATATATCGACTACCTCTTTACCTCTTTTTAATGCCTCTGAAAAATCTTTATACTTAACTTTCCAAGCGTACAAAGTAGATACGTTAATTCCGATATTATGCGCTATCTGCTCATCATTTAGGCCGTCTCGTGCCCAGCCCTCGAGTCTTATTAGATTATCTGGCTCGAGCCATGTTTCATATTTAGGGGTACGGCCTAGCCTTTTCTTTTTCTTTGGCTCTGTCTTTTTTGCTTTAGCTGCCACGATCTCACCTCTTTTTTTATGTGTAAATACAAAAATACCTCGAACAGAGTACCCTAATCTCTGCCGAGGTATTTTTGCGTATGTCTATAGTTGAAAGAAAGGAGGATAGAATGAAACGTATAAGCACCATTCACCACTAACATAGTATCACATATATTTAGTACTGAATATGACAGCTTTTTGACACTTTAAAGAGCATATGCGCCAAATAAATATATGCTCAAATCATCTATTCCCTTGTCGAGCCACCTATATACATTTCGCTCAACTGTGTTATGCTTTTCTGCGATTTCTGCGATTGTCAAATCGTTGATATACCTATCAATTACACACTCGCAATAATGCTTATTGTTGTTAATGCAAGTTATGCGGTATACCTCGAGCATTTTATCGATATGCTCAATAATTAGCTCTGTACGCCGTTTACTAGCGAGAATGGTTTCAATCTGCAACAACCCTCTACGATTGAAAACCTCATACAATACTGTTTGTAAATCGCTAGGCGTGAGCGTTTCCTCAGCCCTTGCAATAGCGCTCTTACAATGCGCTTTCATCGCCGTATATCCCTCGAGTAGCGTTGTAGTATTCTTATAAGCCCTTTCGTTTTTCTTAGCAAGCATATCCTCATTGCGCCTATTAAACTCGGTTAAGGCCGTTTGTGCTGCTGTTTCTGCTGCAATCTTAACGATAGCCTCTACCTCTGACTCGGTAAAAGTGCGCCCCTTACACTCCATTTAATCACCCCCATATATAGCGAAAACCAGCAGCCAATAATAGTATCATTCCGATTGCCACCAGAACGCTGAACACAATAGAGGTTATAAATATAAGGTTTATGCGCCTATTGAATTTTTCCTCAACAGCTGCATGTGCCATTAATCGAGCTTTTTCTAATTTTTGCATTCGTCCATAATCTATATAGCCTTTAAAATGCAGCCGATCATTGTTATTCTGATTTTCCAATTCTAACCGCCTTTCCGTTCTTGACCTTATAAATAATTTCTTCCTCGAAATGCACGCCGTTCGGTATGCGATTATTTCTTATGAGCCATTGACGAATAAGTTTGTTAATACCTAGCTCCAGCTCTTTAATTTCGCTCTCTGGTACGTTTTTAAGCGTTTCATAATCATTTATGTCGTTTCTTAAATCAGCCGCCAAATCTTCGACTAATTCCCTAGCAATTCCACCAGTAAAAGGCCACCATTGAGAGCAGCGCACTAGATAAAAAATATCCTTGCCGCACCTTTGAGCCTCTTTTACACCTGCCTCTTTCGCCTCTTTCAATCCGTGTATTTCGTTCTCTCGAGTCCATTCATAACGGCCGCTCTCGAGAGTAACGATATAAGTATCAGTTTTCATTGTCGCCACCTGCTAACTTTGCATAATCCCAATAACGGAGTATGCAGCCGCTACTCCATGATGTAGCCCCCAAACCATAAGCAACTACTTTCCCATTTCTGTATTGAGCAAAATATCTCCTTTTCCAGTTCTCATTGTCGTTACTAACCAATATAGGTGTATCTACAGCCACCTTACTCCAATCAATAACACCGAGATACTTTCCAATATCGAGATAATTCGGTTCATTAAAATCTGGTATTAAATCGCTAAATATGTCAATTCGCTCAAAGCTGCCCCCAACATATGTATGATTATCTAGAGTCTCTGGCTGCTGTTTTGTAGCTATATATCCACCCAAGCCGCCAACATGAAAAATGTATTTAAACCCTCTATCATATAATTTTTGTAACAGCCATTTACGGCCCTCTTTATCGTTCATGTTATACCCCTTTTTATTTTATGAACTCATCAAAATCATAGCAGCGATCGTAAAGCATTTTCTACGCAATCACACTCACTTTGACTTTTATAGAATTCACGAATTTCTATCGTACTATTTTGACTTCCTTTGTCTTTTATAGAGAGTAATATGCGATGTTTTTTATCCATTACAACAAACAAATAGGCACTTTTATTCTTTTCGATTTCTATTACAATTTCGCCAGTTGTCGTAATAAAATAATTCTTTTTTATCCCCTCTATAAACTCTACGATTTTTCCTATTTCAATACTTGTTAGCATATACTAGCCTCTCCTAACCGCCTAATGTTGGGCATTCGCACTCCCATTGATAATCATCAAACTCATGAACTTTATAAAGAATTTCATCGCCATTAGAGTTATATTCAAACTCTTCTGCAAAGTTCATGCCGCATTCATAACATTTTCCTCTAATATCCAACTTATATTTTTTAGCAAGTTCCGGATAACCTTGCCCCGTTACAGACCACGCATGGTTTATCTTGGCAATAAAAACACCGATGCCATCTTCATTTAAACAGATACCCCCATTTGCATCAACAAGATCATCATCAGTAATGTATGCTCTTCTCAATGAATTTAGGAAGGTAGATTTTACTAAAATATTCGGAATTAATTCGTCAAACCTATCATCAAATACAGGATGTGATCCATTAAACTCAGATTGAATAAACTTCATTAAATTTTCTTTTGAGCCTCTAAACTTAACCCAGCCCTCGCACCAATTTGGCATTTATATTCCCCCTTTTATCTCATTACTACCTTTAACCGCTTACCCATTGTATAGCTATTATCTGTAAGTTTAATCTTGCTATCCAATAATCTAAGGTCGATTATGTCCATAACCTCTAGCACCTTATAGCCTACGCTATCTTTAACTTTGATGAACACTCTATAAGGCTTATCTTTAGCAATTTTTCGAGCATAATTTAAAGCCTTATCAAGCTCTTTATTTGTGATATAATCGGCGCACTTTAAAACTAAGCTCATACCTTTGTTGTATTGATGTATCTCGAACTCATCAAAGCCATGTTTCGCTAACTCTTCCATGCTACATAGCATTATTTTTCACCTCTCTGCCCATTAATCGATACAGCTCGCCTTTTACATATGACCTCGTAGCCTCGATATAGCTATCTAGTTCGTTATTTTCTAAAATTTCAGCTCTAGCTATGCTGCTTAAATCGACTTTTACACCACAATTTTTATAGCGCCAGATGTACCCATATATTCTGGTATCACCTAAAACATTCTCTCTTTGCCCAATAGAGGGAACGATTATATCGTTATCTATAACAATGGTTAAAGCCGCTTTTAACTCTGTTAGGCCTAGCGCACTTTCAAATCTGTTCATACGCTCCACCTACTTTTTGAGTTCTGCACTCACATACGCCACTAATGATACTGCGAATGTGCCAAGAGTTAAGCCCAATTAATCGCAATACATCGCCGCCAGTTACGCCGAATAGTCCAATCAGCCAAAGAACTGACGCAATAGCAAGCGCAATAAGCTCAACTTTCATTGCTAAAATAAATACTATGGATACTGTGTATAATAATGCTTTCATATTTTTCCCTCTTTCTCGATACTCATAATATGTTTTCCTATTTCCTCTACCACGTTTACAGTAACAGCATTACCAGCTTGCTTATATAGTTGGCTATTACTATTTACAGTCGCTGCTTTCTCGAATTGTTCATCTGTAAAGCCTTGTAAACGCCAGCATTCTTTAGGTGTGAGTTTTCTAATATATGCTTTTGATCCGTCATTTAACACTACACCTAAATTATCGCTAGTAGTTAGCGTGTTAGATCGTTGCGGTTGAACTCTGCCTCTACGAGTTTCGCTATCTGGATATGCGAGGTCTACGCCGTCGCCGTGGAATGCCACGGCGTAACCTTGCTTGTTAGCCGTTCTAATTAATATTCCATGTCTATCTTGATTGGTTAAGGTAAATGCTGGCTCTCCATTTTCTTTTAGTCGTCTTCCGTTTTGTCTTTTCTCTACTCTATCTGGCGTCAAACACGCTTGAACACTTAATACTTTAGGCTCTCTATCTCCACCGCCACAAGTATTAATTGTTGGTGCTATGCCGTTTGTCGAGTATACTCGCCCAGTTTGAGGATTACCACCAAAGCTATCAGTATTTCTTAAATTACCGACTTGCTCAATAGCTGATGTACTTTCTCGTCTGATAGGTAAAAGCTCTCTGGCACATCGCTCTCCATAATATCCAACAATGAAGACTCGTTCTCTGTTTTGTGGCACTCCATAATCTTTGGAATTATACACTTTCCATTCGATACTGTACCCTCTTTCGGCCATTTACTGATAACGTTGAGGAACCCTGTTCCATTGTCGATTGATAGCAAGTTTTTAACGTTTTCACACATAAGCCATTTGGGTTTATTTTCTTTGCACTCATCTAATAACCTCATAATTTCATAAAACAAACCGCTGCGAGTACCCTCTTTCATTCCTTTTTGTTTCCCTGCGATACTCACATCTTGGCAAGGAAAGCCGAAAGTCCATAAATCAGCTTTTGGCAACTCCCAACCTCTAACTTTTGTTACATCATTTCCGAACCATAGATCAGTTGTATCGTACATCGATCTATATGAGGCCTGTGCGAATTTATCGAACTCACACCAGCCTACACACTTCATTCCTGCTCGCTCTAAGCCACTATGAAAGCCGCCTATTCCGCTGAAAAAATCTATAAATTTCATAGCCACCTACTTTCTCTAATATAATCGTCATACTTGAATAAGCGCTTTCCGCATTTTGCGCATGTACACCATTTGTTATAGCGATAATTTAAGCCCTCATACATATCGCCATTGTCGCACTCTTCACCTATCAAACTTACAATATACGGAACATTTCCGCTAACACTTGCATTGATTTCAAATTCTGTACAGCCACAAACAGGGCAATGACCTAAAAAGCTTATCTGTTTATACTCATTCATTTTATGCACCCTTTCCAGTCACCTAATGTAAATATAGGCATTCCCATTTTTAAAGCGTGATCATGCTCACCTCTGCACCCTCTGCTATGCTCCCAATCTTCACAAAGCACTAACACGTCGCAATGGCTCAATAGCCCTAAACAAATATCAAGCCCTCTTTGGTATTCATCGCCTGTTAAGTACATAAAGCCGTAGTTGTGAATTGGCGAAACATAATTATGCTCGCTATCATTCATAACTAACTCATTCATGATTTTGTCGATTTTTAACTTGTTGCTTTCCTTACCTCCGTAAGGGTGAGCAACATATACGAGTCTCTTTTTCGTCATCTGTTTACCCATTTCATACACCCTATTCTTAAATAATGCATTAGCCCACTAGAACTTAGAGGGTATGCGTCTTTTCTAGCTTTAGCACGTTTCACAAAGCCACCAAATTCGTATATATTCCCTCTGAAATCTGCAACATCAATCTCATCAATCAAGATTAAGCCTGCGTCGCCTAATAGTTCATCAATTACATCGTAATAATCGTCATATACACCTCTAGGTATTGCATAATATAGATACTTAACATTTCCGCAGTCGTGATAGCGTTTCTTTTTAAAATCACGCTTAAAATCTTGAACAGATGTTTTAATTTCAACTTCTGTGATGTATTTTGTTTTTAAATCAAAATATATAAAATCAGCCTCATATTCTGATTTTCCAGGGCAGTACATGCTCACATTAGGAATGCATATTTTTCTTAAAAACAAATGCTTGCCAAGTACATATTGAATATCGCTTTCGTCCATATCCTAACCTCTTAACTTTTAATGCTTATTGAACGAGTCGCTCATGACTCACATCATTTATCCCTTTGATTTCATCTATTACAGCAGCTTTCGCCTCATTGAATAGCTCTGTATCCTCACCAGCTACAATATACAAGGCTTGCTCTACTACATCGCACACAAAGGATAAGAGTTCTACTGTGTTACAATTCTCTGCTGTTAGCGAAAAGTGCTTGCCATCATATTCCGCTTTTATAGTACGTTTCATAGCTGCCCCCTTAGTCATAAATTACTAACTTTTCGATTTCGAGCTCTATTTCATCGACGCATACATCATGAGCACCCTCTATTTTGCCGCAGTCAACTGTAATCTGATCGTTGACAGTTTGCAATATTTGAGTTTTCAGCTCTTGCGCCTCGCTTTCGCTCTGTACATCGATTGCTATATCTAATCTGATTGTGCCTGTTAGCAGCAACCTGTATTCTGTTTCGCTATTTGTCATGGTGTGTGATGTCCTTTCTGAAATAGCTTTCTAAATTCTTTGTATGAAATAGAGGTAGGGGCTTTAGGCTTTCCGTAGCCCCTAATTGGTGCAACTTTTCGGCGTTTAGGCTTTTGAGTGGTGTCGCACTCTCGAGCTTTTTGCCTTTCGTACTCATTGAGTAAGACAGTATCATCATTTACTGGCTGAATAGTGATCTCGGCCCTCGGTCTGTCTTTGTCAATGCCTGCAATTTTCGAGCCGTCATAATTGACAATGTACTTATCATTATCAATCACGC
>ERZ772971.571-NODE-571-length-22690-cov-5.177380_pt1 | contig 22690 bp, 21 predicted proteins | sample MGYA00511943_ERZ772971 | MGnify/ENA primary metagenome ERZ772971 (study PRJEB29015, sample SAMEA2737929) | human oral metagenome | biome: human oral; feature: human-associated habitat; material: dental | place: China | collected 2144 ... | reverse complement strand
AAGTAGATTCAAAAGTTTTTCTTTTATAAATATCTTCTACTATTTTTGCTTGCTGCTCACTTAGATAAGGGCGATTGTGAGGCGAGTTTGGTTATTAACTTAATTGTCGCACCAATGGTGCGATAATTTTAAAATCTACTTTTTTATTAGTAGGTTTTGTTTTACTTCATTTACTTGTTCAATAAGTTGTTGTGTAGTAGGTAAATATAGTTGATACTCACTGGTAAGAATAGTTTGATTATCTTCAGGAAGCGTCATTTTCACTACAGTATTATTCTTTGCTGAGCAAAGCAAAATACCAATAGTAGGATTTTCTTCTGGCAGTTTCTCCATACGGTCATAATAATTTACATACATCTGCAACTGACCTAAATCCTGATGTGTTAAGGCGCTTGTTTTGAGTTCTATTACTACAAAACAGCGCAACAGACGGTTGTAAAGTACTAAATCAGCAAAGAATTCATCATCTTCTAATAGTAATCGTTTCTGGCGTGCCACAAATGAAAATCCTTTACCCATTTCAAGTAGAAAATCTGTTAGATGAGAGAGAATAGCTCCTTCTAAATCTTTCTCATAATAACTTGTTTCGCGGTGAAGCCCCAAGAACTCTAACACCATAGGATCTTTGATAATTTCAGTAGGTGATTCAGGAATACGTTCGTTGCGGGCTACCGCAAGTACGCTCTCTTTGTCATTACTGAGTAATAAACGTTCGTAAAGCATTGCGTTGATTTGCCGTTCTGTTTCACGGGCTGTCCAAGCATTATTCACTGACTCTAACTCGTAATACTCTCTTTTAGAAGGGTCTTCTATCTGAATGAGCAGTCTGTACTGTGTCCAGTTCAATTGCGAACGCAGTGCGTTCGCAATTGGATACATCCGATAAAATCGGCGACTTTGCTCTAACTGTCTTACTGAAAAACCACTGCCATATAAAGGAGTTAGTTCTTCGGCTAAGTTGCGGATAAGGTAAGCCCCATAGTCGGCGCGGTCTTTGCCCTGTTGCTCTTCTTCAAAAATACGCTTTCCTAAGAGCCAATACATTTGCACCCTGCTGAAATCAACACTTCGTATCGCATTAGTACGTGCCGTTTCAATAATCTGACGGATTTCTGTATAAAATTGTTCGTCTTTTTTAGGCTCTTCTTTTTTCATAGTATTAGTTTGTTAATTAGCTAATTAGCGAATCACTTTTCACTTACTAATACTGACATTCCTGGTCTTAGGTCTTTTATTTTTTGGGTGGGATAGGCTTTGATTGCAAAGGTTTTCTTGTCGAAATCGCCTTTGCTCTTGGTGGCTGTCCAAGTAGCGAAGTCGGCTTGTACAGCAATGTGCTTTACTTCTAACTCTATCACTTGATTGGCAAGAGCAGGGACTATCCCTTTGAACTTGGTGCCTATCTTGAAATCTGCCATTTTGTCCTCGCGGATGTTGAATACGACCCACTCGTCGCTGCTGTCGATGAGGTTCATCACAGGGTAGCCTGCGTTTACGATTTCGCCTTCGTTGGGAATAATGGTTTGTATCTCGGCATCGGCTGGGGCAAATACTTTGGCTCCGTCTTTATAGGCATTTACCTCTGTAATCACGCCTTGCGCTTGTGCTACAAGTGCTTGGGCGGCGGTTTTATCTTCTACACGAGCTCCATTTTTAGCCATTTCGTATTGCGATTTAGCTGCTTCGGCTTGCTTTTGTAGGGCAATCATCTGGGTGTAGGCTTCGTCTTTCTTTTGGGCAGGTAGTACCTTTTCGTTATACAAGTTGCTTACGCGTTGGTAGGTTTTCTCGGCGAGCTCGGCAGCCGCTTGCGCTTGTTGCCATACGTTGTAGGCGCCTTGAATCTGTTCGGCACGTGCACCACTTTGGGCTTTGTCAGACTGGGCTTGTGCTGCCATACGCGCTGCTTGTGCTTGTGAGAGTTTGGCATCGAGTTCGGTGCTCTCGAGTTCTAAAAGCAAGTCGCCTTTGCGCACTTGGTCGCCTTCTTGTTTGTAGATAGCTTTCACCCTACCAGGTACTTTGGGAGCGACATTTATCTGTTTGGCTTCTACTTGTCCTTGCAAATAGACGGGTTCGCGGTCGGTAAAGAAGTAGATTGAGAGCATAAGTACTGCTGCAAATACGGCAATAGTGATGATAAGTCCGGTGATATTTTTCTTTTTCATCTTGTTATAATTATAGTGTATTTTAAATTATAGGCTATTTGGTCATTGAAGTGAACTTCTGGCTCATTCCGCAGGTTTCGAGGAGTTGGGCGAGGGTTTTGTCCATTTCAAAGAGGGCTTGATAACGTTTGATTTTGATAGACGCCAAATAGAGGTTCGCATCGGCGACATCGGTGGAGGTAGAGAGGCCTTCGGCAAAGGCCTTGTCGCGGGCGCGCACCAACTCTTCGGCAAAACGCAAACTCTCTTCTAAGCTGAGGTACTGTTCGCGTTGTTTTTCAATCTCGGTGTACTGTTTTTTGACTAAGGTTTGGACGTCCTTTTCGGCTTGAGCAGTGATGAGTTCGACGCTTTCGCGGAGCGCTTTAGCTTGTGCTATTTTGTGCTTGTCTTGCAGTCCGTTGAAGAGATTCCACTGCAACCCTACCCCTACTACCCAATTATCGGGTTCGGTAAGGGGGAGGTTTTCGCTCCACAAGTATTTTTTGCCCACTGCGGCTACATCAGGCAAGTAAGCCGCTTGCTGTGCTTTGACGCTTTGTGCAGCCATTTGAGCTTTTATCTTAGCTTGCACAATGAGTGGGTAGTTTTCTTTGGCTTGCTGCTGATAGTACTCTAATGCTTGTAGTGGCGCTACCTCGAAGAGCTCGGTCGTGAGGGCCGTAAGAGGCTGTTCGTCTATACCCATCACTCCATAGAGGGCTGTTTGCGCTAACTGCATATCTTTTTCGGCAGCCAAGACCTCTCGTTGGGCATCGGTAACGGCTTTTTTAGCTTGCATCACCTCTACTGAAGCAATCATACCGTTCTTTTCGAGTTTTTGGGCATTCTCGTAGTGATTTTCTGCAGTAGCAAGCGATTGACGACGCACCTGTAAAGCTTTTTCGGCTAACTGACGTTGGAAATAGCGTTCAGCTAACTCGCTTATCAGTACATTTTCGGTTTTTTGGCGTTCCACAGTTGCCATTTCGGTATTGAGAGTTCCTATTTTATTAGCTACTCGCACTTTTCCACCAGCAAAAAGCACCCATTTGGCATCGGCACTTACTTTCCAGATGTCTTGTTTCTGAAATTCATAGTGCCAATCTTGGGCAAAGAGCGGTTGCACCCTGCCGAGTAGGGGCGTAAAGAGGGGGCGCATAGCGGGAGGTATTTGTGCGGCAAAGCCTTGCAAGCCTTTTTGCAGGGGAGCTTTGTAGTCATTAAAGCTCAGCGATAGCGGGTCGGCAAGATGCAGATAGCTGGCATTGAGACTGAGCTGGGGCAAGTAGAGCCCTTGATAGGTTTTCTTTCCTTGAGCTGCTGCCTCGGTTTGCTTTTCTACTCCTTTTAGTTTTTGGTTGTAGTTTTGCATCTGCTCTAAGGCTTCTGCCCACGAGAGCGACTGCGACCACATAGGAGCAGAAAATAAGCAAGAAAATGACACATATAGGATAAGTCTGTTCATAAAAACTTGTACTTTTGTTTGACGGGGCAAAATTACGGCATTTTTCTAAAAGAGAGGGCAAGAAAAATAGGAATGTTTTTAAGATAGAATAAAAAAGAAGCTCAGCCGTTAGTGGTTGCAACGAAAAAAATGAAAAGTAAAAAGCAAAAAGTGCCTCCCCCCTACCTGCTGATCTCTAAAAAAATTGACAGTGCTTTTTGAGGCATACAAAGGACTGAGCGCACCTCAATGGCGGATTATACCCAAACTTAAAAAATAAAAATGTGCGATAGAGGAAAGTTTTCGTCCCATATTATAAAGTTTGTCAAAAAAATACTGTAAATTTGTGGCGTGATAGAAGATAGGTAATAGCCCGCAGTCGCTTTGGCAGACAATTCCTCGCATACCCAGCTACAAGTATTTGCTGGCTACGGGGGAACGGGCTAAACTAAAAACTAAAAACTAGAAACTAAAAATTTAATGTTATGTATGTTAGAATTACCTCCCGTGGCGTAACTCGGCTTGAGCGTATTGCTCGCCAACGCCCTAGCTATTGGCTAATGCTCACATTGGCTCATTTGTTAATGCTCTTTGCGGCTTGTTCTAAGGACAGCGGCGGTAGCCCTACGCCTACGCCCACTCCTACCCCCGACCCTGAGCCTACCCCGACTGAAGTGCCTAAAGGCAAGTACGGTGTATTCATTGGCGGTGTAGAACTGACCTATGACAACTATCAAAACATTAGTGCCCCTACCTTCCCTATTGTTAAAAAAGGTAAGGTAAGCTACAACCCTGTGAAACGCCGGCTCACCCTTGATGGTGCGACCCTTGAGAACACCACTGCTCAAGCGGCTATCTTTCAGCCCGGAAGCTCTACCGAAAAGCTGACTATAGCCTTGCGCAATACCAGCCAGCTCTCTTCTAAAGGCAATGCTATAGAGCTCAAAACCGCCCCTTTGCTCATTGTTGGCGAGGGCTCCCTCTCTATTGATGTTCCCAGCGACCGCTTTGCTATCCGCCTTCAAAAACGGCTCTCTTTCTCCAATTGTACCTTTAGCGCCAACGCTCCTATCGTAACCGAAAAAATAGTAGTTGACGAAACCAACCTACACCTTACCGCAACAGAAGGAACCTCCGTTTTGAGAATCTTTACAGAAGAAGATTTCTACTCATCTTTTGTATTGTTAAATTGTGAATTACAAATTCCCCTCTTTTTTTTCCCGAAAAGAATAGACAACCTCTATTGGATTCTCCTTTTTTATAGTGATAACAAGGTAGTTTCGGAACTAAAAGCAGTAAAAACACTCACTAATGACTAAAAATTAAAACCATATGAACGCAACAGTATCCCTCTGCGGTGCTACTCAGCTTGAGCGTATCGCTCGCCAGCACCCTACCCATTGGCACATTGCCAAATTGGCACATTGGCTTATTTGCTTGCTCATTTTCGCTGCCTGTTCTAAGGACAGCGGCAGCGAGCCTGCTCCTGCCCCTGCCCCCCTCCCTAGCAATCAACCTAAGGACTGGGCAGTACCCCCCGTGATCAAAGCGGGCGAAACCCAGTATATTTCCTTTTGCTATACAAAGGGTGATAGAAAATTTACTATTAGTTTTACAGGAGAAGGCTGGGCAGACCTGAACAACAACGGCCTGCAGGACGATGACGAAAAAACCAGAAGGAACGATGGAAGCACTGAAATAGACTACCTCGCCGAAAGCCCAACGGTTACTTTTTACGGCAATTTCAGAACTTTTAGTGTATTTAAAGTAAATGCCCTAGATGTATCGCATTCTCCAGCACTCCAAGAGTTAAGAATTTCCTCTAGAGATTTGACCCAATTAGACCTTCGCAACAACACCGATCTGGCTGTGTTAGAACTTTTGGATATGGAGCATTTAACCGCATTAGACCTCAGTAAGAATACAAATCTCTTTTTGGTTGATATTAGTAAGGTCGAAAACTTTAGCATTGCTCAAAAGGAAGCTCTTGTTCAAAGTTTGCCTCAAAAATCAGGAACCATCGTACTCAGCCGTTTTGATCCTTCGGAAGGGGATGCGAACAACCAAAAAGTGTTAGACCTTATTGGTGCTAAAAAATGGATCGCAAAGCACCGCCATAAAACAGATAAAGAAAAACTCCTCCCTTTTAACGGCAAGCTCTACCCTTATATCAAAACAATTGACTTAGGCTGGGCGACCAACCCCAATATCGATACCGAAGAAAAAGACTACCTTCCCCTTTACACCCAACTCTCTAAAGGGGAAAAATTTAAAATTACAGAGAATGTTACAATGAATGATAAATTCTGGGTCGATCTTAACAACAATGGGCAGCAAGACAAAGGGGAAGGTGCTGAGAGTAACGGGAAAGAACTTAGTTTCGTAGCAGATAGCCCTGTGATTACTATTTATGGGGTTAGGTTCGGTTTGAACATAAGCAATAACAAAATAAAAGCAGTAGATGCCTCACATTTACTTTCCTTAGCAACCTTAGACCTTAGTGGCAACTCTCTTACTCAATTAATTCTTAACGAAGATAGGCTTGAGCAACCTAATATCAGAGAAATCAACATCATGAACAACCAACTCAACAAAGCTACTATGGAAGCCATTGCTAAAAGCTTACAACAAAAAGAAAATTATAGTGGCGCTAAAATTATACTACAAGATCTGAGCAGTGGTAGCCCTAAGAGCAACGAAATCAGTCCAGAAATATTGTCTATAATAAGGGAAAAGAATTTTATACCTTGCTATTACAAAAATGGTAAAGTAGCGCCCTATTAAATAAAACTCTTTTCCTTTTCTGAAGGAGGTTGAGTTTTTACGTTAAAATAAAACAGCTGCTAAGCGTGAGGGCTTAGCAGCTGTTTTATTTTTTAGTTGTTGTTAGGCTTTTAAATGCGAATGCCGTGCTCTTGTTCGAATTTTAGAAGGTTAGTGCGATATTCGTCTATCTGATGATAGTTGTTGCTAATAGCCCACTCAAAAAGTTCTCTGCGCTGCTGAGAGGTAATGGCAGCGTGAATCTTCATACAGTCGGCCTGTGGAAGGAGCAATATGTACTTAATGATACGGGTATTAAATGCAAAACGGGGAGAGTGCATCAGAGAGATGAGGTCTTCGACTGTTTTGACCGCAAAGTAGTTGAAGTGGTTTTCTATTTTGGGGTCAATGTCCTTATTGGTGAGCTCGGCATAGTACAAAAAGAAGAAGTCGCCTTGCACATCGTATTGTTTGAGAATACGGTTTACGGTATGTTCGTGGCTACCTGTAATCTTGATGTCGTCTATGAGGAGACAGCATTTTCCTTCTATGAAGGTGCGGTCGATGTAGTAGGTGTCGTTTGCGATGAGGTTCACACGCTGTTCATAGCTCATATTGCCGTAGTCCTGCACATAGGTCTGATTGCGGTGAATCTTGGCAGTTACACAAGAGCGGCGGTTGTGCTTAAAGAGAAAGTAGTTCAGCTCTGTGCGAAAGTAATGGCACAAATAGTCTGAAGCTGTAGGGATAGCGTAGTACGGACTAGGCAAAATCAGTATCTCCTGTTGTGCCAAAACAAAATCGGCATACTTAGCGATGAAGCCGGCAAAGAGCTCCTTGCCGAACTGTTCGGCTACGGCGGTATCGCCAAACTTAAAACGACTGTAGGCTGTCTGGCTGAAAGAACAAGCCTCGGCTTGTGTAATCTGGTGTAAACTATATCTTTGATTCATAGGTATTAAAATTCAAACTGAAAAGCGTGTAGTCCTGCCTGTTGTGCTCCTTGCACATCGGCAATGGGGTTGTCGCCTATGTGCACAAATTGGTCTTTGTGCAAGGGGCGCAAAGCGAAGGCTCTCTGGTAGGCTTCTTCAAACACTAAGGGATTGGGTTTGGCGTTCCCTAGTTCGTCAGAATACAGTTCAAAAGCAAAATAGGAAGCTAGGCCATAGTATTCAAGGACTTGGTGCAAAAGGTTCCCCCTAATAAAAGCGGTATTGCTGAGCAAACTGACTGTCTTTCCTTGCGCACACAAGTGGTTCAAGAAGTGGCCTACTTCAGGATTTATGAGCTGTGGCCTATAGGAGAGAAAAAGGGCATCGTGCTGCTCCCAAAACTCTGGCCACGAAAAGGAGATTTGCTGAATGCCTAAGCGTCTGAAAATCTCAGCAAATAAGTCATCGGCATAGAGATGTTTTCCGGTGCGCTCGGAGAGGGCATTGGCCTCCAGATCTACGCTGCGGAGTATGTGCTGCACCTCCTGCAAGGGCTGTGAAATGCCCACAAACTGCTTCAACCAACGGGCGCGCGCCTCCTTAAAATCAGGATGGGAGCGAATGAGCGTAAGCCACATATCAAACGAGAAATGCTGGTATTGGGCAGTGTTAAGCTTTTCAAAAGAGGGCATAAACAGTACTTTTAAGGGGGCAAATATACATTGTTTTTTGGAATCGGCAAAGCAGAGTGCACCACAAGGGCAGATAAAGGGTGCCTTGGACAAGGGGGTCTAAATTGGAAGGACGAGGGGTAATTGTTTTTTCTGCCATTCGGCATTTTGGCAGAAACACTGAATGGTCAGGGAGTAGGTTTGTTCTTCGCTTCGTCTACACTATGTCTTCACTTCGACTCCACTATGCCCTAAGGAGAAAGTTTTTCTTTTTTAGGCTGCAGAGGCCATATTTTGTGCATTTGGCTTCCCTAACTTTTTCTTCCTTGCTCTTGCTTTTTGAAAAAAAGGTTGTATCTTTGCCGAAAATTTCCCTTTGGTCTTGTAGTTCAACGGATAGAATAGAAGTTTCCTAAACTTTTGATCCAAGTTCGATTCTTGGCAAGACCACCATTAACGTTATATTTTTATGAAAGACCTAAACGTTTACATCGAAGAATTGCTCTACAAACATCAATGTGTTATCATTCCTAAGTTTGGAGCTTTCATATCTAACAGAAAATCAGCCCAAATGGCTGAGGACAAATCTTTTGACCCCCCCAAACGAGAACTTACCTTTAACGCAAGCCTGAACTCTAACGACGGTTTGCTCATCAAATACGTTTCGGAACAATCGGGTATAGAATACAACTTAGTGGAAGATTATATCAGCCTTGCTGTAGAGGGTTGGAAGCGGATTCTCCTACAAAATCAGCCTCTGATATTAGAAAAGATAGGAACTCTTCGGCAAACAAGCGAAGGCCGTATTTCGTTTACCCCAGTAGATGAGGTAAACTACTTGACAGACTCTTTTGGAATGACGCCATTCATTCCTCACGAAGTACCTTCGGCAGACTTTCAAATCAGTGAGAACCAGATTAAACCAACGCTGAATACTACCCCTACCCTTCCGCCAGAAGAAGACCAACTGCCTTTGGTAGAGAGCCCTATCAACCAGATTTCTATACCTCAGCCCACTGTGGGCGCTTCTGCCAACGACAAGAAAGGCAAAAAGGGCAAGAAAGAGAAACCCCAAAAGCCTGCTACGGAGAAGAAACCTTTTGTTTTCCGCCCTTACTTGAAATACACTGCAGTGGCTGCCGTAGGATTGGCCATTTTGGCTTATGGCGCTTATCTTTTCTTTGGCGAAAAGGTTGCTACTGCCCAAACTACAACTCCTGACTTTGCCGTTACTGACAGTTTGGTACAAGAACGCTTGAACCAAAAGCTGAGCGAGGCTGCTGTTTTCACTCCTCCTATTACGATGCCCACTATCAGTATGCCTGTGGAAAAGGTAAAGGCTAAAGCTACTACGCAAACAGGAGAAGACACGAGCAGCAAGCCTTCTGCAAATGGCGAAAGTTTGACTAGTGCGAGCAGCAACAGCAGCAGTACTAATGCTTCAGGCAGCAGTGCTAGTTCTGGAGGGAACACTTCTAACGCGAAATTGGCTGCCAAAAAGTATCAGGTGATAGCAGGGGCATTCAAAGAAGAGAAAAACGCCCAAACAAGAGTACACCAGTTGCACCGCTTGGGCTACAAGAACGCCTTTGTATTAGGGCTGAACTCGAAAGGGCTATACCAAGTGAGCTACGGTGGCTTTGACTCGATGGACGAGGCCAAGCTGATGCAGAAAGAGATTAAAGCCTCAAAAGAAGAAAAGAAATTAGACGGAGGTTGGATCCTCACCCAATAATAGAAACCAAAAACGCTAATGATGCAAGCAAAAACTCCTGCTCAGTCTCGTACAACTACTACAGACCTTGTACTCCCCGGAGAAACCAACCACCTAAACGCTATGTTCGGGGGCGAACTGCTCGCCCGTATGGATAGGGCTGCAAGCATTGCTTCGCAACGCCACGCAGGCTGCGCGACAGTAACCGTATCGGTGAACCACGTAGCCTTTACCCACAGTATTCCTGTGGGGAGTGTGGTAACGGTAGAAGCGGCTATCTCGCGAGCTTTTTCTACCTCAATGGAAGTGTACATAGATGTTTGGATGGAAAATATGTTAGGCGAACGCACTAAGGCCACAGAGGCTATCTACACGTTTGTAGCAGTAGACCAGCACAATCACCCTGTGCGTATTCCTGAACTCTTGCCAGAAACAGACTTGGAACAATCGCGGTACGACGGTGCGCTACAGCGCAGACAACTGAGTCTTGTATTGGCGGGGAAACTGAGTCCGCAGGATGCTACTGAGCTTAAAGCCTTGTTCACGGAACTGGAAAAGGGCTAAGAGAACTGTTTTTTGCTTAAAATACAATAAGAATAGGGTGTCAAAAAAAGTCTTTGCAGAAATACGGCTTTTTTAGATGCCCTCATTCCTTAAAAAGTGCTACAAATACAATGACGCTATCAGAAGAGAATTACTTAAAGACCATTTTCCACCTTTACGACCAACATCAGCAAGAGGTAAGCACTAACGCTATCGCAGAGGTTATGAATACGAAGGCCTCGTCGGTAACCGATATGCTAAAAAAATTAGCCGACAAGCAGCTAATCAACTATCGGAAATACCAAGGTGTTACGCTGAGCGAAGAAGGTCGCTGTCAAGCTATTGCTATCATCAGGAAGCACCGGTTGTGGGAAGTTTTTTTGGTAGAGAAGTTGCAATTCAGTTGGGACGAGGTGCACGAAATAGCTGAAGAACTGGAGCACATACAGTCGGACAAGCTGATAGAACGCTTGGATGCTTTTTTGGGATATCCGAAGAAAGACCCTCACGGCGACCTTATCCCGAATAAGGAAGGGGAGTTTAGCGAAGCAGCTCAAACCTTGCTAAGTGAGCTAAAAGACGGCGACCGGAGAACCCTAGTAGCTGTAAAAAATACGAGCAAAGAGTTTTTGGTATACCTGAACAAAATGGAAATAGCATTGGGGGACACCATAGAAGTACTCAGCAAAGAGCCTTTTGACAACTCTATGCTCTTGAAGGTAAACGACCACAAAGTAAGCTTATCGGCGACCGTATGCCGAAACATCTATGTGAATGACTAACAGATGTACGAAGAAGGAAAAATAAAACTGAGAAGTAATTAAGATATGAAAAAGAACAACATAAAAAAAGTAGGACTTGTCTTGCTAGTAATATCTCTTATCGTAGGGGGTTACCTTGTTTACCGCTACTACAGCCGTTTGCGCTTTGAACAGATAAACATAGAGCGCAGTGCTGACAACTGCGACGACAACTGCCTCTCTATCAGCTTAACCTTTTTGCGCAGCAAAGGAGGGGGCGAGTTTTCGGCGAACTTCAACAAGGAAATGGAACTGCAAATTGCGAATTTCCTATTGAGCAATACCGACTCTCTACAAATGGAAGGCATCAGCATAGATGAGGCTTTGGACAGCTTGATTAAGGACTACAACAATATGCACGAGCTCTTCCCTGAGCTGCCTGCCTACGAGTATATGGTAAGCGACAGCATTATGTGGCAGAACTCTAAGATGCTATCGGTAGTATCGAACCGCTACTCTTTCACAGGGGAGGCGAATCCGCTGCAGCAAAAAGTGTTTACCCACTTTTCTTTAGAAAATGGTGAGGTGATTACGAATGAGAATCTTTTTACTGACGATGAAAAAGTACGGAAAATAGCAGAGACTTATTTCAAAGGCGCAGAAGAGCAATACCCTATACGCCCGCTAAACGACAAAGGGTTCTGGTTTGAAGGCGGTGTTTTCCAACTGCCTAAAAATATGGGAGTAGCTGCCGACGCCCTCATCTTGTACTACGAACCTTTTGAAATTGCCCCTTATATGGATGTTCCTTTTGAAGTAAAAGTCCCCATTAAAGAAATACTGCCCTACTTGACATTTTCGGACGCAAAATAAGAGCAAGGCATTCTACTATGATTCTCTTTTTTGAGAATCTAAAAAAGACAAAGGCAGTTCGGCCGCAATAACCTTATAATTTCAGACGATTTGAAAGAACAACTCACCTCTCTTTACGAGAAGCTCATTGACAAAAACGAAGTAGAAGGACTGGCCTTTTTGGCCGAGCAATTTCCTGAAGAAATAGTTTTCTCTACCAGCTTTGGTTTAGAAGATCAAGCCATTACGCACCTTATTTTGGCCAATCATCTCCCTATCAGTATTTTCACCTTGGATACGGGGCGCCTTTTCAATGAAACATACTCGGTTTGGGAGAGCACTAACGAGCGTTATGGGACGCACATTCTGCCCTACTACCCTCAGACAGGCGACATTGAGAAGTACGTAGAGGCTAACGGCCCCCTATCGTTCTACCGCTCGGTAGCGTTGCGCAAAGAGTGTTGCCACATTAGGAAGGTAGCGCCTCTTGGCAGGGCTTTGTCTGGCAAGAAAGTGTGGGTAACAGGTTTGCGCGCTGACCAAAGTAATGCTCGCAAAGACCTTCCTATTTTGGAATGGGACGACACCTACCAACTATTCAAATACAATCCTATCTTGCACTGGACATTTGAGCAGACGCAAGACTTCATTAAACAGCACAATATCCCGTACAACGTATTGCACGACAAGGGATTTGTAAGCATTGGCTGCGCCCCTTGCACGCGTGCTATCAAAGCAGGTGAAGACTTTCGCGCAGGCCGCTGGTGGTGGGAAAGCAACAGCAAAAAAGAATGTGGCCTACACGAGCACAAATAGGAAAGTATTCTACACATCGACAAATTGACAAATCGACAAATTTAACTTTATGAACTTTTTAAAAACCCTCTTAGCCACCATCTTGGGCTTCTTCATCTCTATGGGGATTTGCCTGCTTCTTTTTCTTCTATTCCTATCGGTAATGGTAGGTTCGGTAGTGGGGAGCTCTAAAAATGATGACATCAGCGTAAGCGACAACTCGGTACTTGAACTCTCGTTCAGCGAACCCCTTGTGGACTATTCTGAGCGCGTTACTTTTAAAGACTTTGACTACACCTCGGAGTCTTTCAACGGTCTCAACAGTACCCTGAAAGCGATTGAGAAAGCGAAAACCGACTCGCACATCAAAGGTATTTACCTAAAAAGCAATGGGAACCTAGGCGGACTGGCTTTTGCTCAAGAACTGCGCAAGGCGTTGGAAGACTTCAAAACTTCAGGCAAATTTATCTTGGCCTACAACAATGAAATCTCTCAGTTAGACTACTACCTACAAACGGTAGCTGACCAAGTGTACATAGATGCTTTAGGGAGTGTAAACTTGCGAGGGCTATCGTCGGAAATACTCTTCTTTAAAGGCTTGCAAGAGAAAACAGGCATACAAATGGAGGTTATTCGCCACGGCAAATACAAAAGTGCTGTAGAGCCTTTCTTAGACGACCATATGAGCGAGAACAACCGCCTACAGACTACTGAACTGCTAAAGAGTATGTGGCACACCATAGCAACAGGCATTGCACAAAGCAGGAATCTGCCCTTGGAAAGAATAGACGAAATAGCTACTGAACTGGGAGGGCGCACCGCAGCATTGGCCAAAGCTAACGGGCTAGTAGATGGCATACTCTTCCGCGATGAGTTTGAACAAATACTTTGCGAAAAGACAGGCAAGAAAAAAATAGACGATGTAAACTTCATACACATAGAAGATTATGCTGAGGCCGTAGTAGGCAAGGGCTCTAGCAAGGTGAAAGACAAAGTAGCTGTTATTTATGCTGAAGGCGAGATCGTGCAAGGCGAAGGACGCAATGGGGTGATAGGACACAAGACCATTATCCGTGCCCTACGCAAAGCCGCTGACAATAAGGATGTAAAAGCTATCGTACTTCGGGTAAACTCGCCTGGGGGCGATGCATTGGCATCTGAATGGATGCACCGCGAAATAGATATGACCAAAAAGAAGAAAAAGGTGTACGTTTCTATGGGTAACTACGCAGCCTCTGGCGGTTACTACATTTCCTGCAATGCTGACCGTATTTTTGCAGAAGCAGGTACCATAACAGGGTCTATTGGGGTATTTGGAGTGATTCCTAACGCAAGTGCTTTGGCTAACCAATGGGGCATCAATGCTGAAACAGTGAGCACCCACCCCAATGCACAATGGTACAGCGTTTTTCAAAAACCTACTGAACAGTTTAGAAAAGAAACTACCGAGTCGATAGAGCGGATTTACAGTATATTCTTAGACCGCGTAGCACGCGGACGTGCCAAAACGGTAGCAGAAGTAGACTCTATTGCCCAAGGGCGCGTATGGAGCGGCAAAGAAGCTCTTGCCAATGGATTAGTAGATGAACTTGGGTCGGTAAACGATGCCGTAGCTTATGCAGCCAAAGAGAACGGACTGAAAGAATACCGCACTGTTTCGTACCCTGTTTTTGAGGTAGATTTCAAAGATGTAGTTCGGCGTTATGGAATGCAACTAAAAGGAGAGAGCCTGCGCGAAGAGTTGGGCAATGAAGCCTATAAAGTATTCCAAGAGCTAAAAAAACTTTCGATGCAGCAGGGTGTTCAAGCCCGACTACTGTACGATGTGAGGCTGAAATAGTTATAAACTTTAACAGAAGATTAACAGATAAAAACTTGCTTAATTCATTTTATTTAGATACATTTGTACAGTGAAATTCTAAAAAGACAAAGTTATGAAACGAGCAATGTTTGAATACACCAAGATGATTTTATCAAAAGTAAGCTTTGACCCAGACTTGTTTTGTAAAGAACTCAAAAAAGGAATTGACCGCCTACTACCCTACGAAGTAGAGGAGTTGAAAGTTTGGCTTAATGCCTACACGAAGAATAAGCCCGAACTCACCGAGTGTATGGTGCTTATGGATAAATAACCAGAAGAGGCTGCCCTCGATTAGGACAGCCTCTTTTTTTGACTACTATTTTTATTATGAAAGAAATCAGCAGCACCCAGAACCCCCTTGTTAAGAAAATACTCCTTCTGTTTGAGAAATCGCGAGCCCGCAAAAAAGAGGGGGTATGTGTGGTAGAAGGAGCCCGCGAAATACGCTTGGCCTTACAAGGAGGGTATACCATAGAAACTCTGCTATTTCAACCTGCTATCTTTAGCGAATCGGTTTTGGAGGAGCTTCTGAGCTATTCGTCCCAGAAAGTAACAACTATAGCTATCAGCAAAGAAGTGTACGAAAAACTAAGTTACCGCAGCTCTACCGAGGGGGTTATTGCTCTTATTCGCACTCAAGAACACGGCTTAGCGCAATTAGCCCTGAAAGAACGCCCCTTGCTATTGGTAGCTGAAGCCCCCGAAAAGCCGGGGAACATAGGAGCTCTACTCCGCACCGCCGATGCAGCCCACGTAGACGCCGTCATCATAGCGAACCCTAAAACAGACCTATACAACCCGAATATTATACGCTCTAGTGTAGGTTGCGTTTTCACTGTTCCTATTGCGACTGGTACCACAACTGAGGTGCTCTCTTTCCTAAAAGCTAAAGGCATCGGCATCTATTGCGCCGCACTTAGTGCTTCTAAACCTTATTACGATGTCTCTTTTGAAGAAGCTAGTGCGATTGTAGTTGGCACTGAAGACAATGGCCTAACAGAAGAATGGCTACAACACAGCCACCAGAACCTCATCATTCCAATGGAAGGAGTAATAGACTCTATGAACGTATCGGTAGCCGCTGCAGTCCTCATTTTTGAAGCCAAAAGACAAAGAGCAAAGACAAATACCCGATAACAAAAAAAGCTGCCTTTTCGGGCAGCTTTTTTTGTTATTTTAGTTTTGTTTTTGCTTAGCTCAGTAGCTTTTCAGCGATAATTTTATCAATGTAGGAAGAAAGGGCTGGAATAGTTACGCTCTCCAGCACTGTATTAGCAAAAGCATAGGTAAGCAATGCTGAAGCCTCTTTCTTGCCAATACCGCGTGTTTGCAAGTAAAACAGCGATTCGGGATTGAGAGAGCCTACCGTACAGCCGTGTGAACACTTCACATCGTCAGCAAAGATTTCGAGCTGGGGTTTGGTGTATACAGTTGCGCGGTCGGAAAGCAGAATATTGTCGTTCTGCTGGTAGGCATTTGTTTTCTGTGCAATAGGGTGAACCATTATCTTCCCATTGAACACATTGGTAGCTATATCAGACACAATGCTCTTGTAGTCTTGATGGCTCTCGCAGTTGGGATGTGCGTGGTCTACCAAGGTATAATGGTCGGTGTGCTGTTGTTCCTTGAGGATGCTCAGCCCTTTGAGGGTGGACTCTAAATGCTCGCCCTGATGATAGAAATTCAAGTTGTTGCGAGTGAGTGTACCTCCAAATGAGAAAGTGTGCACACTAGCGTGGCTATTTGCCTTTTGCGAAATGTAAGTATTATCGATGAGAGAAGCAGCAAGTGCATCGTTTTGCAACTTGTAATAGTCTAAGATTGCATTCTCGGCTACAAACACCTCGGTTACTGCATTGGTTAGGACAGGAGTATCTGAGAGTGTTTGGTGCATCTCAATCACTTTTAGCTGGGCATTTTCGGCTACTGCCACAATATTGCGCGGCTGAAAGCAGGTAGGCTTTGCTACATCGGTTAGGTAGAGCAACTGTATGGGTTTGCTAACTACCTTCCCCTTGGGTACTGAAATAACCACCCCTTCGGCTGTGAATGCTGTATTGAGAGCTGTAAATACATCTCCCTTCTCGGTATCAGCATTAAAGTATTGTTTCAAGAAAGTATCGCCCCCTTGATGTAAAGCTTCTAACAAGGGCGTAACCGTAAAGTCCTCGGTATCGGTATTGGACATTTCTGCACTGAAAAAACCATTGACAAACACTAGCAAGTGGCAGCCTTCTACCCAATAAGGAAGAAGCGTCTCTGGTGAAAGTACTTTCTTGGTCTCGGTAGGTAGCCAAAGGTTATAATCAGTAGCTTGAACTTCGGCAAGCGAAGTGTATTTCCACGCCTCTACCTTCTTATGAGGGAATCCGTTTGTAGCAAAAAAAAGGAGTGCCTCTTTGCGAATATTTTTGAGGATATCGTCTTTGTAAGGGAAATGCTCAAACGAAGCTTCCCATTTTTCTTTTAAATTCATCTTATCAATTTGTCGATTTATCGATTTGCCCGTTCACTCTTTGGCAACGTGTCTCTTTTGGAGCCTTATTTCAGCCAATCGTAGCCTTTTTGTTCCAACTCTAAAGCTAATTCTTTGGTGCCCGATTTAACAATTTTGCCATCGTGCAAGACATGTACATAGTCGGGGACAATATAGTCTAATAGGCGTTGGTAGTGAGTAATGACAATGACAGCATTGTCGCTACTTTTGAGCTTGTTCACACCATTGGCAACGATGCGGAGAGCATCGATATCAAGGCCTGAGTCTGTTTCGTCCAAGATAGCTACTTTGGGTTCCAACATAGCCATCTGGAAGATTTCATTTCTTTTTTTCTCTCCTCCCGAAAAGCCTTGGTTGAGGGAACGCGACAAAAAGTTGGGGTTAATTTCTAGCAGAGCAGCTTTCTCTCGTATTTTTTTTAGTAGTTCGGCAGCAGGCATCTCTGGCAATCCTTGTGCTTTTCGGCTCTCGTTAATTGCTGTTTTGATAAAGTTGGTTACCGAGATACCCGGAATTTCTACAGGGTATTGGAAGGACATAAAAATACCCTTATGGGCACGTTCTTCGGGAGCGTCTTCTAAAAGGCTTTCGCCGTTGAGAAGAATATCCCCTTTGGTAACCTCAAAGTTTTCGTTGCCCGCTACTACAGACGAAAGGGTGGACTTTCCTGCCCCATTAGGCCCCATAATAGCGTGTACTTCGCCTGCTTTCACTTCTAAGTTAATCCCTTTTAGGATTTCTTTTCCATCCACGCCAGCGTGGAGATTTTGTATGCTTAACATTCTTTCTTACTTAATTTACAGTTAGTGATTTTTAAGTTTTAAGGGTGCAAAGGTCTGATATTATTTTGAATTATCCAAAATTAGCTCTCAAAAATATCTTTTAGCGCAAAAGAGTAGCCCAAAGCTACTCTCTTGTTTTGTCATTCATTACTCTTTGTGAATATGGATTGCATCGGCCTGATGCAATGGAGTAACCGTCAGGTCTGTTATTTGGATTTTGTCTGGCAGATTCACCACATAGGCTATGGTGTCGGCAATATCTTCGGCATACAAAGGTGTGATGCCCTTATAAACATTGTCGGCTTTTTGCTGGTCGCCTTTAAAGCGCACGAAACTAAAATTGGTATCTACCAAGCCCGGTTTTACATTGGTAACCTTGATATTTTTGTCCATAAGCTCTATGCGCATCGCATCGCTCATCGCTTTTACTGCAAACTTAGTAGCGCAATAGATACTTCCGTTGGGATAGGCTATCTCGCCTGCTACTGAGCCTACATTCACGATAGTACAGACCTTGCCGGTGGCGAGCATCAGGGGAATGATACTGTTAGCTATGTAGGCAAACCCTTTGACATTCGTGTCGACCATCTGGTCTACATCTTCTAATGAATAGGTGTGCAGCTGTTGCAATCCTACCGCTAAGCCTGCATTGTTGATAAGAATATCAATCTGTTGCCATTTAGGCGATAACAAATGAATGCTTTTCTGCACTTCAGTACTATTTCTAACATCAAAAGACAAGGTTTGCACCTGAATAGCGTATTCGCTTTCCAATCTGGTCTTCAAATCGGTCAAGACTTCGGCACGGCGAGCACACAGAATAAGGTTTACTCCCATTTGTGCAAACTTTTCGGCTACCGCTTTCCCTATGCCACTGCTAGCCCCTGAAATGAAAGCTATCTTTCCTTGAATACGATTTTCTGACATAAGACTATTTGCTGTATTGGTTATTTTCCTTGTCGGTGTCTACACTCTTGTTTTCTGGGTCGAGGGTGATGGTCTTGATACTTTCTAAAGGCATATCAAGTTCGAAGGTGTAGGTAGGGTTGCCCCATCCCCAAGCTGGAAGAACTTTGCGAGAAAGTGTTGGGTAAGGGTTAGGCTTCTCGGCATAAGTCATTCGTGTGGGGACATACACATATTGAGTAAGGCCTGATTGAGAAGTAACCCAAAGGTCAATAGAAAGAGGAAGACGGCCTAAGCGTTTGAGGGTAACGAGCGTTTTGTTGCCTTGAGCTTCTACCTTGTCAATAGCATAGTCGGCTACGTGGTCGGTTTGCATAAACTCGTTCAAGAACCATTGGAGTTGCATTCCTGAAACTTTCTCGGCAATGCGCACAAAGTCGTTGGGAGTAGGATTCTTGAAAGCATACTCTTGGTAGTAGCGTTTGAGGGTTTTCAGTAGGGCTTCATTGCCCATTAGGTAATCTAACTGAGTGAGGAAAAGCATTCCTTTGTAGTAGGCAGCTACGCTATAGGCATAGTTTGTGGCATAACGGTCGGAGTGGGTGATGGTAGGCTCTTGGAATCCGGATTTCACTAATCCGAAGTAGGCTACGTAGGCTTTGGCAAAAGGGTCAGCTGTTTCGGGAGTAAGATGCAAGACACGCTGTCTAGCCAAATACTCTATGTAGGAGGTGAAACCCTCGTCCATCCAAGGGTAGGTAGCCTCGTCGGTAGCAAGTAGGTGCTGGAACCAAGCGTGTGCCAACTCGTGGGTAGCAGTTCCCAAAAGGCTCTCGTATTTCTCGCCTCCGACCATTAGGGTACACATAGCGTATTCCATTCCGCCATCGCCCCCCTGAATAAAAGAGTACTGCGGCCAAGGGTAGTTGCCTATAAGATTATTGAAGAATTCAAATACTTTAATCATTTTGGGCTGTATGCGTTGCCAATTTTCAGCGTACTTTTTGTAAAGGAAGTGAATAGTTTTGCCATTGGGTAAAAGGTGCTTGTCGTGCACAAATTCGGGGTCGGCAGCCCAAGTGAAGTCGTGTACATTTTCGGCTACGAAGTGCCAAGTTTTTGTTTTGACTTTTTTAGGTGTTTTAGGCACTGTTGTACCACTGGTTTCATATCCAAAACCTATCTCGTTGGCGTTTTGCAAAACACCTGAAGCGCCTACCATATAGGTTTTGTCTAAGGTAATTTTCACATCGAAATTGCCCCAGACGCCGTAGAACTCACGGCCTAAGTACTCGGTAGTGTGCCAGCCTTTGTGGTCGTAGGCAACCATCTTGGGATACCATTGTGCCATTGAAAGGGCTACCCCATCGGGATTGTTGCGCCCTGCACGGCGTATCATTACAGGGGCTTGCCCTTGGAAAGACATATTGAGCACTGTCTTGCTATGAGGCAAAAGAGGCGTTGCAAGGGTAACCTTTAAGATAGTACTCTCTTGGGTATAAGATAGTTTTTGTCCGTCTTGCTCAAGAGCGTTTACACGAAGGTATCCTATTTCGGAGGGAGATAGCTTGCTGATGCGGCTTTCGTAAATCGGTTTTTTAGCAGTTCCGAGGTTGTTCACCATTCGCTTGTCGGGATCGGGAAGCACTTGTAGGTTTGCGTCCATCTCGCTATTAGGCTGAAAGGCATTGTAGTAAAGGTGATAGAAGACTACCCGCAATGTATCGGGCGAATTGTTCGTATAGGTAAGTTTTTGGGTTCCTTGGTACTGGAAAGTTTTCACATCCATCTGGACATCCATTTGGTAATCGGCTTGCTGTTGCCAAGGATTGTCCTGTGCGGCAGCTGTAAGCGTAAGCGCTACAGCACAAAGGGCTAAGATTGTCTTTTTCATTGTAATTTTTTTAGATGTTAGTATGAAACATTCTGGCAAAGGTACGAAAGTTTTTTCAAATCACAATGTTTCGGAAGGAGAAATAGGGGGAGGGAGCTGTACAAGCAGGCAATAGACTGGAAGAAATGTATCGGAAAGACATAAAAAAGTTAGGGACTCAGTTGCGTAAACTGAAGTCCCTAACTCCTAAAAATTATTGACACTAGTAAAAAACACTATTTTTCTAACTTAATAGTTAGCACGGGGGTATCTGAATGATTCACTAAATCGCTACTGATACTGCCATTGAAGAAGTGGGCAATACCTTTTCGGCCATTGGGGAACATACAGATGAGGTCTATCTTGTTTTCTTTCACATAGTTCAAGATACCTGTTTCTACACGAATATCGTTGTAGACGTGTGTTTCAAAATGCTGATGAACGTGCTCTGCATCTTTTAGGAACTCTTTCATACGGTGATTGATCTCGGCGGTGGTGAGGAACTGATAAGGAGTGTTCACATAGACGAGGTCTATCTTGGCGTTGAAGAGTTTGGCGAGTTTCATTGCTTTTTCAAAAGGTTTTAAAAAGCGTTTAGAGAAGTCGCAACCAAACATCATCCGTTTGACTTTAAGTTTTTCTTCGGGATTTTTAATCACTAAGACAGGAACTGGAGCGGAACGGATAACCTTTTCGGCATTGGAACCAATGAAGAGTTCTTTAGCTCCAGAGGCTCCATTAGAACCCATTAGGACAAGGTCTATTTGATGTTTCTTAATGACGTCTTGGACTGCATCGGGGAGCGGAGAGGTCTCGATGATATCGAATACTTCTACGGTAGTGTCCATCTGCTTGTGGAGGTCGTTGAAGCGCTGTTTGGTAAGATTGAGGAAATACATCGCTTCGGGCACAGAGACTTGGCTTTCGGTCATCAGGCGCAAAGGGAGCTCGATGGCATGCAAAACATATACTTTGGCCTTGTGTTGTTTGGCTAAATGCAAAGCCACACGCAAAGAGGCGATAGACTTTTCGGAAAAATCGGTGGTTACTAAAATGTTTTTCATAACAATCTTTTTTAAGGGTTCTACAATTTCAATGATGAATGCATATTTGCGTCTCAATCTGAGGGCTTTTAATCATTCAAACAACTTCTAATTTTTGTCCCACAAAGGTAGGGAGTTTCTTTTTAAAAAGCAAGCAAAATTGAAATTATTTTACTTTTTATTGTTCACTTTCCTTTTCTCTTCCTTTTTTGAGTTCTTCAGCCTCGTAGGAGATTCTTCTTTTTAAAGGATTTGCTATGGTGAGTTTTTTGGTAAAAGCAAGCATCTTACATTAGACAAACAACTTTATCACTCCCCCCACTAGCAGAGAGCCTCCTATAATTCCGCCCAATGCTATCAGCAGGTTATTGCTTTTAGCAGGAGCGGGAGCCTCTGGAGCTGTACCCTCGGCAGTATGAAGCCCCACTTGTCTCCTTTCCTAACAGGGGCGGCTCCTTGGTTAAATGGATGTGCCTGATGGTATTCTAAAGGAATCTGTTCCTTGCCTTGGGCATTGACAAAGCCTACCCCTTGTTCTTGTTGGTAAACTATCACTAAGCCATCGGAAAAGGCTGATGCTGCTCCTGAATATTTGAGAGGTACTACTACCTTGTCTGCTTTGTTGATGAATCCGTATTTGCCTGTAACTGCATCTTGTACGCGGAAGCAGCCCTCGGACAAATGGCTAATTTCGCTATACTTATAAGGGATTACCAACTTACCTTTCTTATCGATGATGCCCCACAAGTCGTTTTTCTTCACGATACAGAGTCCGCTTTCAAACCAAGAAGCTTCGTCGAACTGGAGGGGAATGACTAAGTTACCTTTTTCATTCACAAATCCTCTCTGACGATCTTTGCTAACCTCTGCTAAGCCTTCGTTAAAGTCCATCACATAGTCGTAGTTGTCCCGCCAAGCCTCTTCTTGTGCGCAGGCTATTTGCAAAAGTGCAGTTAGCAAAAAGGTAAAAATATTTTTCATCAGGTATTCATTTACAAAGTTTTTATTAACATTCATCTTCGCTATGTCTTCCCTATGTGTTCACATTTTCTTCACTTCGTCTTCGCTATGTGTTCACATTTTCTTCACTTCGTCTTCGCTATGTGTTCACATTTTCTTCA
>ERZ772971.568-NODE-568-length-22728-cov-12.484012_pt1 | contig 22728 bp, 31 predicted proteins | sample MGYA00511943_ERZ772971 | MGnify/ENA primary metagenome ERZ772971 (study PRJEB29015, sample SAMEA2737929) | human oral metagenome | biome: human oral; feature: human-associated habitat; material: dental | place: China | collected 2144 ... | reverse complement strand
AGAACTAGCTGCCCGCGTCGCCGAATAATCCGCTTTACGACGACGCTACGACGGAGAAGCCCCAGGCCCACGCTACGCGCTGAGCCCGGGGCTCCCTGCTGTTCCCGCTGTTCCCGCTGTTCAGGGGCGGGGATGGCTGTGGGGCGGGAGCGGGGTGAGAGCGGGGCTGGGCTGCATATGTTCTAAGCATGGTTTCTATTCGAGGGCGTGTCGGCTCCTGGGGATTTGGGGTGGTGGATCTGAAAGACCATGCTTAGCGGGTGTGCTGTTTTATATTGACAGGGGAGGAACCTGGCCTAAAACCCATAGTGGCTAGGTAGCAGGTTAGATAAGCATGGTGTTTGGCCATGGCCGGATAGATGTCCAGGGGATATCAGGCCGCCAAAATGGAAACCATGCTTATCAGGTTTGCTGCTTTGTTGTGTGGTAGATATTCCGGGCTGGGCTGCCAGAACCGTGAGAGCAGCAGATTGTCTAAGCATGGTTTTTCCTGGATGAGCGTGTTGGTCTCAGCGGGTTTAGGGTGACAAATCTCAAAGACCATGCTTATCATACATGAAGCTTTATCCATTCCGTTTGGTGGCGCAAGTGCTAAGCCGCAAAATCGTCTTTCGATGTCCCAGGGAATCCGTTGTTTGAACGAAACCAAGCTTAGGAAAAGTGCTGCCGATAACCTCAGGTGGAGCTGCACATGTTCTAAGCATGGTCTTTCTCTGGCAGGTGCTTTGGCTCCAGGGAATTTGGAACAGTGGATTCGAAAGACCATGCTTAGCGGGTGTGCTGCGTACGGTACTTTAGGGCAGCAGATTGTCTAAGCATGGTTTTCATTCTGGAGGTATGTCGGCTCCTGTGGGTTTGAACTGTCGTCAATAGAAATCCAAGCTTAGAACATGTGCTGGCGCTGGACCGCCTGTGTGTCTGACTGCTGCACATGTTCTAAGCATGGTTTTTCCCGATTGGGTGTGTTGGTCTCAGCGGGTTTAGGGCGACAAATCTCAAAGACCATGCTTATCAAGTCTGCTGTCGGGCTTGACGCTGCGTGGTGCGGTGCGGGACTCCACGACATAGCGCGGCATAGTGCGATATGGTGTAGCGCGGGCTGTGGTGGTGGAGGTTCATTCCCATCTGGATCACCGGAATTGTGGTTGCTCTGGGTGTAAAGGTTGTAACCAGGTAATTTGGTTGATTAGTGGTATCGGTGTAACATTCAGTCCCAGTGAAAACTCAATATGCGCCCGTAGCTCAACGGATAGAGCATCTGACTACGGATCAGAAGGTTGGGGGTTCGAATCCCTCCGGGCGCACAAAGGAAAACCCCAGTAAGCAGCGCGTGTCGACTGGGGTTTTACCGTGTTTCCATAACCTTATATCGCATCCTCTACCGTTGCAGATCGTTGCAGGTCATTGAACCTCGTGGGCAACATGGAGGTAACAATGAAGCACCAAGGAGGTAACAAACTATCTCCTTTACAACACCCGGAACCGCGCCCGCCGCTGCTTAGCATCTTGCTGGGCCTTCTCCTCGTTCACCGTGGCGATCCTCTGCCGCTCCCTTGCTAGGTGAGCTTCCATAGCGCCAGGAATGGCGTCCAAACCCTCTTCCCACAGGTGCCCATAAATATCAAGCGTCATCGCTGCTGACGCATGCCCTAACATCCGCTGCACTGTCTTTACATCCGCCCCTGCAGCAATCGCTAATGATGCCGCAGTATGCCGCAGCTCATATGTGTCGATACCATCAATGCCTGTCCAAATCTGCAAATTCTTCCAAACCACCCGCCACCTGGCAGTCGTCCACACCATCCCCCGTTCATCCGGCACCAACCAAGCATCATCTGGCCGCCCCTCCCCAGCAGCCATCAAATCTGCCAGCAACTCCCCACCAATGGGCACCTCCCGATGCCGACCCGTTTTCGTAGGCCCCACCCTGCCGAGATCATCCACCGCCCGTCGAACCATAAGTCGGCCCCGCACTGAATCCAAATCTTTCACCTTTAGTGCCTTCGCCTCCCCTGGCCGTAACCCCGTCATCAGTAGCACCCGCAACAACAACCGTGACTCCACTGTCGGCGCAGCCCCCAACAACGCATCTACCTCATCAACTCGTAAATACCGGCGCTCGCTCTTTCCCTGCGGCGGTAAATCACCTGCCCGCATGGGATTCGCGTGCACAATCTTCAACTCCACAGCCAAATCCAGCATCGAATGAATTAACAATCCAGCTTTCCGCTGCGCAGACGCGCTCACCGGCCGTGGCACCCCACCATCAGGCACCCCCTTCATTGTTGTCATCGTCGGCAACCACGACACCACCTCCGCCCGCGTAATCTGCCGAACCAATCGCCTCCCCCACTGAGGCGCCACCCGTGCCCGCCATGTACTGACATAGTCGCGCCGGGTTTTCTCACTAACTGTTGCCTTGCTAGCGATCCAAGGCTCCCACAAATCCCGCAGCGTAATAGACGCTTTATCTTTAGTAATCCAGTTACCTTCCGCCTGGCCAGTCTCTACCCGTGCGATATAAAGCTCCGCTGCATCACGACTAGCAAACGACTTGGTCACCCGTTTACCATTCTCTGTCCAGCGTGCTTGCCACCGCTTCCCCGCCCCCCAACGGCTAGTACGGATTCGCCGACCCCCTTGCGGGTTTGGCTTGGTCCATAAATCCTTGACATGTGCCATGATATACTCCTTAAAGAACCCATCTACATGGGTATCTGTTTTTGTTTCCTCAAACCCCCGCTCCAGTTCTTGGCAGACATGAGCGGGGGTCAAAAATATTTCATCCGAATGCTTTATTGCCGTCGTCGCCGGCTGACAGCAAGATCATGGCCAATAGCCGCCACCGCGTGCCAAATGCCGGCCAGCAGCATAATCACAAGCGACCCGCCTGTCATCGCCATGCCGCCGATCAGATCTTCTCCCCCGTTACCGTCGAACAACACGAAAACTCCAAGAGCGAAAACCACGAGACTAAAGGTAGCGATGACAGTAGCAGTAACCTTGTATCCCTCAAACGACCCCGTTGTAGCTGGCATTGGCCGTTGCGCATATCCCTGAGGCTGCGGTTGATACTGCGGAAACACTTGCTGTTGTGGAGGAGAAGGGGGCTGTTGCGTCAGTTGTTCCCCCTGCTGCGGTTGCTGTGGCTCCTGCGGGGCTTGTGGTGCCGGTGCCTGATGCGTCATTGTGTTTTCCTTTCTTCTGTTTTTACTGGACTAGCAGGGCTTCCACCCTGGCATTATCAGAACTCGTTGGGACAACCGTGCACACCCATTCCGCGCGGACTGTCGCCCCGTAACCGTTTTGAGAATCAACATGCCCCCGCAGCGTCCATTTAGTGTGGGCGTCGTTTTGCAAAGCAGTAAAATCAAACAGGCTTTCAAACTCCGCAGTAGACGGTGACTTGAGCTGCGCTTCAACCTGTTTATGGCAAGCGTTCCGTGCGGCGGCTTTGGTCCACCCATTGATCTGATCGGCATCATAACTAGACGAACTGCTGCCAGAGTCGCCATATGACGAATAATCACTAGTGGAAGAAGTAGTTGCAGGCGTTGAACTGTCTGAAGAGGCATCATCAAAGCATGATGACACCCACCACAAAATGAGAATGAAGCCTATGCAGAGCCCGATGAGAGCGCAACCTGTTTCCTTGTCCGATGTTGCCGCCGCTCTCGCCGTAGGCGGATTTGAAGGCATTGGCGTGGCGCGGCTTGCCATGATTTCCCGCTCATTTGCTTTAGCACGCCTGGCTGCTTCTTTGCGCCGTTCCGCTTCGGTGAATGTTGCTGATTGGACATGTGCGAACTTTGGGGATCGCTGATTAGCATACCCCTGGGTAGCTGCGCTCTGCGCTTGGGCAATACCAGATGAGCTGCCCGACCCCTTAAACCGCCTCGGTAGCTGGTACGACCATGGGTCCCGTTCTTTCCTCACCAGCTCAGGCAACGGGTTGACTGTGGGATCGTGTATCTGGGAGTAGCTTGCGCTCGCGGCAGGGGTGACATCTAAGTTGACCTGTATACCGTTAGCTCGAATCCATATCAGCGCATAGCACACAGCCACAAGACTTTTATCGTTGAAATGGTCAACAAACGGCATAAGCTTGTTGCTGGAAACCTCAGTGAGCTCACCGAGATGACGGTCATTGAGGCATACTTCGATCACCGGGGCTTTCGTCCCCCGCATAACTTTATGAAGCGTGGCGAGAAAGCACGTGTCTCCAGCTGATAGGACATTCTTGTTCGCCTCGAAATACTCCTGGGTCTTCGTGACCTTGATGCTTTTGCCCCGAGGGATGAGTGCCCAATCCAAGGTTGGGGGATTATTAAACGGGGCGATAGTCCCAGGTGGCAGTACCCCCACTTTTAGTTTGTAATATGGGGCGTCGCCCCATAGTCGTGCCCGAACTCCAACATCAAACCCGCTCGCAGCCAACCGCGCTACCTCGGGAAAATACTTCGCGGTGTCTTCATCCGGCAGATACCCCAGCACCTGATCGTTGTATCGCACGGAGATCGCATGCCCACTATTGGAATGCGGATTATCCGGCTCCAACACTAGTGTTGCGTCGAAATATCGGGCCCCCTCGGCATCAGCTCGCACCTGCCTGATGACCGTATTAACTTCCGCCGCATGGTACCGCATCCCCACCACATTTTGGCCGCACCAGGTTTCTGCAGGCTTCGCATCATAGATACTGACCATGGCTCCATTCCCTTTTTCTTCATCTTATGTAAACCGCAGTTAAGATTTATCTTATGATTTATCTAGGTGCTTGTATATAGTTTTGATGGAATGGTGTTTGCAATACCCTCTTTTGGGTTTATCAGGCATCCATAAGGAATCTCGCATATGTGCCTGACCGGTACATTTCCTGCCACGCCTCAACCATAAAAACCGTCACCCCTAGCTCATGAGCAACCCCGCTTACCGATGGGTGGACACGCTCGGCCGCCGCATACTCCTCAATTGTGATTAACTGTCTTGCCGCCCACCGATTAGCCGCTAACTCTTGCTTCGCCCGCCACCACCCCACAGCAGCCGAATCATGCCCCAGCGCCGCATGCCCCACCTCATGCGCCAATGTGCACAAATGCGCCACCGGGTGCAGCCCCCGCCGAATGCTGATCGCGCGCCGGGGCGCGTTCCATAGTCCTTTCTTGCCGCCAACATGTGTGCATAGGGTAACCCCCAGGGATATTGCTAAATCTTCAAGGTTGTCAATCGTTAGCATTTCATTCTCCTAGAGATATGAAAAAATTAAGGATAATCATAAGGAGAACGAAACAAAAATATCAAATTAGATTACGGACCATCATGATAGTCATCATCACCCGGCATCGGCTCATCCGGTGAATCATCCGCAGCCGCCATCTCTTCATATTGCCAACCATCAGCAGGAGACGGGGCATTTTGCTGTACCACGGAGTCGAAGCTTTCTTCCCATATGTCGTCGTCTTTTGAACTGACTCGCCTGGCTAGCTCTCGAATCAGTTGGCGGTCGGTGAGTAGCTGCGCAGCTGAAGTTTCATTGATTCCTATTGCTTCCTTGGCTGTGATGTATCCGGTGGCAACCAGCGCCTTGACTGGCGACTCTCCGTAGCCGCGAGCGATAGCGATAACAACTTCGGCGGTGAATACTCCCTTGTTGATTTGTCGGTTTACTGTCGCTACGGAGATTTGAGAGCGGTTGGCGATTGCTCGCCCGCTTGCGTTCCCAACTAGCCCTTTGATCCATTTCAGGTGATCTGTCATGTGTTCTATTATCCACCATTTAACCCTATTGCGCAAGTTGAGTCGGCCTATTTAAATGCGCAAATGGTGAAAATGATACACACACTTGCGCATATTGGATAATGTGTCTTATAGTGATTCATGTAGCGCAAGTTGAATCACTAGGAGGTGGATATGCGGTACAAACTGAGCCCCTTAGTGCTCGACAAAATTCGGTCTAACCGTGGTTTTTCATCAGATGCCCAGTTGGCCCATGAGGCGGGCGTAACAGTAGGGACAATTAGCAATATTCGCAGGGGTGCCACTCCTAGCTTTAAAACCGCGATCCGATTGCTGGAATTGGCCGATATCACTGATGTACGTGCAGCCATTGTCAAAGTCGTGGAGGTCCCCGCGGCTTAGTCGCGCTGGGGTCGTCGTAAAGCAAGGAAGAAAAGGAAAAACAATGAAGAATTTGGATGTTGTGGTTCGTGTGAAGCGCGAGCCGTCGCTTGCCGAGCTGCGGCCGGTAGCGGAAGCCCTCACAACGCTGATTGATGAGGGGCTAGTTGATGTTTTGATCGTAGGCGGCGGTACGGGGGATACCAGGGTTCCTCATGTGTCGGAGTTCATGCTGCTGGGGTTGTGCACTGCAGATAGCACCCAGCCCGAGGTCGCGCATGGGAATATCACGGTGTTGCAGCATGCGCTGCGGCAGGAGGTGGAGTCCCGTGCCTAGCCGGAAGATCGATGACCTCCAAGTAACGATCACTGATACCGGGGTGGAGTTGGCCCAGGACGGGGTTGGCGTCGTGCAGGTTGATGTGGGTTCGATTATGCGACTCATCGACGCTTTGCAAGACGCCTGGTACCGGCATGCCGGGGTGCCGCCAATGACGGACCGGTTCTGCAATATCGGCGATGGTCTGTACGCAACCCGAGATGGCGGGACGGTTCGCTTCTACGACGAAGGCGAGTTCTTGTTCCGGGTTCAACGGTTCCAGTTCCCAGCGATGATGAGTTTGTTCGCCCCGGAAGATCCGAGTGCCGCCCAGGAGGTGGCTGTTGATGCCTAGCGCGTTTGTTTTCTCGGGCGAGCTGGATGGGTTGTTCATCGAGCTAGGACCTACCGGTGCGGATCTTCAGGATAGCGCCGGGGCTCAGATCCATATTGATCTTGGATTATTCCCCCGGCTGTGCTCGATGCTCCAGCTCACTTACCAGGCTAATACCGGCCTAGGTGTCTGATAGTCCCCTATTGCTTGTGGCCCCTTCCTCGTCTGGGGAAGGGCTGGGAAGGGGCCACTTAACACATACAGAAGAAAAGGAATTTTAGTAATGATCTCGTTTATTGGAATGCTGGCAGCGATGGTGTCTATGGCGCTGGCTGCGTGTTCACTAGCGCTAGCGGTTGTTGTCTATCGGCGGACCCGGGGGAGCAACACCAGTCGGCAAGAGCGCCAAGAAACTGCGCAGGCGTCACCTGCTGCTGGCATGCCCGCCACTGTTGTTGCCGGAGGTTGTGCTGTAGACGGCGTGACTGGGCGGCTGCTCATTGTCCCATGTTGGTTTAGTCGCCTCGTGGCTCCTCTGGATGTTTGGTCTGCCCGCCTGGTGGCGTCCTGTCTGCGCGCTGTGGGGGAGCGGCTGTTGTCAGGCCGGGTGTCTTCCGGTTATGGGCCCCGTGCGGGGCAGTGCCGGGGTTCGCTGCTCGTGATGCGTCGATTAGTGCAGCTATGGCCACTGGTTGCCGCTTGGGTGGGTCGGTGTTTGGCGCCTTGCCGGGTGGCAGGGAGAGGGCCACCTGCTTATGACGTGCGCCTCTTGTCGCTGATAGCGGCGGCAATAACCCCCTATAAACCAGAAAACCGGGGGCTAGCGCAATCACGGTTACTAGCCCCCGTCGTAAAGCCTTTGAAAGGAAAGGCACATGAATCATATCACTACCCCTCAATTACCGCAATGGTTGACCACCGCCCAAGCCGCCACTCTGTCGGGCTTTTCTCAATGGCAGATCAGGAAATTCTGCCGCCAGGGTGTGCTGCGCGCTACCCAGCCGTCGATGTCCACCACTGCGGGCCGCAACGCCCCCTACCGGATCGCCCTAGCTGACTTGACGGCATTCATGGATGCTCATCCGGTGGCCGAACAGGAAGGATACCGCCATGCCGGATTCTACCGCTGACCTACCATCTCGCCTTGCAGACAGCTTGACTGCCACCACGGTGTGGCAGCAGGGGCTGATCGCTAAGCTGCTTGAGCGGGGGAATGCCGAAGCAGAAAGCGGCCTCGACGTCGCATTAATCATCCATGATTTACACGCCCAGGTTGAGACGCTGACGGCGGCGAAAGTAGTTGCCGAGCAGCGTGCTGCCGATTTGTATGCGGCGCTGCATGACGCCTGCGATCAACGCGACGCCTACAAAGCCGCCCAGGAATCCCGGGAATGCTGCCAGGATCCGTGGTTGGTGACCGTGCCAGTTACAGAACCGGCAACCGGCAGGGGCGGTGCTGACACGGGCGCATCCTCTGGCACCGACTGCGCTGACACCGATGCCGAGCCGGATTCAGGGATGCAACCGGCGCTGGAACTGCCCACAGAACTTGTGGACAGTATCCGGCAGGCGGCAGCTGCGGCATTGACCGCGATAGACCGGTGTCGGGAAGCATTCGAAGAGGGCGACGATAGTCAGGCTTTCAAATGCATGAAACACGCCGCCGCGCACATGCGCAGGGTCATTGACGGGTTGAAAACCGTTAACAACATCGTGAACGGCGGTGAGGAGTGATGCCCGCGGCCGTCACCCTTGCGGGGCCAGTAGCCCGCCGAGTATATGAGGGGAGGCGTTTGGTGTCTGTCTGCTTTGATGCGGGCAATCCCGTTGCTATTGCTCTGGGCGACCTGGCTGCCTGCGTGCCAGGGTTCGGGGTGCTACCCGAAATGCGCCTATATGGGCTGCCGGTGATTCATCGCTGCACGTTTGTGCCCATCGCTACCGCATGGGAGTGGGTAGGCATGTATGAACGCCACCGGCAGGAAACACCACGGCAGGGGCTAACCCGGATCCTCCAGTGGGCAGAGCAGCAGGAGGCGCCAGCATGAGCCGCGCATGGTGCCGCTGGTGCGGTGCAGAAATCCGCTGGGCAAAAACCACTAATGACAAAAACATCCCGCTTGACCCCTGCCCGACCCTAGACGGCCGCTGGCGCATCAGCCTTGGCCGCGCCCACTACGTGCACGGCGTCGCCAGGGAACAAGCCCAGATCGCGGGAGAACGACTGTACGCGGCGCACATGGAAACCTGCACACGCAAAACCCAACCCAACCTAAGGAAAACACGATGAATACTACCGAGATCCGTAGGACGCCCCTGGCCGCATCCGATGACACCATCGGTGCCCTACACATCCGCGAAACGTGGGCGATCGTTGACTGGCCCCACGACCCCATCACCGGGGAACACGAACCCTATGCGGTTGTCTACTCCGTTGACGGCTGGCGGGTCACCGAGGCGCCCATCCCCGCCGCCGCATACAGCATCGCTCACGCCGCGCCGGGGCAAGTACTCGCTGCCGCCTACGGCGTTTTGGAAGACAACCCCCATCTTATTGATACCCTCCGCGCTCTCCAGGAGTCCTAAAATGCTGACTTACCTCGAAGAAGATGCTGTACTCATCTGCCGGTGTCTGCCGAAAGACGTAGCACGGCCAGACGACGAAGAATTCCCTCTATTCCTTATCTATGCGGTGCTTATGCGCGCTAAGGGTACTGCGGCCACGCTATCAGACGTTCATGATGCCTGGGCTGCTTGGCGGGTTGATAGTGCGCCCCTGCACAAGAGCCTGGTGCCGTTCGATGAGCTGGATGCCGCCACCCAAGCGCTGGACCAGCCATACCTGGACGCTATCCATGCCGCCGCCACGATCCGGGAGGTCGAGGCTCATGCCTGACTATTCCCAGCTGCCGGTCAAGTCAAAAGCAGTCCTGTTCACCCGGGAGCTGCATAACGCGATCCGTGCTGTGATTAAAGTGGCCAGTCGGAAGTTTGAGGACTTCGACGTTGTCAAACTGGTGTTCCGGGGTGAGCAGCTGCTTGTGTGCGCAGCTAACCCGCGGCATATGATTCAGGCAGTGGTGTCCACCTATTTCGCTATCGTTGCTGCCGAACACGCCGAGGTGGAGATCACGGCTGCATCAGCCAGACTGCTGCTGAAGCTTAAGCCGGATTTCAAGAAAGCCCCCGAGGCGCAGTGCGCGCTGTTTGTCTCGGAGAATGAGCTCACCCTCCAGGATTTGTCCGGCACTTGTGGCGATCTTACCGACGTCACTGCGGCACGGCTGGCCCTTACGCTACCCACCGATGTTGTTGCCGTCATGGACCGGGTGCGTAATGAAGTCAGGCAAGGCGTTGATGCTACCTCGCCAGTGGTTCTTACCGCTGCCCAGATGGACGCCATCAGCGCCGCTATCCAGTATGCCGGGGTGCCATTCTGTGCCCCCATCGGCCTGCCCCCAGGTGACTACTTAGCGCGTTGTTATGCGTCGCTGGGTGGCATGGTGGAATCCTATTCCACAGTAACGGACATCCGCAGGCCCCATGCCGCCGACGGTGGCCCGGCGCGGGATGCTGACGGGTTCGAGTACGTGGCCACGTTGCCGGTGGCACCGCGGCAGATCACTGCCCGGCCGAACCTGAGTGGTGGGGCGGTCTAGCTATGATTCTTGGTATCTGCCAGCAGCCCCGGCACCAGGCGACAGCGACACGGCCGAGCCTGTGGGACCCTACGTTCCCTGGGGAACCGGTCAAAAATGCACTGGTTAGGCAACAGCAGGCTAGGATATTGTGTGCTACTTGCCCGTTGCTGGGGGCGTGTGAACGCATGCTCTCCGATGCGGAGCGCCGGGGCGTCCTCGTGGGCGGGGTGGTTGCTGGCAGGTACTCGGATATTCCACAGCAGCACGGTAAGGAAGGGGACTTGTATCAGGAGCGGTGCCGCGCCTGTGGGAAGCAGATGCTGCCGCAGGCGGAGCCGCCGATCCAGGCCAGGGGGCGCCGCAGTAAAAAATATCCGCTCCGGCACGTGGGGGAAGGGCTGTGCGACAAGTGCTATCCCGTGTGCTCCAGGTGGGCGCATGTTCGGGGTGGGGCGGCATGACAAACCATATTTTCATTTACATTGTGCACGTTTATTCGTTAGAGAGGGGAGAGGCACATGTGGTTTAGGGGAGGCGACACGCTCACCACTCACCCGCTGATGATACGGCTCCTTGAGGTGTGCGACGGGGACCATCTGCTGAAGAACGAGGCAAAGGGTGTTCTTGTCGATCTGGTGAGCATCTCGGCGGCTCACGCTACCGATTACCTGGTGGGGTATGGTGCCGTGGCGCAAGTAGCACCGGGGCGGGAAAAAATCGTCATCGAAAACCTTTGCAATGCGGGATTGCTCTTCCGGGAAGAAGGTCCTGAGGGGCGGCCAATGCTGCGTATCGTCGATGACCCTACCCTTTTCCATATCCGGTTGAAAGAAGAAATGGAACTTGACCGGCGGCGGGCGAAAGACAAGCGAAACCCTGAGCTGCTCATCGCTGTTCGTGTCAGAGACGGCGATCAATGCCGCTGGTGTGGGAAAACCGTGGACTGGCGGGACCGTCGCTCCGCCAGGAGCGCCACCTATGATTCCCTCAACGGGCATAAGGAATCTACCCCTGAAACCCTTGTCGTCGCCTGCCATGCATGCAACAGTAAGCGTGGTGCCGGAGAAGTTCTAGAGCTTCGGGACCCGCCAACACCAGAAGAGGTGTACTACACTGCAACGACTATCGAATTCATCAACAATAACCAGTATGCGCAAGATAGCGGCATCCATGTGGTCTCGCGGAAGGAACGCCAAGCCCAGCGTGCCACTCAGGAAACCCGCACCCCGGCGCGCCAGGCGTCCGTTAAACACGAGAGCAGGGAGTCTCAGGCTACCAGCGCCCCGGCACCAACCACACCGCCGCTAGCAGACGTTGTTGATGGGTTCAGTGACCCCCTCGACGATGCCCCAGACTGGGTGCGTGAAGGGCACATAGAAACGCCCCCTACCGACATACCGGACTCATCGCCTGCGCAGACGGAAGTAACGCCGTCCCAGCGGGCACAAGAGTCTACGCAGCGCCTAGAAGAAGAAACAGCGGCCATGAGCTGTCCAGACGTCGCGCCGGGTAGCATGCAGGATGGGCCGCCAACAACTACACAACAAACCATAGGTGCGGTGACCAGCCTTGGCCATGGGCGCCGTCGGGGCCGCCGCCGTAACCGCCACCGCCGCGGAGGCCGACAGCGAGAATAACTACGGGCATTCCCGAACTTACACCCCTCTAGCCGCTACAGGCTTGCCGTAGCGGCGATTAGCCATGCCTGAAAGCACTTGCCCTTGAGCCGCCCACTGCGGCGTTAAAACCCGCCGTGAACAGCCAAAACGGGGCATTGGTGCCTCCCATGCGGGTGGGGTAGCCGTTGGCGTAGACCGCGGACAGAGGCACCCCGGCGGCTGCTACTCCTTGTGTATACGTCTTGGCGCCTTGCTGTCGCCCTCCCCAGGTGCCGCCTGGGGATTTTTCTTTGCCTATGTTCATAACGATTTGCGCATATCTAGATCGGATCTAGATCAGGCCTAGGACGGTGGGGTGTCGTTTCTGGTTTCGTCGGGTCGGGTCGGGCCGGGGAGGCCGCCGCTAGGCGGCAGCCCAGGTAAGATACTTCTTTAAGAGAGAAGGGAAACCTGGTGGACGATTACCTTTTACATGAACTAGGGAAGTCTTTGTATACGTTGGAGACTGAGGGGGGAGCGCTGGCTGATCTCCTTACCTTCCGCAGGTGTAGTGGCGGTGATACTTCGGTTGGTCGGTCGGTTTGTTCGTCGAGGCCGCCGGTGAATCTTGCCATGTTGGACTTGAAAATCTGTACGGAAAATCTCCTGATGTTTTGGGCGGGGCAGATCGCTGTGGCATCCGGTGTCGGTGTTCCTCAGGAACATGGTGTCCCTGTGTTGGCTGGGTGGTTGCAGCGGTACCTGTGGGTGTTTGATGGCGTGCCGTGGGGCGTCATGGCTGCCGAGGAGATTGTGGCGCAGTCGCGCCTGGTGGCTGAGGTGGTGGCCGACTCTGGCGATGATGAGTGTGAGGAGACGCCGCCGGAGTGGGCGTCGTGTCGTGTGGTGGCGTCGTGGTTGACCCGTCGTGGGTATCGGGTGAGTCACATGCGGGTGTGGCGGTGGGCGCAGGCTGGGCTGGTGCAGACGGTGCCGGGTGAGGATGGGCTGCTGGTGTGTTACGCCGATGCCGCCCGCGCCTGCATCGACGCTGCGCCTGGCGTTGGTGTTGCGGTGTTACACCCCGTGGTGTAAGCTGACGCTCGTAACCCCTGGGCCCAAGGCTCAAGGGGTTTCGTCGTATCCGCAGCAGCTCCCCACTATGTGGGGATGGCCCGTTTTGGTATTGGGGCCGGGGTTTGGCTTTCCGCGGCCTGTCGGGGGCTTCTTTTCCTTTTTCTTCACTACCCGACACCAGGCCCATTGCTGCGGATACGGCACCTATATGCTTAAACCCCTCCGAGGATTAGGGGAGGTGGTGGCCATGCCGCGCGCAGGGACTATCTGCTGTGAACCCGGGTGTCCGAAGCCTGCTGTTTACCGGGGCCGGTGCCGCAATCACGCCCAAGAGTATGAGCGGCACCAGCGCGCTACCGTGGCCACCAAACGTGACGAACCCGGTAGCCGGGAGGTTCGGCGCCGGGTGGTTGCCGCCTGGCGCGCCGCCCATGGTGATGTGTGCCCCGGCTATCGCCGCCCGCCGCACCCGGCGCGGGATCTCACCGCCCAGCACGCGCATGCCCTCGCTGACGGCGGCGACCCCGGCCAGCCCCTGGTGGTGCTGTGCCGAAGCTGCAACAGCCGGCACGGTGCTGACCGGCTCGCCGCCCGCCGCGGCCGCCGCTGACCCCAGGGGGATACCCCCTGTAGCAGGCCTGCTATTGGCCGTGACGGAGGTGGCTAGATGGTGCGGAGGGTTCAAAAACTGCCTCTGGCCTGCTATTTTTTGAACCCTCAAACCTGATATTTTGCTCGATGAAACCTTTTGGTAGGGGGTGGTTTTTATGCCCAGTGGTGGTGCTAGGCCCCGGTCGGGGCCACCGCCGGACCCTCGTTCTGGTCGTTCTGATGCCCGCGGTATCTCCGCGGAGCTGCGGGTGCTGCCGGCGGCCGGCTACGCGGGCAAACCCCCGCCGTGGCCACTACCAACCGGCACCACCAGGGAGCGTGCCCTATGGAAAAAAGTCTGGAAGTTTCCCCAGGCTGCGGCGTGGGCTGACGAGGAATGGCGGTGGCTGACCATCGCCCATTACGTGCGGTGGGCTGTCCGTAGCGAAGCGCCGGGTGCTACGCCGTCGATGATGACCCAAGTGCTGCGGCTTGCCGATAGCATCGGCCTGTCGCCTGCTGGGCTACTGCTTAACGGCTGGACAATCTCCACCGCTGACGACGGCTCCGTCACCGAGGCGGCCCCGCCACTACAGCGTGATAGTCCGCCCAGGCGTCGCCTGCGGGCGGTAAAGGACGATGGCGATGATCCTACCGGCTGATTGGGTTGTCGACTTCCCTACCCTTGGGGATCTGTGGGATGCCTGGGTGCAGGCTCACTGCCTCATCCCCGATGGCTATCGGCGTGGGGAGGCGTTCGTTTGGTCCGATTGGCAATTTTGGTGCGCCGCGAATTTCGGCCGTATCCGCGCCGGGCTGCAATGGGAAGGCGACCCTCTGGGTGCCAGGGCATTCACCTACCGGAGGCTGCAGGTCATCGCCCCGCAGAAGACAGGTAAAGGCCCGTGGGCGGCTTCGATGACGGCTATCCAGGCGGTAGGCCCTGCCGAGTTTGACGGCTGGGCTACCGCTGGGGACGTCTACCGGTGCTCCGACTGGGGCTGCGGCTGCGGCTTCGTCTTCCCCTACCAGGCTGGGGAACCCAAGGGCAGGCCGCATCCATCGCCGCTGATCCAGCTGACCGCTACGTCTGAGGATCAGGTGGAAAACACTTACCGCCCGCTGCGGGCGATGATCCAGATGGGTCCCCTCCAGCATCAGATGGCGGTTCGGGATGGTTTTGTGCGTATCCTCGGTGGTCTGGGCGGCGATGACGCCGACAGGGTCGACGCGGTAACTGCCAGCGCCGACAGTCGTGTTGGTAACCCCGTGACGTTTTGCGAACAGGACGAGACGGGGCTGTGGACCAAGCGCAACCGCATGACGAAGGTTGCTGATGCGCAGCGCCGTGGTCTGGCTGGCATGGGTGGTAGGGCGATCGAAACGACAAACGCCTACGACTCCGCTGAACAGTCTGTCGCCCAAACGACGCTCGAAGCCAACCTGGCTGACGTGGCAACGTTCTACATTCCGCCACCTAAACATCTACGGTGGGAGCGGAAAAGAGACCGCCGCCGAATCCTCGAAGCCGTCTATACGGGCAGCCCCTGGGTCAATATCGACGCGGTGCTGGCCGAGGCCGACGAAATATCCCTCCGCGACCCCGAACAAGCAGAACGTTTCTTCGGTAACCGGATCACCTACTCATCAGGCAGCTGGCTGCCAGCAGGACTATGGGAGGAACACTATGCAATGGTTGGAGAATCCCCCTGACGGCACTAGCATCTGCGTGGGCTTCGACGGGTCAGAAAACAACGACTGGACTGCTATCCGGTGTGAAACCCTTCAAGGGTTTTCGTTCACACCCCGTTACGGGCCAGACGGCAGGCCTACTATCTGGAATCCTGCCGAGTGGCAGGGCCGCATACCCCGCGGGGAGGTAGCCGCAGCCGTCGACGAGCTCTTCGACCGCTACCAGGTGGAACGCATGTACTGCGACCCCCAGGATTGGAGGTCAGAAATTGGCGAGTGGGCGCTCAAATACGGTGATGAGCATGTGTTTGAGTGGGCCACAAACAGCATCAAACGCATGTACCAGGCGATTCGGAGGTTCGAGGTAGACCTGACAACGGGGCGCATCACCCATGATGGCTGCCCGCTCACTAGTCTGGCCATGGCCAACGCTCGAAAGGTCGCCAAGGCCGGCCAAATGTACGTGCTCGGCAAAGCATCAGAACAGCAGAAAATTGACCCCGCCATGGCTACCGTGCTCGCCCACGAAGCAGCCATGGACGCCCACGCCGACGATTGGGAAAACAGCACGACGGCAGCCAGGGTCGTTGTGCTAGGCCGCCGCAGAAGGAGGTGATGACAATGGAGCTCACGCCAGAAGAACGAAGGCTCGCCGAGAAACTCTTCAACAAGATTCAGCGCCAGCGCCGGGAAGACCGCAAGAACGAGCGCTATTACCAGGGCCTGCAGGAAATCGGCAATTTAGGCATCGCGGTGCCGCCCGACGTGCAGCCTTTCGCTTTTCCTTTGAATTGGTGCCGCACCTACATCGACGTCCTTGAGGAGCGGCAGGATGTGCGAATGTTCCTACGTTCCGGGGCACTCGAAGAAGATGCCGAGCTGCGTGCCGACTGGGAAGCCAACGACCTTGACTCCCTGTCTCACCTGGTGCACCGTGACCTGCTGATTTACGGTCGGGCATTCATCTCTGTTGCCGCCCGCGACGGCGGCGGCAGGCCCCGGATCATGCCCGAATCCCCCAAAGACATAGCCGCTTTGGTCGATGCGCGCACCCGCGAAATGACCGCTGCCCTCCGCATCTACCGTGACGACACCGGCGTCGCTGAATACATGACTCTCTACCTCCCCGACTCCACCGTGCTCATCGACCGCCGCGCCGGGAAATGGGAAGCGGCCAGGCGTATCAAACATCGCCTGGGTCGGGTGCCTCTAGTGATGATCCTCAATCGTCCACGAACCGGGGAATGGGCGGGTGAAACTCAGCTCGCTGACCTTCGGCCCCTGGTCGATATGGCGGGCCGGGTGATGCTGCAGCTCCAGCTAGCCATGGAGACTGTGGCAACGCCTCAGAAAGTGGCTCTGGGTGTAACTCAGAAAGATTTTGTGGACGCTGACGGCAATCAAATCGCCGACCCCTGGGAGACTTATTTAGGTGCCATCTGGGCGATCTCCAGCAAAGACGCCAGGATCGAGCAGCTGTCGGGCGCCCAATTGACGGGTTTCCACGACACGATCAAGATGCTGGCCGAACAGGCGGCAACCGTGACCGGCCTGCCGGTGCGGATGATGGGGCAGAACACTGCCAACCCCGCCGCCGAAGGGGCTATCCGCGCTGATGAATCCCGATTGGTCAAGCAGGTGGAGCGACTGAACGTCCTCATGGGTGCCGGCTGGGCGTGGGCGCTCGGCATCGCCGAGCGGATCCGTACCGGCAGCTGGGAAGCCGACGGCAAAATCAGCACCCTATGGCAGAATCCCGGTACCCCCACGGAATCGCAGAGGGCCGATGCGCTGCAAAAGAGTACTGGGGGCCGACCGTTTATGTCAGTGCGCGGGGCCATGGCCGAGATGGGATGGCCGCAACAGCGCATCGACCGCGAGCTGGAGTGGCTGGAGCAGGAAAACAGCATGGGCGGCATCATCGAAAAGCTCGAACGCGGCGCCGACGACAAGGCGGAACCACCGTAACCGTAGCCGTCGTCTAGCGGTATGGAGGGAGGCCTACCATCATGCTGGATTCCCAGTACTCCAGGCTCCCCCCACAACTACAAGCCGCCGCAGACTACCGGCAGCGACTCATCGCCCAGATAGTCCGGCGAGTGCTCGCGGCCTGGCGACCCAACAGCCCGCAAGACCCCAATGCCTGGTTTGCCACCCACGCCCTACCGTTCACCGAGATGGTGACCCACGGGCAACTGCTGGCAGCCCAAGCAGCAATCGCGTCAGCAGATGTTGCGCTGGATCTGCAACACTATGATGTGGTGCCGGAGCTGTCGGCGGACCCGGAGGCGTTCGCCGGGGTAACGGGAAGCGGCGACCCCGTGATGGGTCTCGCCTACGCCCAAGCCCAAAAAATCACCGAACTGGTCGACGCCGAAGCCCCTATCACGGAGCGGTCACAAGTGTGGCACCACGCGGGCGTGATGCTCGCAACCGCCACCCAAACCGCCATTTCTGATGCCGCCCGCATGGCCATACTCACCCACCTAGCCGCCAGGCCTGGCACCACATGGATCCGGGTAGTTCGCCCCCCATGCTGCGCCAGATGCGCCATCCTGGCCGGCAAAAAAGGCGGCAGCAGTATGCGGTTCCTTCGGCACCCCGGATGTGACTGCACCGCTATTCCGGTCTCCGAGGCTACGTCGGATATGCACAAACTGTTCTACTTTGACGCTAAAGCGTATTTCGATGATTTGTCCCCGGAGCGGCAGGCCAAGGTGTTCACCAAAGCAGGCGCCAGGGCCATTCGAGACGGCGCCGACATTAACCAGGTTGTTAACGCCCGCAGGGGCATGAAAACTATCACCTCGGCAGGTGGTAGGCGGCGACTCATCACCGCCGAAGGCACCACCAAGCGCGGCTGGGCGTCTGAATACTTGCGGGAACAATATGGTGCCGCGCTGCAAAAAACCAGCGGCGGCAGGTACCGTCGCGTGTCGGTAGCTAGGCTGATGCCGGAAGAAATCTACCGTATCGCCGGCGCCGACCGCGACTTGGCTCTATCGCTACTACATAAGAACGGCTTTCTCACCGATGCCACACCGGACCTGGGTGGTAAGTGGTCATGGGCGAAACGCGATCCTGAAATCCTGGCAGCCAACCGCAGGATTGGCACCAGGCCCAGCATTGCACTCTCTGCAGGAAGCAGCGCTGACGACCAGGTTAAACCCGCCCTCGGCGCCGAGATTGACGCTAGGCTGAAACACGAGTATTCCCAGCGTATAACCACGACCCCCAGGCAATTCCGCAAGGTTGTCAACCGGGCACTGAGCTATATGGATGACGCGCACCAAGGGAAAACATTCCTCCCCGACGAATACAAAATCGAGCTAATGAACGGTCGTGATCGCCTCGGGACGAAAGTGGAAGAGAGCCCGATCCGCGGAACTTCGTACCGAACCGTTGAAAATGGGATTACACGTTACCGAGTAACGATCAACGGGACTTTCCAAGGGCAGGAGCTAACCACCCTCCACGAATTAGGACATCTCATCAAATGGAAATATGAAACCCTGCCAGAGATGAAACCTGTGCTTGCGGCGATTCGGCAAGCACCGTCGACACGTGAGATTGCAACGTATACGGGGAATCTAACGGAGAGCCGCACCCAGATCTATCTTTTGCTAGATGATGAGCTTTTCGCTCGGGCATATGCCCAGTGGGTGACTACTAAAACCGAGGTGCCGAGGCTGGTAAACACCCTGAATTTTCACCGGGGCCGGGAGCACGTTCTAGATAGTGTACAGTGGCAGGACTCCGAATTTGCGCAGTATATTATGCCTGCTCTTGATGAATTTTTTACCCAGGTGTAGCATTGTAATTATGTTATTCACAGATGTCCCTATTGATGCTCGCTGGGATGTCATCGTGCAATCCTATATGGATACCATGGGGTGGTCACGTGAGCGGGCCGAAGAATACGTAGATGCGCTCGCGGGTATTGGCATGTGGAAGCCTTGCGACCGGAAAGAAAAGTACCAAAACGCCGCCCCGCCGCCCCTCAGCTGCCCACTCTGGTAACCCCTAAAAACTTGTGACACCGACCCCCAAAAGTGGAGGTCGGTTTTTCTATGCCCAAAAAACAAAGAAGGAAGGAAGATCCATGATTGTCAACGGTCTAATGCGCTATCACATTCGGTGCGTTACACAGCCCCCTATCGACGGTCAGTCACTAGCTGGCGGCTCTAGCGCTGCCGAGGGGGCGGCTTCTACCCCTCAGGCCAGTGGTCGGCAACGGGAAGGCGAAACCGCATCAGCCACCAGCAACACCGACGGCGACAGCGATAGTGACGGGGACAGCGACGGCGACCCGAACGGTCGAGGCTCAAAGAGCCAGGTGCTTGCTGATCTTGCTAAAGAGCGTGATAAAAGGCAAGCCTTCGAGGAAGAAAACGCTGCTTTGAAGACGCGCCTGGCAGAGTTCGAGCGCGCCCAGATGACAGAGCAAGAGAAAACCGCGGCAGACCTTAAAACCGCCCAAGACCGCGTGGCAGCCCTGGAAGCCCAAATCGCCGAACAACAGCACCAGGCGGCAGTCGCCGAGGCGTTGAAAACTGCGGGATTACCAGCTGATCTGGCGGGGCGGCTTCAGGGCTCAACCCCGGAAGAACTCGCCGCCGACGCTAAGACATTAGCCGCGGCGCTAGGCGAGCCGCCGGTCGACCCCTCCCAAGGGCAACATGCCGGCGGCAAGATGGCCCCCCGCAGCCTCACCGAGGCGCTCCGCAACCACTACAACATCACATAAAAGATAGAAAGATAGGAGGATCGTGCCATGCCTATTACCTTGGCAGACGCCAAACTCAACACCCTGGAAGACTACGACCCGGCGATCATCGACGAGTTTCGTAAAAACTCCCCGCTGTTAGATGCCTTGATCTTCGACACCGCGGTCAACCCCGCAGGTGGCGGCGCCACCCTCGAATACGGATACCGCAGGCTAGTCACCCAGCGTGCCGCTGACTTCCGCGAAATCGGCAAAGAATACACCCCCCAAGAAGTCAAGACTGTAAAAAAGTCCGTGGAGCTCAAACCGCTGGGCGGCACTTTTGAAGTGGATCGGGTGCTCGCCCACCTCGGCCCCGCAGCCAGCGACGAAGTGGCTTTGCAAACCTCTCAGCTCATCAAAGCCACCAATGCGAAGTTCAACGACGCGATCATCACCGGCGACACCGCGGTCGATGCCAAAGGCTTTGACGGCCTGGACAAGGCGCTGAAGGACTCCGTGACCGAGCTGAACGCCACGGGGGAGAAAGACTGGACCGCTCTCACTACCGCCGACACCGCGCTGGCTATCCTCGACGATCTGGACGAACTCCTTGGCGCTCTGGATGGCCCACCCACCCTGCTGCTCTGCAGTAAGCGTGTGCTGGCGAAGATCCGGGCAGCCGCGCGCCGGGCCAACCTCTACACTCAACAGCCGGTCGAGGGGTTGCTTGGTGTGGGTGGCCATGAAATCACCCGGGAAATGCTCGGCAACGTCATCCTTGCGGATGCCGGCGAGAAAGCCGGCACGAACGACCCGGTGATCCCCACGGTCGCGGGCAAGACCAGCATCTATGCCGTACGCATCGGCCTAGACGGCTTCCACGGCGTGACCACCACCGATGGCCAAATGCTGCGAACCTGGTTGCCTGACTTCAGCACCTCCGGCGCAGTGAAGCGTGGCGAAGTGGAGCTTGGGCCGGTCGCCCCGGTACTCAAGTCCACCAAGGCCGCCGCGGTGCTGCGCAACGTCAAGATCGGGGCCTAATCATCATGGCCATCGTGAAAACCCCCGTCGAGGGCTACACCGGCCCCATCGGCGCTGACCTGTTCGTCGGCGGCGTCTGCACCGACGTCCCCGACGACCGGCTGGACTACTACCGGCGGCAAGGCTACACCATCCTCGACCAGGAAACTACCACGCCGCAGGAGACGCCAATCCGACTGCCAGCCGACGGCGCCCCGAAAGCCGACTGGGGCACCGTAGCTGTTCAGCTCGGCATTGACGTCAAAGGCAAAACCAAAGCCGAAATCATCGCAGACGTCACCGCAGCCACCCCACCAGCGGAGGAGTAACCCCCATGGCCACCTGGCTCACCGCCGACCCTAAAAACCTGTGGCCACACCTCGACGGCACCCGGCTGGAGGAAGCGAAACGCCTCATTGAGAGGGCGGAACACATCATCCTTCAGCGGTTCCCCAGCATCCCCACCCGCATCCAGCAACGCCGGCTCAGTGTTGAGGTTGTTGCTGGCGTCGTGGAGGATATGGTGACCCGCGCTATCGCCAAAGAAGACCGGGGTGGACTCACCCAGCTGGCCTACCCGGAGGTGACCATGCAATGGGAAACCGACGGCAGCCTAGGGCAAGGCTCAAGGCTGTGGCTCACCACCGACGAGATCGTCCTGCTGTCCCCGCAGCTGGCCCAGGGCGCCTGGAGCATCCGTCGCAAGGCAGCGCCTACACTGCCGGAGGACCGATGCTAACCCCCCGAATCCTATTCCAACCAGGGTGGCAGTATCGGCAGCAAACAACCACCCGGGACGATCCCATCACCGGGGAAGTCATCGCCACCACCTATGAGCCCATCGCTGGTACTGGCCTCGTCCAAGAGGCCTACTGGACCGGCATGCAAGAAACCACACCCACCGGCGGTGTCCGCGACGAACGCCTCGTCATGTTCGCCCCCGCGGGTATCACTGTGGCCGACCTTGACATCACCGCCAAAGATGAATTCCTGGGGCCCGACGGCCGGGTGTGGCAGTGTATCAGCGACGGCATCGCCCGCGGCATCCCAGGTCGGCTACCCGACTACGTTGCGGCACGAGTCCGCAGAGCAAAGGAGAAAGAACAACCATGACCGAAAAAACCATCCCCGCAGACCAAGCAAAACAACTGCTGCCTGAGGAGGAAGGCGTCCACGACGGCATCTACCACGGCACCGACGACGCCGGCAACCCCTTCTACACCGCGGCCGGCAGCCCCTACCACCTCGCCGACATCCGCAAGAAACAAGCCGCCCGTGCCGCCGAAGCCGCTGAAGTGGCCGAAGCGGCCGAGAAGGAAGCAAAGGAGGAAACCCCCAGTGGCGAAAGCGAAACTCACCCTGTACCGGCGCCGAATACTCCGCGACCTGCGGCGCCAAACGGTACCAGCCCGAAAGAAAATCGCCCAGGAGATAGCCAGCCAAGCTAAGGCCATCGCCCCCGTCCTCACCGGCGACTACCGTGACGGCATCGGCACCAACGTTCGGGGCACCATGGTGCGGGTTGTCGACAACGACGAAACCGCAATCCACAAAGAATACGGCACAGCCGATACCCCCGCCCACGCCGTCCTCACCGGAAGCGCCATGCGATTTGGCCGCTACCGAGG
>ERZ772971.563-NODE-563-length-22841-cov-8.388572_pt1 | contig 22841 bp, 19 predicted proteins | sample MGYA00511943_ERZ772971 | MGnify/ENA primary metagenome ERZ772971 (study PRJEB29015, sample SAMEA2737929) | human oral metagenome | biome: human oral; feature: human-associated habitat; material: dental | place: China | collected 2144 ... | reverse complement strand
TGAGCGTGCGCTCGAACTGGCCCATGTTCTCGGTGTTGATGCGGAAGTAGGCCTGGAGCGGGATCTCGACGTGGACGCCCTTGGGGACGTAGATGAAGGAGCCCCCGGACCACACGGCCGTGTTGAGGGCGGCGAACTTGTTGTCGCCGGCGGGCACCACGGTCCCGAAGTACTCCTTGACGAGCTCGGGGTACTCGCGCACGGCGGTGTCGGTGTCCACGAAGATGACGCCCTGCTCCTCCAGGTCACCGCGGATCTGGTGGTAGACGACCTCCGACTCGTACTGGGCGGCCACGCCGGCCACCAGGCGCTCGCGCTCGGCCTCGGGGATGCCGATGCGGTCGTAGGTGTTCTTGATGTCCTCGGGCAGGTCGTCCCAGGAGTTGGCCGGCCGGTCCGTGGAGCGCACGTAGTACTTGACGGCGTCCATGTCGAGCTGGGAGAGGTCCACGCCCCAGGTGGGCATGGGCTTGCGCTCGAAGGTGGAGTAGGCCTTGAGACGCTTGGCCAGCATCCACTCCGGCTCTCCCTTGATGGCGGAGATCTCGCGGACCACCTGCTCATCAAGGCCTCGCTTGGCCTTCTCACCGGCCTCGTCGGAGTCGTGCCAGCCGAAGTCGTAGCTCGTCGAGATCGAGTCGATGATCTCGTCGTCGGTGCTACGCGTGGTCTCGGTTGTCGGCAGTGTCATCGGGTTCCTTCCATTCGCTTGGTCTCAAGGCCTCGCGTCTTAGCCGCCGCCCGGACCGCGCGCTTGCGCAGCGCGGGCATGGCGATCGGAATGTGGGTGGTACAGACGTGCTCGCCTCCGGCCAGGGTGGCCAGACGCTGGACCGGGACGCCCACGAGCCGGGAGATGGCCTGGGTCTCGGCGTCGCACAGCTCGTGGAACTCCCCGGCCACATCGCGCACCGGGCAGTTGCCCTGGCACAGCTGGACGGCGAAGGAGCCGTCCCCGACGTCGCGCACCGAGGCCGCGTAGCCGTCGAGAGTCAGGGCGTCCGCCAGGGCGCGGGCCCTCTCCGAGGGATCCTTGCCGGCCGCCTCGACGACGGTGGCGTAGCGGCGCTCGAGGTCACGGCCCCTGGCCGCGGCGAAGGAGTCGACCGCCTTGTCACCAGCCACCTGGGACAGGTAGTGCAGGGCACGGTTGGCCAGGTCGGAGTAGCCCTCCGCGAAGGAGGTGCGGGCCTTGGGCGTCAGGACGTAGTGCCGGGCCGGGCGACCGCGGCCGCGCTTGCCCGTCTGGGCCGGCGTGTGCACCTCGATCTGCTCAGCGTCCTCAAGGGCGGTGATGTGCCTGCGCACGGCGGCCGGCGTCAGCCTCAGGACCTTGGCGAGCTGCGCCGCCGACACCGGTCCCTTCTCAGCGATGAGGTCGAGAACGCGTGCCCGGGTAGAGTCGTCGTCGCTCTGCGTCATGACGGTTCTCCTCCCCTAGTCGCTTCCGACGCCTCACGGCCTGCCCCGTTCCGGCCGGTTCGGCCATGCCCTGGACCGGCTCCAGGCACTGACCTGCGAGGCGTCGCTGGTCGTTGTGCCACGAGTTTAACCAAGATCTTGCTTGCCGAATTCAACACTGGCAAGTTCACGACGGAGCGTCGCAGGGTGGCATTGAACACGTCATCTAATCAAAGGTAACCCTTACCTAGGAATACCTAACTAGTCGTTGGTCGGGATGCCCGGCCTCGCGCACCGTAAACCGCACCGTCACCCGACACAGCACGGTGAGCTAGAGACGAGCCCGGTCCTGGACCGGCACCTCGATCACTCGCCGTCCAGGCAACCGACGACGCAGCCTCCTAGCGCCCGCCTCTTGGGAGAAGCTCGACATCAGCCCACGGCAGAAGGTCCGGAACCGCACCGACGAACTCACCGTTGACGATGTCCTCGAAGCCCGTGAAGACCCACGCCCCGTCGCGCAGCTGAAGCAGCTGACCGGCATAGAGGTGCTCTGGGCGCACGTACCTGGCGCCGTCGATATCCCAGGGCCCCAGCGCCCCGTCCCCCTCGGCGACCCACACCCCGCCCGGACCAGGTTCAGCCTTCATGTCGTCACCGCAGGAGAAGACGAGGAGATGACGGTCGTCAACGCTCCGGCTCTGGGAAACCTCCAGCTGACCGAAGACCGACGGGCTGGTCAGCGGCGGCCCGATCTGCCAGTGGTCCAGGTCATCGGAGACGGCATGACCGATGACGCCGGCACCATAGTGCTCAGCCCCCTTCGCCCTGGCGGTGATGAGCATGTGCCAGCGCCCGTCATGCCTGAAGACAAAGGGATCCCTCCAGTGCTCGGCCCCAGAGACGTCGGTTTCCCTCCTCTCGTACCACCTGGAGTCCGCCTCCAGAGGAACATCGCACGTGCGTTCAAACGTCACTCCGTCAGTGGAGTCAGCCCAGCCGATGCGCTGAACCAGCCCGTCCTCTGCTCGAGAGATACCGGTGTAGAAGACACGCATAGCACCGTCGGGCTTGACAATGGTGGAGCCGGTCCAGATGGCCTTGTCGTCGAACGCCGGCCCGTCGGAATGCACTAGGGCATCGGGCAAAAGTTGCCACGTACGCGCATCGCTGGAAACGGCGTGCCCCATGGAAGCACGGAAGTGCCGCCGCTCCGGGTCGTGTAACGCACGCGACGCCCGCAGGAAGAAGAGGTGATAACGATCGCCGTCGTCACAGATCCAGTGGTCCCACAGCCAGTGGTCATTCAGTGCAAGTGCCATGTGATCGGTCTCCTCAGGGGTCAGACGGTTCTAAGGGAGAGGTCCGAGAACACCGCGCTCCCGTTATCGGAGTAGAGGGCCAAGCCATGATCGCCGGCGGCGGGATAGACCTGGTTGGACAGAACGGTGTGGCCCGCATTGACGAAGACCTCGACACTGTTGCGATCAACGACCACAGTGAGGTGCACATGACGGGCGGCGGGGTCGATAGGCGCCTCGGACTGCGTATACGGAGCGAAGGGCGCCGATATGCTCTCGCTCGGACCTCGGTCGACATAGACGCGGCCATTAAAGACGCCGACGTTGGTGTGCCGAGTTCCGTCTGAGCTGCGCAGGACTTCTATGCCTACGTTAGTTGCATTTGTCCAGGCAATGTCAGTGGTTAGAACGTAGGCCTCAGTCGTGACGTCGAGTACCCGGCGGCCGGTGACATTGACGTCGCCCAGGGACTTCTGCGAGAGGATACTGGTCGCGAGCACAGGTTTGGGAGCGCTCAGCAGGCTGTACCAGCCGCCAGGCTGCCGACAGAGTCGGATTTCACGAACGACAGAGTACTGACCGTTGTACCCATCGGTGTCGAGAGTGGGAACGTGCCTGGCAGCGTACTTCCAGTTGTTCATCCAGGCGACAGCATGCCTCACGTTCTGGGGTGAGTCGGCACTTGGCCAAGTAACAGCCGCATACCAGTCATACCCATGATCGAGCCACTGCGGTCTGAGGCTGTCTGTCACGAACCGAGTTCCATCCCAGTTCCCTATCCAGTACGCGTAGGTGCCGAGCGATCCTGCTCGCCATCCGTCCATTGAGGCGCCGAGGACCCAGTGGCTGGTTCCGTCATCGGCAATGATGCGGAACAGGTCAGGGCACTCCATGCCTCCGAGATCCGTAGCCCCAGGTGTGAGGTAGTCGAAGTTGGAGGTCCACCGCCAGTGGTGTAGGTCAGTGGAGACGTAGAACGAGAGATACTTACGCCGACCGATGACGCACACCCATTGGCTGCGCACCTCGTCTCGGACAACCTTCGGGTCACGGAACCACCTGGCATTATCGATCTCCTCATCCGTAGATGCATTATCAGCATTCGAGTTCGGAATGACTGGTTCGGAGAGCATCGAAAAGCTGCGCCCGCCATCCGTTGACCAGTGGAGATACTGGGCCTGGCGAGTGAGGTCGCCGTGGGGCACGTGCGTCACAAGAGCGACGACCGCCCCGGCCCCAAGACCGGCAGTGTTGTCGGTGTCGACGACGGCCGAACCGCTCCACGCAGGAGTGTCACCTACAAGCGGGATCGTATCGCCTACGTCGGAGAAAGAGACTTCGTCGGTCGAGGTCGCAAGTCTCCACCCTCCTGGTCCTGCAGTCCGGGCGGCCTGGAGGCGTGGGAGCTGGAGTTGACCACCAAGGTAGTACGGGCGTTGGGGGTCGCAGGCCCACCCGGTTGTAGGGGTGAGATGAAGAAGCGCGCGACGGCTGACAGCTGCGCTTGCAAACGTTGATGTTGCCATGCCACAGGCTGTTCCAGCGGCTGTGGCGACGACCACTCCGGCCGCCGTCCTCAATATGGTCCTTCGGCTAAAGCCGGGGTCTTCAGTGGTCACAGGTCTCTCCTTTGAGATCAAGGCTGAGATATTCAGACAGGCATGAATTGAGCGGCGGAGCCGCTACCGGACACGAGGGCAGTGGACAGTGCACGCTTACGTAGCAGGGCCGAGATTGGAACACGCCCAATGATCCGCTCGTTAAGCACCCCACACTCAGCCTTTGACGGCGGTACCTGCCAACGACGCTACGAACGAGCGCTGGAACAGAACGAAAATGATAAGAACAGGCAGAGTGATGAGTGTGCCGTAAGCCATGATCTGCCCCCATACCGGGTTGAGTTGGAAGAAGTACTGCATACCGACACTCGCGGGCCGCATAGACTCCTCCTGGATGACCATGAGCGGCCACAGGTAGGAGTTCCACGCCGGCAGCATCGTGATGATGGCGACTGTGGCGAAGGTCGGACCAGACAGTGGCACGATGATTCGTGAGTAGATCACCCACCAGGACGCGCCATCAACGCGGGCCGCCTCGTCGATCTCCTTGGGGATATCACCAAAGTGCTGGGCGAACAGGAAGATGGAGAGCGCATTGGCAACGAAGGGCAGAATCTGCACCTGATAAGTGTTGAGCATTCCCTGTTTGACAAGAAAACCGTCAACGACCCATTGCAGCGATGGCAACTTGGCGACCCAGTATACGAGCGGCACAGCGATGGTCTCGAAAGGAACCATGAGGGTGGCTAGGACAAGCGAGAGCACAATGTTCTTGCCCCTCCAGCGCATACGTGATATCGCAAACCCGATCATGGAGTTGACAATGAGGCCGAGCATTACTATTGCAACGGTCACGATGAGCGAGTTTGTGATAAACCGCACAGCCGGGACCCGCTCGAATACTCCGGAGTAGTTATCCAGTGATAGGTGACCGGTCGGAAGGAACGCCTTAAGGGAGCCGAGATCAGCGAAGATCTGATGGTCTTCTTTGAAGGATGAGAAGACCATGAACAGCAGCGGGAACACAGCGACGCACGAGGCGACGACAAGGCCGACGTACGTCAGCACCCTGGACCTTTTCCTGGTGGCGGCGCGGCCACGGCGACGCGGGCTCCTTTCGGGAGGCTCGAGGGCATCGACGGCTGTAGTCGCAGGTACTGCATCGGTCCTAGTTGTCTCAGTGAGCATGTCAGTCCTTCTCCCTGGTGAGCCAGCGCTGTATGAGACTGATGAGCAGGACGGCAATGAAGAATATGAGTGAGATGGAGCTGCCGTACCCCATGTCCTGCTCACGGTAACCCCTGCGCACCGCGTGGTAGACGATTGTCGAGGTGGCATCTTGGGGACCTCCGGATGTCATAACGTCGACCTGGACGAACAGGCCCAGCGCAGCAATCGTGATGGTGACGAGGATGAAGACCATCGTCGAATGCAGCCCCGGCCATGTTATGTAGCGGAAGCGCTGCCAACCGTTGACGCCGTCGAGGTCAGCGGCCTCGTAGAGAACCGGGTCAATCATTTGCAGGCCGGAGAGCCAGATGATCATATGGAAACCGACCGCTTGCCAGATAGACAGCACGATAATGGCAGGCATCGCGGTGCCAGGGTGGTTGAGCCAGGCAATGGTGGACCACCCGCCGCCAGTGACGGTGTTGAGCATCGAGTTGAACAGGCCATTGTCCTGATAGAAGAAGCTCCACAGGATGGAGACCACAACCATGGAGGTCACCACGGGCATGAAGATCATTGTCCGGAAAGCAGTGACTCCCTTGACCTTCTGGTTGACAAGAATCGCCAGCGCTAGGGCAAGGATGGACTGGAAGGGCACGACAACGAGCGCGAACAAAACAGTATTCGCCAGAGACCGGATGAAGGTCGGGTCGTCGGTGAACGCCCGTACGAAGTTCTCCATCCCGATGAACTGCGGAGGGTTGGGGGAGATGAGACGCGTATTCGTGAAGGACAGGATGAAGGTAAGCAGGATCGGAATGCCCATGAAAAGCAGGAGGAGCAGGAGGGCCGGCGAGCTCATGAGCCACGCCGTCCTAGCCTCTCTGCGCAATGCGGCGGTCCTGCCGCGGCGCCTCATGGTACTGGGGGCTGCCATATCTGTTCCCTTCCCGGCGGCGCACTCTTACGCGCACGCCGGATCGGTGCTGGTGGTGTAGGAAGGTGGCGCGGCTGTTGACCGGCCGCACGATCAGGTACTCAGTAGCGCACTTGGCCTACTTGGCTTACTTGACCTACTTGGCCTTGTAGCCATCGTTCGACTTGATATCCGCGTTGATGTCCTTGACGGCCTGGTCGAGGGTCGACTTGACATCGGAACCGGAAACGATGTCCCGAGCGGCCTTGTCGAAAGTCGATGAGATGACCTTGTATCCGGGTGTCGCAGGACGCAGGAGGGCGTACTTTTTACCGATCTCGTAAACAGGCTCCAGCGGCTTGCCCTCGCCGTAGTACTTCGTCTTCGGGGTGGCCGACTCGATTGACGGGAAGTTGCCGATGGCGTCGGAGTACTGAACGAGGTACTTGTCCTGCATGAGGAACTCAATGAACTTGTTCGCAGCGTCGGCGTTCTTCGAGGAGGAGGACACACCCCATTGCCAGGAGCCGCCGCCTACGTGAGCACCCGCGCCGAAGTCGACAGGGGGGAGGATGAGGACCTCGTCCTCGCCGAAGGTCTCCTGAGCCTTGAGGACCTTCCATCCGCCGGCATAGACGAGCGGCACCTTGCCTTGAAGGAAGTCCTGGCCGTCCTTGGCCGGGGTCTGAGAGGCGTAGTTGGAGGTGAACAGCGAGCGGAACCAGGTGCCCCACTCGACGGCCTTGTCCCCGTTGAGGAAGCCCTCGGCGGTCTCATAGCTCTTGCGGTCGATGAGGTCGCCACCGAAGGACTGGAGCATGGGAGCGTAGGCGTAGGGCCACCACTCGGCGGTGTCCCACACCGACATGTCAATGGCGTAGCTGAAGCCGTCGAGCTTTGAGAGCTTGTCGAGGGCACCCATGAACTCGTCCTTCGTCCACGGCTTGTTGACCGTGGGGATGGTGACACCGGCTTTATCGAAGGCCGACTTACGTCCGAGGAAGCACAGCGAGGTGTCGTAGGGGCCGACGGAGTAGAGCTTGTTGTTCCAGACCCCTTTAGCGGAGTCGATGATCTTTCCCTGGAGATCCTGCGAGATTGTCAGTGGCGAGAGGTATCCGGCCCAGGCCCAGTTGGACATGATCGGGCCGTCAAGGTCGAGGATGTCGGGCAGATTGCCGGAGACTGCGGCTGAGGCGATGGCATCGTTGTAGGACTCCTGCGGGAAGGACTTCACCGTGACCGGGGTGTTGGGGTTCGCGGCGTTGAAGTCCTTGACCGCGCTGTTGACGACGTCGAGCTCCTCCTTGTTGCCTCCGTTGTGGGTCCAGAGCGTCAGGCCGCCCGCCCCCTTTCCGGACTGAGAGGAGCATGCGGCAAGCATGGTCAAGGCGGCGGCGCTGGCGCCGAGAAACATACGGCGGGTGGTCATCATGATGGCACTCCTTTGTGTATCAGCGTGAGTGGTGGGGATCTGACTCCACCCATCGGGCGGAGAGCTGGTGGGGCCGACCTCGTGTGCGGCGCCCAAACTACGGCAGCGAGGTGGCGGGAGGCGCCGTGGAGGCTCGCTCGATGAGAGGGCAGGGGAAACGAGTGACGTCCGGGAGCTCGGCTGTACGGCCCGCTGCGAGCTCGCGAGTGAGCCACTCGGCCATCTCCCAGTGCGGCAGGCGCATCGTGGTGAGCCTGGGATCGAGGTTCGTGGAGATGAGCGCGAGGTCGTCGAAGCCGATAACAGAGAGGTCGTTGGGAATGGAGATCCCCAGGCGTACCGCCTGCCGGAAGACGCCGGCCGCCAGGGCGTCGTTGTAGCAGAAAACGGCGGTCGGACGATCAGGCCGGTCGAGGAGACGGCGGGCAGTGGCGTCGACGCTATCGGGGTCGAGTCCCCCGGTGACGAGGAGCGACTCGTCCACCGCCAGCCCGGCCTCTCGAAGGCTGTGGCGGTAGGAGTCGGAACGCTCACGCACAGCGATACTCTCGGCGTCGTCGTGCCCAAGGTAGCCGATACGGCGGTGGCCGAGGTCGACGAGGTGGGCAACGGCATCGCTGGCGCCTTGACGCTCATCGGGAACGACACCAGGAACCCCAGGGCGGTCAGCAACGCCGTTGAGCACGACGACATCCTTGATCTGCTCAGGAACCGGAACAACGCGGTGATACATCGAGGCAATGACCACCTGGCCGACGCGCCGGGCGACCATTTCGCGGACGGCCTCTTTGGCGGCGACGCCGTCGCGTCCTGCGTCAGTGAGAAGGACGGACCACCCGAGGCTCTGACTGGTGGACAGAACAGCGTCGATCATGGAGACGGCGTAGGGCGTGGACAGGACACGCTCGCCGATGACCCCGATCGTCCGGGTTCGACCGTTGCGCATGCCACCGGCAATGGCGTCACGGACGTAGCCGAGCTCATCAGCGGCCATACGGACCCGCTCAGCCTTGCGCTCACTCACGCGCCCCTCGAACTTGCCGGAGAGCACGAGGGAGGCCGCAGCCTTGGAGACACCAGCCGCGGCAGCGACATCGGCGAGAGTCGTCATCATCTCCCCTCCCCTCTTCTGGTCGGGAGGCCCGGCATCGGTACCGGACACAGAGAGATCATGACTCAGGACACGCTCATGAGTCAACCGGTTAACTACATTGAACCAAGTCGATTAATCGATTGATGTTCAAGGTGTTCTTCACCTGAGTCAGGCGGCCCTCGCTTGCCATGGCGGGCAGACTCGCCGAATCCTGGCCACTATCCTGACCAGGAACGCCGGTCCGAAAGTGCTCCCACTGGTGACAGACAAGTACTTTGACTCGTCCTACAGGCTCTCCGGGCTGCGCAGCCAGGGGGCGTCAGCGGGACGCAGTCCCGCCCAGCCACGGGCGCGGGCCTGGGCCGCGGCCAGGACTCCGAGCACTGTGGAGGGGTTGTGCAGACGGCCGCCCATGACGGCGTCGATGGCCTCATCCAGGCGGACCCAGGTGGGCACGAACTCGGCCTCCTCGTCCTCGCGAACAGTGCGCCGGTCCTCGGGCAGCAGGCTCAGGTCCTGGGCGAGGAAGATCCGAGCCCCCTCCGTGGTGAAGCCCGGCGAGGCGTAGAACTCGGCCAGCGTGTTCCAGGTGGCCGCCTCATAATCGGTCTCCTCGGCGAGCTCGCGGGCGGCGGCGACGACCGGCTCCTCCCCCGCCACGTCGAGCAGTCCCGCGGGGATCTCCCACAGGCAGGCGCGCACGGGATGACGGTACTGGCGGATCATGAGGATCTCCGCGGCACCGTCGGCCTGGGAGGATGTCTCGGCCTCACGCAGGGCGACGACGGCGACGGCGTCGTGGTGGACGACGACCTGACGGGACACCGGCTCCTGACCGGGCCCCAGGCGCACCTGGTCGGCGTCGACGGCGAAGATCGGCCCGCTCCAGACCCGCTCGCTGGAGACCAGCTCCCGCCCCGGTTCGTGGGTGTCAGCGAGGCTGTTCACTATGCCGTCGCTGCTGCGGGTCCTCATCACCGGATGATCCACGATTGGCTCCTCATTCTCGCTGCCGGCGTCGTCGCTGCTGGGCGCTCGGGCACCGCGATGCTACCGCTCGGGGCAGGCCGGCTCAGTGCAGGTCGAGGACCGTCTGTCGCAGCTGGGCCGCCAGGCCCTCGAGCCCGGGAAGGCCTCTGGCCGCCGCCTGCGCGCGCTCAGCGGCGCGGGTGCGGGCCTCGGGGTCGCTCAGGAGGGTTCGAAGTGCCTCCGCGATGGCCTGGGCCTGAGGGGCCACGAGGACGGCTCCTCCTCTGGCGGTCACGGCGGTGCCTCCGACGTCGGTGGCCACGATCGCGGTGCCTGCGCGCAGAGCCTCCTGGATGGTGAGGGGCTGGCCCTCCCACAGGCTGGTCTGGACGACGACGTCAGCGACCTCCATGAGGGCCGGAGCATCGCTTCGCCGCCCCAGGAGGATGACCGGGAGCTGTTCGGTGGCGATGCGCTCAGCGGCCTGCTCGCGGCCGGGGCCGTCCCCGGCGAGGGCCCAGGTGAAGGCGGTCAGCCGGCCGGCGTCAACCTCGCGGGAGAGGATCGCGGCGGCCTCGAGCAGCAGCGGCAGGCCCTTCTGGGGAGCCAGGCGGGCGACGGTCAGGAGGCGGGCCCCGCTTCGCGGCCAGGCATCCTCCACCACGGCCACGTCGGAGGCGCCCGGTTCAGCGGGCTGCTGGGGTGGCACCGCGGGGATGATGGCGAGCTCGACGTGTGGGGTGCCGAGATCCTTGGCCCGTTCGGCCAGGTCGGGGCTGACCGCCAGGACGAGGTCGGCGCGCCGGGCGATGAGCCGCTCGAGCCTGTCCCCCACCAAGGTGGTCAGGCGCCCCCCGACGGTGAGGTTGTGGAGGGTGACGACCAGCCGCGTGCGTCCGCGGCGGCGTCGTCCCAGGGCCAGGGCGGCCAGGGCCCCGGCTCGCAGGCCGTGGGCGTGAAGGACGTCGGCGCGCCGGCCCAGGCGACGCAGCCTGGCCACGGCCAGGGTGTCGTTGAGGCTGGGGCGGGGGCCGATCTCGAGTGGCTCGGCGCGAGCCGGCTCGATATCCAGTCCGTCAAGGACCGCGGCGGGGGCCTCAACAATGACGTCGTGGCCGTCGGCGGCCAGGAGGCGGGCGCAGTCAGCCAGGTGGGCCCGCACCCCTCCAGCAGCCGATCCGCACACCTGGAGGATCCTCCGGCGCCCGACCTGCGGGTCCTGTACGGCACCGGGCTTATTCGTGGCGTCGACGTCGCTCATGGTTGCTCCTTGTCGTCCTTCGTTGTCACCGTCGGCCTGCCACCACGTACCGATGCCAGGAGGCTGCGGTCAGCCAGGTGGATGACCACCAGGACGAGGGCCGCGGCCGCAGCGGCACCGATCACGGCGGTGATGACGGCCAGGGGCAGGGAGGTAACGCGGGTGGTCGCCTCTCGGACGGCCAGCCCGAGGACGAGGGCCACGGGCAGCCCCGCACCGAGCGCGGTCAGGGTCGCGCGCAGCACCCGGCCCCCCATGACTCGGGCCAGAACGATCAGCAGGCTCGCTCCCGCCACCGTCATCCCAATAGTCGTGCCCATTCCCAGGGCCACGAGGGTGGCGCGCCCGTCCCCACCTGCGGGCGCCATGAGGCGCACGCAGGCGGCACAGGCCACCGCCACGGTCAGCCAGCCGGCCGCGGTGGCGTGAGCGGCGGGACGAGAGCGGTCAGCGGCGAACAGGACCCGGGTGACCTGGTAGATGAGGGCGTAGCCGATCAGTCCCGGAGCCAGGACGGCCAGCGCCTGGCCCATCCCGTCGACCTGCTTGAAGGAGAAGAAGCGCTCGGCGGCGGCGCTGGCGGCCAGCAGCATGGCGGTTCCGGCCACGGCGACGGCGGTGACCAGGGCCGTGGAGGTGGTCACCAGCCTCCTGACGTTCTCCTCGCCTGTGCCACCGGGACTGCCCGCCGACAGCTCGCGGGCCTCGAAGGCGGCGGTCAGGCGGGGGTAGAGGACGGTGGCCAAGGGGACGGCCAGCACCGCGTAAGGAAGGACGTAGACGGCCTGCGTGTACTGATAGACCGCAGCAGTTCCGGTCTGCCCACCCCAACGGGCCATGGCCAGGACCACCAGGACGCTCACCTGCTGGGCCAGGATCGTCCACACCCCGGCCCCGCCGAGCCGTACCGCCCGCCGGGCCTGGGCGCCCCCCAGTCTCAGGGTGGGGCGCAGACCCAGCCCCAGCCGGTGGACCGGCCACAGCAGCGGCAGGCTGAGGGCGGCCACCCCGAGGGTCGTCCCCCAACCCAGCACCTGGAGGGCGAGGCTGGAGGCGGCCGCGTCGTCGCCGCCAGCCAGCACCCCGTAGAGACCATAGGTCGCCATGACCACGAGGCTGGAGAGCATCGGTGTCAGCGCTGGCCAGGTGAAGCGGTTGTGAGCCTGGAGGACGCCGGTGAGGACGACGGCCACCCCGTACATGGGCACCTGCAGGGCGAACATGCGCAGGAAGGAGGCGACGAGCTCATGCTGAAGCGTCGGGTCCACGCCCTGGGAGGTGGGGAACAGGGAGGCGATCGGGGCGGCCAGGACGATGAGCCCCAGGGACAGTGGGGTCAGGACCGCCAGGACCAGGCCCAGCAGCCCCGAGGCGGTGGCGGTGACCTCCTCACGCCTGCCCGCGGCGATCGGGGCGGCCAGGAGCGGAACGACGGTGGCGGCCAGGACCCCGCCGACGACGACCTCGTAGAGGGTGTTGGGCAGCTGGTTGGCCGTGGTGTAGGCACCCGCCACCGTTCCGGTGCCGACGGTGGCGGCCTGGACGAGCCAGCGCAGGAACCCCAGGACGCGGGAGACGAGGGTCAGGCCGGCGACGGACCCGGCCACTGAGAGCAGTCCGCCGCGGCGTTGCTGGGCCGTCATCAGGGGCGGCGTCCCAGCCCGTCGAGGGCGGCCAGCACCGGGGTCTCGCTGATGACGCGGGAGAAGGAGACCTTCTCGCTGACCAGGATGAGGCTCACCCCGCTCAGGGCGGCCCCGGCGCGCACCGCGGCGTGGGGGTGGCAGGCCAGGGCGGTGCCCAGCAGGGCGCCGACGGCGTTGGCCCCGGTGTCCCCCAGCATCGTGTTCTCCAGGAGGTCCTCCGGCAGGGCTGCGAGGCTGACTCCCAGGGTGCCCGCGGCCAGCATCCGGGTGGGCTCGCCGTCGCGTCCGGGGGTGGCCAGCAGCGGGGTGCTCACGATGCAGGCGGTCTTGAGCGTCCGTCCGGGGCGCAGGTCGAGCAGGTTGAGCAGGTTCGCCCAGGCTGCGATGACCACGGCGCTGGACGCGGCGTCGACGGCGCTGGACGCCAGCGGACGTGCGCCGGCGCCCGTGCTTCGGTGGCGGGCCAGGAGGACACCGCCGACGAGCGCCCCTGAGCCGATGACGGCGATCTTGAGGGCTCCGGTGGTGACGCGCCCGTGGGCGAGGGCGGTGAGGTGACCCTTGAGACCCTTGGCGGGGGTGTCGCCGTCGTGGGCCCCGGCATCGAGGTCGTCGACCAGGCCGGCGCATCCCCCGGCCCCAGCCGCGATGGTGGCGGCCAGTCCTGCCCGTGAGGATGAGCCCGTCCTGCCCCGCAGGAGCCTGCCGGCCTCGATCCCAGTCGTCACGGCGCCGGCTGCTGCCCCGACTCCCCCGCGCAGGCTCACGGTGCGGCCGTGGAAGTTGGTGCGCTCCAGTCTCTGGGCAATGGGCGCCAAACAGGTGGACCAGGACAGGGCGGTGCCCGCCGCCTTGAGACCCGTCCTCGCCAGGTCTCGGGCGCAGGAGCTTACTCGCGTGATCGTGCCAGCCATGGACTCAGCCTAAGGCAGGGCGGGGACCGATCGCGGCGTCGCCACCCATGACGCGGCCGCAGCGTCCGAGCCGGCCGAGTCACCTGCGTCGCTGAGGACAGGGACTACTTGGTCACTGGCGGCATGACTGCCTCGGCCCCCTTGTCGAAGCCGTAGTGCCCGGTGGTTCCCGCACGGGTAGAGGCCAGGGCCAGGGGCGTGGAGACGGAGGCGGCAATCTGGCCGACGGAGTCGATGGTGGTCACCTTCGCCTTCTCGGAGCGGATGATGCCGACGACGCCGCCGTCACCGTCGGCGGAGCCGACGACGACTGTGGGCGCCCTACCGGCTGTGCCCTCCAGCGCTTTGGCCCAGGCCTTGGGGTCCTCGCCCGGCGAGGCCTCGACGGTTGCTCCCTTGCCGGAGGATGCCTGCGGACGCGGCCCGACGACGACGATCATCTCGGCCGCAGCGGTGGGCGTGGAGTCCACGGAGATGAAGGGAGTGCCGGACTTGTCCACTGTCACCGACAGCATGTCCATGAGGACCCGGGAGGAGTCGTCGTTGGCGGTCAGGGCCTTGGCCAGGGCCTCCCCCAGGATGCCGTTGGCGTCCTTGGAGTTGGTGCTGCCCAGGTGCCCCTGGACCTGTCCGGAGAAGGTGGAGCGGTAGTTCTCCCGGGACAGGTCCACCCAGGTGCTGGTCAGGCTCACCCGGCCGGTGACGGTGGCGCCTGCGTTCTTGAGCTGGGCGGCGATGGCGTCGGCGTCCTCGGCCTTGGCGTCCGGCAGCAGCACCATGGCCACGTTCTTGGAGGCCAGGGTCCCGGGCAGGAGGCTGGTGGCGGCCTGAGTGATGTAGGAGTCCCGCTCGTTGACGGCCGTCTCAGTCTGCTCGAGCTTGGCCTGGGTGGCGTTGCGGTTCTCACGCAGGGCGGTGACCTGGTCGTTGAGCGCGGTTCCCAGGGAGTTCTGCAGCGGGCCGGCACCCAGGACGACCCCGACGGCGAGGGCCAGGAACACGGAGATGAGCGATACCAGGTGATAGCGGAAGTCGATCATGGTTGAAGACCTTGAAGATGACCGTGAGAGGGGCTGCCTCTCAGATGGGCGGGGGTCGTTAGACGGTGGGTGAGTTCGGGGCCAGGCCCACCAGTGAGCGGAAGAAGTTGACGATGTCGTCCCACACGGCGCCGGACAGGCCCAGGAAGGTCTGTCCACCGGGGGTGGACATCAGGGCGATGGCCAGGGCGAAGGTGCCTGCCAGGGCCAGGAACAGCAGCCACCATCCCGAGATGCGGGTGCGGTAGAGCTGGGAGACGCCCTTGGCGTCGATGAGGCGGCCACCGACCTTGAGCCGGGTCAGGAAGGTCGAGGACATGCCGGCGCGTCCCTTGTCGAGGAACTCCAGCAGGGTGGCGTGCGTCCCCAGGGCCACGATGATCTCGGCGCCGGCCTCATCGGCCATGAGCATGGCGATGTCCTCACTGGTGCCGGTGGCGGCGAAGACGTGGTGCTCGACCCCGAGCTCCTCGACATGGGCCAGGCCGGGGGCGCGTCCGTCGCGGTAGGCGTGGACGACGATCTCGGCGCCGCAGGTCAGTGCCTTGTCGGATACGGAGTCCATGTCACCCACGATCAGCGTCGGTTTGAAGCCCGCGTCCAGGACGGCGTCGGCGCCTCCGTCGACACCGATGATGACGGGCTTGTACTCGCGGATGTAGGGCTTGAGCGCCTGCAGGTCCTCCTTGTAGGAGTAACCGCGCACGACCACCAGGACGTGCTTGCCGCTCATCTGCGTGGTCAGCGAGGGCATGCCGACGCCGTTGAGGAGCAGGTCCCATTCCCCGCGCATGTACTCCATGGTGTTGGCGGCGAAGGCCTCCAGCTGGACGGACAGGCCCTTCTGAGCCTCATCCATGGCCTCGGCGACGGTCTGCTTGGTCTGGACCGCTCCCTCGGCGATAACCTGCTCCTTGCCCTCGACCCGCACCGAGCCGTCCTCGACGGTGATGCGTTGGCCGTCGTGCAGGCGCATGATGTCGGGGCCCAGGTCGTCCACGAGCGGGATTCCCGCGTCGAGGAGGATTCCGGGGCCGAGGTTCGGGTAGCGCCCGGAGATGGACGGGGAGGCGTTGAGGACCGCGGAGGCGCCGCACTCCACCAGCGCCTCCGCGGCCACCCGATCGAGGTCGGTGTGGTCGATGATGGCGATCTCCCCGGGCTGGAGACGCTTGGTGAGCTTCTTCGTGCGCGCATCGACGCGCACAACACCGCTGGGATGCTCGGAGACGGACGCAGACTTTCTGCGGAAGGGATTCCTCACGGCTCGGATTGTCCCATGACTGCTTCCTGGAGAAGCTCAGCGGCGTGCCGGACCGCGGCCTGGGAGTCCTCGTGCCCGGAGAGCATTCGGGCCAGCTCTCGTTGTCTCTCTTGGTCTTCGACGACGAACACCTGTGTGCGGGTGCGCCCCGGCTGGGACTTTCTCACATTCCCTGCGGCCGCCTCTGAGGGGCCGGGACGGGACTCAGGCTCGGTCACGGTCTCCTTGCGCACCACGAGGTGGGTGTCTGCCCAAGCCGCCACCTGCGCCAGGTGGGTGACGACGATGACCTGGTGGTGTCGCGCCAGACGGGCCAGGCGCCTGCCGATCTCCCGGGCGGCCCGGCCTCCCACCCCGGCGTCGATCTCGTCGAAGACGAGGGTGCGGGTGTGGGTCGAGGGACGAGACAGGGCCGCGGCGTCGGCGAGCACCACCTCCAGGGCGAGCATGATGCGGGACAGCTCGCCTCCCGATGCCCCCTTTCCCAGGGGCAGGGCTGGCGCGCCGGGGTGTGAGACGAGTAAGAGGGCGACGCTCTCAAGGCCGGTGGGCCCGGGCTCATCAAGCCGGTCCAGCTCGACGACGAGCCGAGCGCCTTTCATCTCCAGGCCCTCCAGCTCCGCGGTGATGGCCTGCTCAAGGCGCTCGCCGAGCTGCTGACGCGCCCGGCTCAGCTCGGCACCAACACCGGCCAGCTCCTCGTCAGCGGCGGCCAGACGCTCGGCCAGGACGGTAGCGGTGTCCTGGGGGCCGTCGATCTCGGCCAGGCGCGCGGCGGCGCGCTGCCCCCAGGCCAGGAGGGCATCGACGTCGTCGAGCTGCTCCTGAGGCCCGCCGATCTCCCGGCACGCGCGGGCGAGCTCTCCGCGGCGGTCCTGTACCTGGGCGAGGCGAGCCGGGTCAGCGCTCAGCGAGGACAGGTACCCGCCCAGCTCGGCGGCGATATCGGCTGCGTCGATGCCCAGTCGCTGGGTGCGCGTGGCCAGCTCAGCCAGGGCGGGGTCGCGGTCGGACTCGGCGGCCAGGCTGCGGTGGGCGTAGGCGATGAGGGAGACGACATCGGGCGCCTGCCCGGTGGCGGACTCCTCCCCGCTGAGTGCGGTGCGGGCCCCGGTGGCGGCCCGGCGCAGGTCCTCGGCGTGGTCGAGTCTCTCGGCCTCCGCCGTCAGCTCCCGGTCCTCACCGCTGCGGGGGTCAACCTCCTCCAGGGCCTCGAGCCAGGTGCGCAGCTGGGCGACCTCGACGGCTCGGGCCTGAGCGGATGCCTGCCACTCCTGGAGCTCCTGGTCGGCCTGTCGGCGCGCCTGGTAGGCCCGGGCATAGCGGCGGCACAGGGCGGCGTGGTCCTGACCACCCAGTGAGTCCAGGGCAGCGCGTTGGGCCGCGGTCGAGCGCAGTCGCAACTGGTCTGCCTGGCCGTGGACGGAGACCAGCCGGCCGCCCACCTCGCTGAGGACCGAGGCCGGCACGGAGCGCCCTCCCAGGTAGGCGCGGGAGCGTCCGGAGGCGGGGACCGTACGAGAGGCCAGGAGGAGGTCGTCGTCAAGATCACCCCCGGCCTCGACGACACGGGCGGCGACACGCGAGTCCGGGTCAACCAGGAACGCGCCCTCGACCAGGCTGCGCTCGGCACCGGTGCGCACGATGGTGGTCTCGGCCCGCTGCCCCAGCAGCAGCCCGAGCGAGGTGAGCACCATCGTCTTGCCGGCGCCGGTCTCACCGGTCAGGGCGGTCAGGCCGCGGCTGAGGGGAAGATCGGCCTCCTCGATGACACCGAGGTCCTCGATGTGCAAAGACTCGATCACGCTGTCCCTCCCGAGGAGTCCGGCCGGCTTCCGCCGTCGGTGCTCGTGTCGGCGGAGGAGACCATCGGCTGGTGCAGCGCGTCCTCCTCGGGTGAGTAGGCCTCATCGGCGCTGCTGGAGGCCCGCCAGCCCTCCACGGGCAGGTCGAACTTGCGCACCAGGCGGCTGGCGAAGGGGGCCTGGTTGAAACGTGCCAGGCGTACGGGACGCTCCGCCCGGGTGACCCGGATCCTGGCGCCGACCGGCACGTCCAGGCTGCGTCTGCCGTCGCACCAGATCTCGGCGCCTCCGAAGCCCACCCGCTGGACGACGACCTCCATGCAGGAGTTGGGTCCCAGGACCAGGGGGCGGGTGAACAGGGCGTGCGCGGCCACCGGCACCAGGAGGAGCGCCTCGACCTCGGGCCAGATGACAGGTCCCCCGCAGGAGAAGGCGTAGGCGGTCGAGCCGGTGGGGGTGGACATGATGAGACCGTCGCAGCCGAAGGAGGAGACGGCCTGGCCGTCCACGCCGATGGCGACCTCGATCATGCGGGCGCGGTCGCGCTTCTCCAAGGCAGCCTCGTTGAGTGCCCAGTCGCGCGTGACCGTCCCGTCAGGACAGATGACCTCCACGTCCAGGGTGGTGCGGGTCTCGACCGTGTAGCGGCCGGCGACCAGATCCGCGACGACCTGCTCGATGCCGTCGGGGTCGGCCTCGGCCAGGAAGCCGACGTGGCCGGTGTTGATACCCACCAGGGGGATGTCCCGTTCTCGGGCGATCTCGAAGGCGCGCAGGATCGTGCCGTCGCCACCGAGCACCAGGACAAGGTCGATGTGTTCGGTGCAGTCCGGTCCGACCGGCTCAACACCTCGGGCACGCAGCGCCTCCGAGGCCCGGGCCACGGCGCTGGCCGTGGGAGCACTGGGCCTGGGGACGGGGACGGGCTTGTCGTTGAGCTCGCGCTGCAGCAGCATGACACGCGAGATCCTCCGGCCGTGCTGCTCCGTACCCGGCTGCTGCGAGGACCGGTGAAGAGCGGCGGAATCGGAAGGGTCGACGGAGTCGGCCGGCCGCGCCGCAGCACTGGTGTCTGAGGGGCTCAGCTTGCTCATGGGTGGGTCCTTGTTCTGCGTCGTCGTGTACCGCCCGCCGCGGGGCCGGCGGCGACAGCGTCCTCGATGCTGGAGCGCAGCTCGTCCCCGTTCAGGTCCCCGGGGCAACCGGCGCGGGAGGCGTGCATGCTCAGGAAGTACTCAACGTTACCGGCCGGTCCTGGCAGAGGGGAGGCTGTCACGGCCTCGACTCCCACGCCCAGGGAGTGGGCCCGCTCGGCCACCGTCATGACGGTGTCCACATGGAGCTCTGGGTCGCGCACCACTCCCCCGTGCCCGATCCGGTCCTTGCCCACCTCGAACTGGGGCTTGACCATGAGCAGGAGGTCGGCATCGTCGGCCGCGGCGCGCAGCAGCGGTTCGAGGACCAGGGTCAGGGAGATGAAGGACAGGTCTCCCACGACCAGCTCCGGGGCGGGGGCGACGACCTCGGGATCCAGTGTGCGGATGTTCGTGCGGTCCAGGGCGGTGACGCGGGGGTCGGAGCGCAGCGACCAGGCCAGCTGGCCGTAGCCGACGTCGACGGCCACGACGTGCTCAGCACCGCGGCGCAGGAGGACGTCGGTGAAGCCGCCGGTCGAGGCGCCGGCGTCCAGGCAGCGGCGTCCCTCGACGCGGGGTGCCAGGCCGCGGCGGCCCAGCGCGTCCAGCGCGCCGGCGAGCTTGTGGGCACCGCGGGAGACGTAGTCGTCTCCGGAGGGCACCAGGATCTCGATGGCCTGGGCCGGGTTGACCTGACGGGCGGGTTTGGTGACGACCTCGCCGTCGAGGGTGACGTGACCGTCGGCGATGAGCGTGGCGGCATGGGTGCGGGAGCGGGCCAGCCCGCGGCGCACGAGCTCTGAGTCGATGCGGATGAGCCTGGCCATATCAGCCTTCCGCCTTGTGAAGGACGGAGGCGAGGTCCTCGTGAATGGCGGCCAGGGCGGCTGCGCGCTCCTCCAGGGGCATCTGAGCGATCTGGGCGAGCTCATCGGTGTGGTCGTGGAGGCCTTGGGCCGCCGTCAGGGCGACGTCGGCTCGCGGGGGCGCAGGCACCGGCGGCCGATGAGTCGGCCGGTATGCGGAGTCCGCCGTCGCTGGCGTCTCCTCCCCGACGTCGGTTCTCGACTCGTTGCCGCTCATTCCTGACTCCCATCGACATTGCTCGCGTTGGCGCTGTGGTTCCTCATCTCCTCCGGTAGGAGCCTCACCGGCCCCGGCCGGGGTCTCAGGGCTCGATCACCTCGATCCCGGGCACCTCCAGCGTCGCGGCCTCGCCCTGGCGGTCCTGAGCGTCGGCCCAGTCCCAGGCGGCCACGGCCAGCACCCGGTAGGAGTTCAGGTCGATACGCACCGCACTGCCGTCCGGGGAGGTCACGGCGCCGGAGTCCTGGAGCTCGAGCCGGGAGCCGAGGACTCGGGCACTGCGGTTGCCGACCCGCCACCACACCTGGCCGTCGACCTCGACTCGCACGGGCTCGGGGTGGGGCTCGGTCAGGCCACGCAGGTCGGTGTGGAGGAAGCTGGGACGCTCGGTGGCCGGCGCGCAAATGACGTCTCGCGCGTCGGAGACACCGGTGAGGACGTGGAGCCCCGGGATCCCGGCGGCCCGGGCCCCGACGTGGTCAGTGTTGAGCCGGTCGCCGACCGCCAAGGGCCTGGTACCACCGGCCCGCTTGAGGGCACGCGTGTAGATGCCTGGGAAGGGCTTGCCCCCGGCCAGGGGCTCCTTGCCGGAGGCATGGACGATGGCGGCCACGAGGCTGCCGTTACCCAGGGCGAAGCCCCTCTCGGTGGGCAGGGTCGCATCAAGGTTGGTGGCCACGTGCAGGGCCCCGGCATTGATGGCGTAGACGCCCTCGGACAGCAGCGCCCAGTCGACCGCAGGGTCCCAGCCCTGGACGACGGCCACGGGCCCGTCCTGCGCACTGCTGGTCACCTGGAAGCCCTCGTCGAGGAGGGCCTGGCGGACGCCGTCGCCGCCGACGACGAGCACCATGGAGCCCGGTTCGACATGCTCGGTGAGCATGGCGGCCGCGTCCATGGCGGCACTGAAGACCTCCGACGCCTCGGCAATGATGTCGTTGTCCGCCAGCTTGTCCACGACCGTCTGGGGCGCCCGTGAGGCGTTGTTGGTGACGAATGACAGATGCATTCCGGCCTTGCGGGCGGCGTTGACGTTGTCCGCCGCGTGGGGAACCCGAGCCTGACCGGCGAAGCAGACGCCGTCGAGGTCCAGCAGGGCGACATCGTAGGCGGTGCACAGGGGCTGTTCGCTGCCGAGCAGGGTCGCAGGGGCGGCGGTATCAGAGGCCTGGGGCATGGTCATCGGGGCTCCTCAGAAGCGTTGGTAGAAGGCGTCGGCGCGTCCTGCGCATCCTGGAGCAACTCGGCCATCTCGGCCTCGACGCGCTCGGCGAAGGACTGCGACCACTGAGCGTCCTCATCCTGGTCCACAGGCTCGTCGTGCTCCTCGAGGTCCAGTGAGGCCTCGTCCTGAGCCGGCTCTCCAGGAGCCTGTGAGGTCTCGGTCGTCTCGCTCACTGCATCACCGATCGTGTCCCCGTCGGAATCCGTGGCGGGCTGAGTGCCGGAACTCTCCGGGGTGCTCTCCTCGTGGGCCTCGGAGTCATAGTCGTCCTCGATGTCGAAGACCTCGACCTCGTCCTCCTCAACCGGCTCTGGACCGATCCGGTCACGGATGGCCTCAGCCTCCCGGTTGCGTCCGAGCTCTGCGAGCCTGTCGGCACGCACAGAGTGCAGGCGTCTGAGGGTGTCGCTGTCGGAGGGACGCGCCCTGATGGCGTCCTCGATGATGAGCAGGCCAAGATCAGTCTGGCCCATGTCGTGGCGAAGACTGGAGACGACCATGGCCAGCTCAGCCCGTTCAATTTCGTCGAGCTGGCGAGGGTCTGCCGCTTGAGCGGCTTGGAGGGCCTTGTCGAGGTTACCCAGTGCTCGCTCGCAGTCGACCTCGATGGCCCGGTGCAGGTCGAGACCGGACAGGCGCCTGGCGGCGCGAATCTCTCGGAGCGCCTCGCTGTAGTGGCCGGCGAGATATGCCGCGATTCCAGCCGTCTCCCGGACGACGGCCACCCGGCCCGCGTGGGAGGCGGCGTAGCGCGCGTGCTCGTAGGCGGCTTGAGGATCGTCGTTGAGGAGGCGCTGAACCATGACCAGGTGCCGGGCAACGTTCTCAGCGTTAGCACGCCCCAGGGCGCGCAGCTCTGCCCTGGCGCCCCGTTCAAGATCAGCCGGCTCGACGTTGTCGGGGACCTTGGGTTCGGGGACGCGCTGACGCTGCGGAGGACGACCGCGGCGATCGTCTCGCCTGTCGCGCGAGTCATTCCTCCCAGAGCGGTCGTTGAAACGACCTGGCCTGCGACCATTGCGGTCGCCACGCCTGCTACCGCCCTCACCATCTCGACGCCGTTCGTCGCGCCAGTCGTCACGGTGCCGTCGATCGCCGCGAGCAGAGTGCTCCCCGCGGTTCGACCGCTGGGAGTGCACCCGAGAGCCGGAGGAATCGTCGTCCTGTCCCGCCCGATCACTGCGACGAGGGCGACCGTCCTCCCCTGTAAAACGGCGACGTGCCCCGAAGCCGTGACGCTCATCGTTGCGGCGACGCCGGCCTGCCTCGCTGTGGTCCGAGCCGTGCTGACGGTCCTGATACGCCATGGTCCTTCTTTCACTCTGGCACTGCCGCCAGTTGCCCTGGTGCTGTCGTTTACCTGAGAGGAGCCTACCTGGGCCGAGGTGCTCAGGCGTAACGGGACTCGGCGACACGTGGTGTGGTGCGTGTCCGAGCGGAGGGCTTCGGAGGGGCGGGCCGTAGCATTGCGGAGATTCGAGGCGAAGATGAGCGCTCCGGCGGAAAACGGTTCAGCCCCCGGGGGTGCTCCTTTGTGGAGTCCCCGGGGGCTGAACCTTATTCAAGTGTGTGCTCGGTGGTGTCCTACTCTCCCGCACCCTGGCGGGTGCAGTACCATCG
>ERZ772971.553-NODE-553-length-23162-cov-4.472454_pt1 | contig 23162 bp, 16 predicted proteins | sample MGYA00511943_ERZ772971 | MGnify/ENA primary metagenome ERZ772971 (study PRJEB29015, sample SAMEA2737929) | human oral metagenome | biome: human oral; feature: human-associated habitat; material: dental | place: China | collected 2144 ... | reverse complement strand
AAACACGGCCCGAACACGGGCAGCACGTGATCCAACCAGGAACAGGTGATCCACGTACGGCTCGGGCACGGGCGGGAAGCGGCGAAGCCCGGGCACAGGAGGGAAGGGGCGGGGCCGGGCCTGCGCCGAGCACCGACCGCACAAGATGCACACGCACACGCGACCGACGCCCCGCCGCCCCGGCCACTCAGCCGTCCAGCCGCCTGCGTATCACCCAGCGGGCGATGCGCCACAGCACTCCCCCGATGACGAACGCTCCGGCGACGCCCATGACGAGGATGACGCCCCAGGGCATCGACATCCCGACGAAGGCCGACGACCGCTTGCCGACGCCGTCAATCGCCTCCCAGTTGGTCCACACGTCGAGGAAGACGGTCAGGGGCATGCCGACGAAGGTGAGGAAGCTCAGGGCGATCTCCATGGCGCGGGTGGAGCGGGCCCGGTCCTCCTCGGCCTTCTGCTCCGCGCGCCCGATGACCATGAGGGCGTTCTCCCTCAGAAGGTGCGCCTGGTTCCGGGCCTCCTCGATGGCTGTGGGGATGCCGTAGGTGTCCAGGAGATAGGTGAGGAAGGCGTTGAGGGTGCGCTCGCTGTCGGTCATCGTGCTCCACTGCTCGGTGACGACGAAGCGCACGGCCTCGGTGTCCAGCGCGATGACCTCGTTGACACGTTCCTCGTCGCCGATCTCGGTGTTCGTGGCGACGGCGGCCAACCGCTCCATGAGGGAGGTGGAGCGGTGGTGCTGGAGCAGCATGAGCAGGACGGCGTCGAGGTAGCGCCCCGAGAGGTGGACGAGGGGACGAAAGCGGTCCTGCGCGTTCTGGCAGACGGACAGGCCGTGCCCTCCGGCGTAGGCGGACCACGTGGGTGAGATCGTGTGGACAGCGGCGTTGGCGACGCCGGAGGTGCCCTTACGGGACAGCTCGCCCCAGTCGCGGGCGGTAGCCAGAGGATCACTGCCGAGCATGGCCTGGGGGACGTAGGCGACCGTGAAGACGTCGGCCTCCTGCCCGCCCTCGCCGTCAAGCCCGTAGCCGTGCCCGTCCCCGAGGCGGGCGCGCACGTGACGTGCGATCTCGGCTCTCCCGGCCGTCTTGCGCACGAGGTGCGTGGCCCAGGCGCGGACCTCGCGCCTGCCCGGGGCGGTGAAGGAGATGTGGAGGGCGATGAGGACACGCGTGACGGGGGCCTTGTCCGCCCCGACGGTCAGGCTCTCGACGTGGAGGACGTCCCAGGCGTGGTCCAGGAACAGGGGCTTGTCGCAGGCAGCACGGGCACCGCCGCTCACGTGCAGCGGGAGCGTCTCGGGATGGACGAGGTGGCGGCGGACGGTGTCGTCGAGGAGGCGACGACGCACCGGCCCCCGCAGGCCACGGGTGTCGGCGTCGTAGATGACACGGCCGCCACCGTCGGCCCGGACGACGACGGGTCCGGGCTCCAGCCGGGTGCGCCAGGTCTCCCAGGTGCCCGGCAGCTGCCAGGGGACGACGACGATGAGGCGCGGCTGGTTGCTGTCCTCGTTGCTCAGGACGAGGGGCGCGGTGCTCATGCGGACAGCCTGTCACGTTGGTCGGGGCCCGGGCGCTCCCCCGTACCGCAGGTCATCGGGGCAGTGCGGCGAGCCGCCGGGCGCCGACGACGCGCCCCGCCTCGTCCCGCAGGAGGTCGTCGGGCCAGACGAGGTCGGTGCGGTCGGGGTGGAAGGTGGCGACGACGCGGCTGGTCACGAGCAGGACGCCCTCCTCGGGTTCGGGCAGGGCGGGCTCGATCCCGGTGACCCGGTCGCCGACGGTGAGGGTGACGGGGTGAGCGGTGCCGTCTACGGCCTGGACGGTGAGAGCGGTGGTGCTTCCTCCCGCACGGATGAGACGTGGGACGGTGGGGGCGGCGGGCAGGTGGAGGCGCGTACCGTCATCGGCGTGGAGGACGATCTCGTGAGCGGTGAGGTTGCGCAGGACGACCGGCGCTGTCATGCGTCCTTCCTTTCGGGGTACCGCAGCGCCTCGACCTCGCGGCGCAGCGTGCGCATGCGCGCCGCCCAGCCGTCGGCCGCAGCGGGGTCGCGGTCGGGAACGAAGCCGATGACGCGGCGCAGGATCTCTGGGTAGGTGGCGGGCTGACAGCCGGGCGCAGGATCCTGGTGCTGCTCGGTGACCGTGGGCAGGTCTCCGGTCCCGTGCGTGAGCGTCACGCGGTTGCGGATCCAGATCAGGAGGCCAACGATCTGCTCGCGGGAGGCGCCGCCGACGTCGATCCGCTTGCTCACCTGTGCGCGCTTGAGCACTCCGTCCCGCTTGACGAGGAGCTCTCCGATGATGACGGCCAGGCGCGCCTGTGCGTCGGGCTGAGCACCGTCGACGACGTCGGCGACGTGCGCCATGACGTCGAGGATCGGCCCAACGTACTTCTCGTCCTCGTGGTTATTCCTGGCGTCGACGAGGTCCTGAGCGAGACCGGTAGCCTCGTCGGCGAGCCTGGACATGTTGAGGTCACCCAGGCGCAGGAGGCGTGCGGCGGTGCGCAGGTCGAGGCGGTCCAGGCAGTAGACGGTGGCCTCGAGCAGCTTGTTGCGCACGTCCCTGGCCAGGCCAAACTGGTGGAACACCGGCGTATCGGGTTGTCCCGTGGTCTGGTGGGTGGAGACCAGGAAGACGGCAGCGCCGTGCCGCGCCCCGTACTCCTGTGCAGCGCTAAGGAGAGCGATCTGGACGGGTTTCTCTCCGACGACGCCGACGACGACCGCACGAGGCCTCTCCTGCTTCTCCAGCCAGTCAAGGGCCGTGTCCCGGATGCGCGTCATGCTCTTCTCGGCCTGGTCAACCGTGCTGTTCTTCGTCAGCGAGGCACCGTAGTCATGGGTGGTGCTGTGCTCGTTGTCGAAGGCCCATCTCGCCGATGCGCTCGGTGCGTCCAACGCCTCCTTGCGGATCATCTGCGCGAAGTCTCTCCCGTCCTGGGAGTGGGTGAGGAAGGCGGTCAGGGTGAGCGGGCCCTGTGTGCCCGCGGCCTGACGGATCTCGAACGGCACCTCCTTCTGGTCGAGGAGGGTGCGCAGCATGCTCACGCGAGCGGGTGCGGATGGATGGAGGACACCGTTCGCAGCGAGGAAGACGACTCGTCCACTGGGCCACGAGAGCCAGTCCGGCGGGGCACCGACAGCCTGCGACACCTGTCGGGCCAAAGCCTGGTCATCCTCTCCTCCCTGAAACTCGTGGGTGGCGTTGGCGCCGAGCGTGTTGAGGGTCCTATGGTCAAGGAGCCACTGCTCGGCAGGATTTCTGTTCTCAGCCGTACGCTTCTTGATCTCGCCAATGACCGGGCCCAGCTGTTTTCTGCCTCCCTTGGTCCGATCGGGATCCGAAGCTCCGGCACGCTTGTTGTACTCCGCCAGCCGCCTGCGGTACTCGGCACCGAGCCAGGCGCGGGCGGCCAGGCCGGCGGCCAGGTCTCCTCGTGCGGCATCGCACTGGAGGAGGAGGGCCAGGTCGTCGGGCTCGGCCGCTCCCTCCGTCCCGCAGGCCCGGTCGATCTGCTCCGCCGCAGACGTGACGTCGGCGTCGTCGGGGTAGTCGTTTCGCAGAAGCGTGGGCAGGCCGAGCCCCATGAGCCAGCCCTTGCGGGCATCGGCGTCGTTGGACATGTCGATGGTTGCGGGGGTTCCTGGGGCGCCCGGGCTGCGGTCGGTGAGCAGGAGAGACCAGTCCTTGGGGTGAGTGGAGGCAGCAGCCCCGGCCGCGGCCATGAGTACGGTTGAGGCCCCGCCCCCGAGCGTGAGCACCACATGCCCCTGGTGGTCACCGATGACCCGTCTGAGGGCGTCGTGGTCCTCGGGTTCGGGGTTGAGGCCGTTGCTGAGGACGACCTCGTCGAGGACACGCAGGTCGCCCCCAGCCACCTGCGCAAGCGCGCCCGCGTCGCGGGCCCGTGACAGTGCCTGGCGAAAGACCTTCGCCGTCTCGTCTGTGGAGCCGCGGCCGCCAGCACCACCGACGACAAGAACCTCAACGCCCTCGCGCGCAGCCTCGGTCCTGTCGCGCGCGGCCGTCAGCGCCTTGCGTAACGGGCTCGACTCGGTCGGGAACCAGCTCTCCGTCCCACTGCGCGCTCCGTCGAGAAGGCCGAGCATCTCGGCAGCAGTCTCCCCGTCCGCCTCACGCAGGGACGCGAGGCGCGGCCTGTTGTCCGCCTTCGAACAAAGCCCGAGATCCGCGTTTCCCACCACGTGTACAAGCAGCATCGCTCGTCCTCCACAACCGGGGCCACGGGCCCGCCCACCAGAGATCAGATCTCTGTCGCCAAACTCTCTCACAGATGAGCCGAACGTGTCACACTTCATCCATCCCCACCCCTCAGTCCCCCTAAGGACCGTCATGCACCTGGTGATGCTCGAGACGAACGGCAACCAGCGCTATGTCTTCTCCTCGCCGCGACTCAAGGAGAACGTAGGAGCGTCGTTCCTCCTCACACAGCTGGTTCCGTGGACGCAGGGCGCCGCCGCGGACCTTGGCCTGCCGGAGAGTGCCTGGGTGTCCCGGTCCTCCGGCAAGGTCATCCTCCGCGCCGAGGAGAGCGCTGCGCGGGCGCTCATCTCCGCCGTCACCGCGCGCGCACTGTGCGAGGCACCGGGAATGGACGTCTCCGGCGTCATGGTGCCGATGGCCAGCGAGTACGTCACCGAGGGCGACCTCAGGAAGGTGCACACCGAGGCCGCCCGGTACGCGCTGTCGCGTCCCCCGGCCGCGGCGCGCTTCCCCATGACCCCGTTCCTTCAGCCCGGCGCGGACTCCTCGCTTCCGGCCGCACGGGTGCACGAGGGCTCCCCGCGCTCCTTGCCGAGCATCGTGACCCGCCAGGCCGCCGAGCACGCCCGCGCAGCTCTCGTCGACCTCGCCGAGCAGCACCCAAGCCTCACCGACCGCGCCGAGGCACTCGTGCGCACCCCGGAGCAGCTCGAGGCTTTCTTCTCCTCCGACTCGCAGGAGAGCGAGGCGGCGAAGGCCGCGGTGCTGCACCTGGACGGCAACGGCGTGGGCGCAATGGTGCGTGACCTTCCCACGCATCTGAAGTGCCTGCCGCCGGAGGTCGTCCGCGAGGAGATCGGTGCGGACCTCAGCAAGAACCACCCGGACCTGCTGCGCCGCGCCCTGCTGGTGCTCAACGAGCGCATGAATGCGGCCATGCAGCAGGCCTTCCTGGAGGGCTGGGCGGAGGTCGCCCGGCTGGCAGAGGCCCGGGAGCCGTCGTCGGAGGCAGGTGGCGGGGTGATCCCGGTAGTCCCGGTCATCCTCGGGGGCGACGACGCGACCGTCATCACGGCTGGCCGCTACGCGCTGCCCTTCGCGGCCGCGTTCCTCACGGCCTTCGAGAAGGCGACCGCGCAGGACACCCTGCTGTGCGCGCTCAACGACGGCGCGGGACTGACGGCCGGGGCCGGTGTGGCGATCACCGACCGCTCCTTCCCCTTCCAGCTCGCCTACAAGCTCGCGGAGTCACTGGCCTCGAAGGCCAAGACCGTGGGCAAGTCCTTGCCCACGCCCCGCTCAACCCTCATGCATCACGTCCTGTACGACTCCACGCTCCTGGACGCCGAAGGCGTCCTGTCCTCCTACAAGCCCTTCGATGACCCGTTCACCCCGGGGGCCCCGTTGAACGGCCCGACAGCGAGGCCCTTCGTCGTGGACGCGCGCATGCCGGACCTGGATGGCGGCGCAGGGCGAGCGTGCCACGGCGAGCGCTGGTCCGGGATGCTGGCGCGCGTCGCCTGGTTCCAGGGCCTGCTGCCCGCCCCCGGAGCAGAGAAGGAGGTCGCCTTCCCTCGCACCCGGGCGGCACGCATCCGTCGAATCCTGTCCGACGCCGTCTGCGCACCAACGAAGAGTGAACGTCAGGAGACGCTCGCGCCAGCCCGCAAGGAGTGGGAGGCCGCCGCCGCGGAGCCGGACCTGCGCGCCCTCACGGAGGCGATCGGCTCGGAGATGCTCGTCCTCGACCTGCTGGACCTGGCCGACGTCCTGCCGGAGCCCTACCTCCGGGACGTCCCGGACACCGACGTCGCAGCCACCACGATGGAGGGAGAGCAGGCATGAGCGCGCACTGCTACGGCGTGGAGGTCGTCTTCCACTCGGACTGGGGCGTGGGCACCGGCACCGGCACCGGCGTGGTCGGTGGCGTGGACGCCGTCGTCGAGACGGACTCGCGGGGGCGTCCTGTGGTGCGAGCCACCGCCCTGACCGGCGTCGTGCGTGAGCAGGCCGCGGTGGCAGCCCACGCGCTGGACGGCGGCCCCCAGGGGCCGTGGCGCGACCTGGCGACGGCGCTGTTCGGCGGGGAGGGACGCCCGCGCCTCGTGTCCTTCTCGGACGCGGTCGCCATGGACACCGCGGACGCCGCCCCGGACGGGCAGTGGGTCAAGGAGGCAGTGTCGGTCAGTCTCGATGAGACGACACAGACCGCCAAGGACGACCACCTGCGGTTCCTGGAGCGTGCGGCGGCGACGACGCTGCGCGGGACGGTGACGCTGCTGGAGGCGACGGGCGCCGGCACGGTCACCTGGACACCCGAGCAGCGCCGCGGCACAGAGATCCTCCTGGCGGTGGCCTGCGGCCTGGTGGAGGCGATCGGCTCCGGCAGGAGCACGGGCGACGGCACCTGCACGGTCCGCCTCACGCTTCCGGACGGACACGAGTCCTCACGCTCACAGGACTGGCCCTGGTCACTGCTCTCCCAGCCGTGCGCGGCGCCGACGCCGCCGCATGCGAGCCACGGTGAGGCGCCACGCCTGGACGCCGGGGCGGGGCACGCTCCGGTCCGCTCCTTCTCGTCGCGGATGACGCTGCACCTGGAGTCTCCAGTCGTGTCCTACGACTCGCCGACGTCGAACGAGGTGCGTTCCCTGGACTTCCTGCGGGGCACGGTGCTGCTGGCGTGGGTGCACAGGCGTCTGCGCCAGGCGCTGCCGGACAGTGAGCTGGTGCGTGACGCGGTCGTGGCCGGGCACCTTGCGGTCTCGGACGCCCGGCTCGCGGGCCCGCACGGCCTGGGCCTGCCGGTGCCGCTGGCCCTGTCCCGGCCGAAGTCTGCGGGCGAGGGGGCGTGGGCGGTGACGAACTGTCTGCTCGCCCCCACGCCGAAGGGAGCGGTGTTCTTGCGCGAGGGCCAGGTGTTCGAGCTCGGCGGCGGGTGGTGGGGCCTGGGGGCGACACCGATGACGAGCCGCCAGTCGACGGCCTACGACACGCGTCGGCACACGGCCGCCGAGGGCCAGCTGTTCCTTGTGCGAGCGATCGCCGCTGGCGTGACGCTGAGGGCTGAGGTGTCCTTCTCCGAGGCACTGGTCGCACAGGTGGGCGGCGCGCGCCTGGCTGAGCTCCTGTCCGCTCCGGCGATGCTGGGCTCACGCCGTCTGGCGGGGACCTTCGGCCAGGTGCGCTGTGAGACCGAGGAGCCGACGCCGGGAAGCCCGTCCACGGCCGTGTGGGACCCCGAGGGCGCGCTCACCCTGTGGTTCACCTCGGACCTGCTGCTGCGCTCCGCCTCCCTGGGTCCCGCGGGCGGCACGGAGGCGGTTCTGCGGGCGCTGCGCACGCGGGGCGCCGACGTCGTCCTGGTGGAGAGCACCGGGGACCGTTTCAATGCAGGCCTGCGCTGCCGGCGTGTGGACGGTCACGCCGCGGACGGCACCCCCAGGCCCAGCCGGGTGGCGCTGACCGCTGGCTCGGTCCTGCGGGTGAGGCCCGCCGACGGCGTCGACCCCGACGCCGCCTTGGAGGCCTTGCGTGCTCTGGAGAGGGACGGTCTGGGCGAGCTCGTGGCCCAGGGCTTCGGACGGGTGGCGGTGGGTCACCGGCTGCTCACCCAGACGCGCTTCCCCATGGGGGAACTGCTCCGAGCCACGTTCATGGCGTGCGATGAGGAGGTGTCGCGATGAGCATCACCCAGTACTGGCTCGACCTGAGGCTCGTGACGGAGGGCCCGCTGCACTCCGGCGGTACCGAGGAGCAGGTGGATCGCACGCGTGCCGACGAGGAGCGTGAGGCGACGTTGCGCCGTCTTGTCACGGACGCCTCCGGGGCTGCCTGCCTGCCGGGCCGCTCGGTCAAGGGGGCCCTGCGTTCGGCGCTTCGTCGCGCCGGCAGCGAGGCCGGGAACAGCCCGCTGTGGGGCTCGATCGAGGTGGGGCCGTCGGTGACGGTCCACCCGATCCGTCTGCCGCAGGTGCCTGAGGAGCAGACGGTGGAGCGCTTCGGCATCGCCGTGGACCGCCGGTGGGGGTCGGTGGGTGATGGTGCCCTGTTCACCCGGGAGGTCGTACCCGCGGGGACGCCGCTGACCTTGCAGCTGTCGGCCCGCGTGGGCTGGGTCGAGCCGCTGAGCGGGCGAGGCGACACGTCGGAGGTGTGCTCGGCGTCGGAGGAGGACGTGAGGCGCCTGTTCGCCGAGATCGTCGCTGTGGTGCGCTCTGGCGGGCTGACGCTGGGTGCGCGGCGCTCGGCGGGGTGGGGGCGTGTGCGCCTGGCCGACGCCGACGCGGTGACGGCCCGCCGCGCGGATCTGTCCTCCCCCGAGGGTCTGCGCTCCTACCGCACCCGCGGACAGGAGATCGAGCTTCCGCAGGTCGAGGACCTGGCATCGGACTCGCGTGTGAGCGTGGAGATCATGTGGTCCTCCCCCACCGGCATCCTCGTGGCCGCACCGGATCCCAAGGAGGACGAGGAGGGGCGGAAGCGCACGGTGCCGATGCGTGCGGGAGCTGAGGGTTCGCCCTACGTCCTGCCCGGATCCTCGGTGCGTGGTGCGCTGCGCAGCCGGTGCTCGCGGATCGCGCGGACCGTCCTGGCTGCGCGCGGCGAGCAGCTGCGTGACTGGACCGACGTCGGGGTGCACGACCAGCTGGCCGATGACGCGGCTCTTGTGCGCGCCCTCTTCGGTGACACGGGCCGGCGCGGTGCGGTGACGGTCATGGACACGCACGCCCGTGGTGGGGTGACACAGGTCCGGTCGCACAATGCGGGAGACCGGTGGACCGGCGGGGTCAAGGACGGCGCCCTGTTCACGGAGGAGCATGTCGCGAGCGCGTGGGAGCCGATCCGTCTCGACGTCGACCTCAAGCTGCTGGGGCTCGGCGAGGGCGGCGAGACGCCCACCGAGGCTGAGGAGCGGGAGCGCGCACGTGCCGGGCTGTGCCTGCTGGGGCTGGCTCTGGCGGAGCTGTCCACGGGGTGCCTGCCGTTGGGGAGCCGTGGCACACGTGGCCTGGGTGAGGCCAGGGCCCACATGATGACGGTCCGGGGTCCGGAGGACCTCCTGGGCGCACGCGAGTGGCGTATCGGTTCTGATGAGGCCGACGGCGAGTCCGTGGCGCTGGGGCTCCTGGAGCACCTGCGCCGGGTGAACGAGGCACTGGAGTCCGGCTGGGCCGGCTACCTGACGCAGACGGGAGCACAGCAGTGAGCAAGCGACACACCTGCCCGTCGGGCACGGGAGTGCTGACGGAGGGAGTCTGGCGGACGGCGCGGGTCGGAGACTCGCTGACCGAGGTGCTCGGCCGGGCGGTCAGCGAGGCCGGGGCCCGGTGGCACGGCCTGGCGCTGACGACGCGAGGAGCGCGCGCCGTCACCGGCGTGAGCGCTGACGGCTTGGAGGCCAGTGACGGCGCGGTCGACTCCGCGACGGTCTTCGAGCTGCGCCTGTGGGCCACCGCGGGGGCGCAGGGCGGAGCGCAGGCTCGTGAGCTGCGCTGGCTCAACGGCTCCGGTGGCGTGGAGGTGAGCGTGTGGGAGGGCTCGGTGGCTCCGACGCCGGTCACCGACGGCGTGGCACCGTGCCTGCTGCGCCGCGGCTCCTACCTGCAGCACGCCCCGGCCGGGCGGGAGACGAGTCAGGAGATGGGTGTCGTTGAGGTGTTCTGTACGGAGGAGAGGTACGGGAACGTGGTGTTCGCAGACGAGCTGATGACGGGACGGTGGGCTTGACATGACCAAGACGCCAAGCTCCTCGCCACACACGCACCAGGACTTTCAGCCCTTCCACTCGGCGGTCAACCGGATTCCGGTGCTGCGCGACGAAGTGGAACGGCAGGTCGTTCAAGGCGACCTACCGGACGACCTCTTTACCGACGCCGTGGCACCGGGCCACGACCGTCTTGAGCCGGATCGCTGGTCCGGGTCGATCGACCTGGAGATGACGGTTCGCACTCCTTTGGTGTTCGGCGACCAGCACGAGAACGACGTGTCACTGCCGCGTGACGCCGAGGGGAACGTGGTTCTTCCTCCCACGATGATCAAGGGCATGGTCTCGCGCGCCTACGAGATTCTCACGGCCTCGCGCTTCCGCGTCTTCGACGGCCACGATGAGCCGCTGACCTACCGGGCGGACCCCGCCATGGCCAACGGCCTCGTCCCGGGACGCATCGTTGCTGATGACAACGGGGGGCTTGCCATCGAGCTTCTGAGAGGACGCGAAGGAAATGACGCTGTAGGCCTGATCCCAGACGTCCCCGACGCAGGAATCGGAACGCTCATCCTCGAGGGACACCCTCTCGTCCCACCACCAGGAAGGAGAACCCCTTCCGAGAAGCAGGTGTGGATCAGGTTCCGCAAGCTTCTCGCGCACGGGAAGAAGGTGGGGGTGCGTGTCACGCCCTACGACGACAAGTATTTCGTCTCATCGGTGTACGATCCCGAGGCGCGCACCTTTGAGAGGTTCTTCTCGATTACAGGAGAGGACGACGAAGCGACGCTCGCCGTTCTGGGATACACCTGTCGCACCGCTCAGAGCAACAGCAGCACCACCTCACCGTCGCACGACCTGTACAACGGGAAGAAGTACGAACGTTTTTTCTTCTCGTGTGACAAGGACCGCAAGTTCTCTCCTGAACGCAGACCGCTCTCACCTGACGCCGTAAGCGCCTACGAACGGGTGATCGCGAGCTATCAAGCGGAGCACGCCTTACAGGAAGGCAAGCCCAGTCAGCGTGTTCTGAACCGGGCTTCGTCCGACCCGGATCATCGGACTGCACGCGACGGGGACCTCGTCTTCGTGCGTCTGGACGATGATGGCGACATCGCTGAGATCCTGCCGACGATGGTGGGACGCCGCTCCTACGAGGCCTCGCCCAGGCATCTCGCAGCGAGGCAGAGGGTGCTACCTGTCGCGCGGTCCGACGAGGCGTCATCAGCGGACCGGCTCTTCGGTTACGTCGTCGACGCCCCTGCGGACGGAGCAATCGGCGGGGACGTGGCCGCCCGGGGACGCCTGTTCTTCGGGGCGGTCGACACCAGCGGGGTCAAGGTCTCGACCGAGAGCAAGAGGCTGCTGCCGCTGCTGTCCCCCAAGCCGTCCTCCGCGCGGCGTTTCCTCACGGATGTGCAACCCAAGAAGAAGGGTGAGTCTCGCGCGCGCCGCGGGGACTACTTCCGGGCGGGGCAGCGACTCGGTGCGGCGGCCTACCCCGTGCACCGCACGGCGTTGGATGAGCCCTTCCCCACTGAAGCGACAAAGCGCGCGACCAGCACACCTGGGGAGGACAACGCGGCCACCCGTCTGACCGCGAAGGACTGGGTAGCAACCGGCAGCGTCATGCGCACACGTATCCGCTTCGAGGGTCTGTCCAAGGACGAGCTGGCGGCCCTGCTGTGGGTACTCACGCCGGAGAACCTGGTCCCTGCGGGGGACGAACGCAAGCCCGGCCGCGTGGGCTACCTGAGGATGGGGCTTGGCAAGCCGCTCGGGCTGGGAGTGGTTGAGGTTCGGGCCACTGGTCTTCACCTCATCCGGTCCCAGGACCTCGCTTCGGCCTATGAGGGTCTGTCCGGGGCTCTAGGGACCGCGGAGACGGATGAGAAGCCCCACCGCTTCCCGCTTCCCTTCAAGGCCGATGTACTGCCGTGGGTGAAGGCGATGCAGTGTGCCGCCTACGGCTATGACGACGGCGTCCTCGTGCGCCACATGAGCCTGAAGGAGAACAAGGCCAACAACAAGACCGATCCCAGGACGGGAGCCGTCAAGAACGACTGTGGCCTGGCGCCGCACCCGCTCGAGCAGGACGAGCAGTCTCCCCTCAAGGTTCCGTCACCCGACGAAGAATGAGTGATCTCTCCGATCTGAAGAAGCCGACCTTCAGCAGTACGGTGCACAGTCTCGGGGTTGTGGTGGGCGGCGTCGGTGCCGCTCACCACAACCCGGTGTAGAGGCCTGCGTCGTCGAGGGCGGGGGCTGTGCCGTGCACGGTGCACCGGTCGACGCAGGCGGAGCACAGGGGGTAGACGTGAACGACGTCGTCATCGGCGTCGATGATCTGGGTGATGGCGGCGTGCACCTGCACCAGGTCGGTGGTGCTCACGTGCAGCTGGAAGAGGGACTCCTGGAGCCGGTACCCCCATGCCTCGAGGGCGGTGGCCAGCCGGGTGCGACGGCGGTCTGAGGCGATGTCGTAGGCGACGATGACAATCATCGCCAGGCGGTCCCTTCCCACTGGTAGTCGGGTTCCACGATGGCGCGGGCGAAGAGCTGGGCCTCGTGGTGGATGTGTCGGCGCCAGGTCCCTGAGAAGCCGGGGAGCGCGCCGGACACGTGCCGCTGGAGGGTGGCCTCGTAGCCGTCGACGAGGGCCTTCTTGCCCTCACGGTCGAGCCACACGCCGTCGTCGTCCGGGGAGGGTGTGGCGTGCTCGGGCCGCAGCCGCCGGGTGCGCAGCAGCGCCATGACGGTGCGGTCGACGAGGAGGGGCCGGAACTCCTCCATGAGGTCCAGGGACAGGCTCGGGCGCTTGTCCGTGGAGGAGTGGAGGACGCCGAGGGACGGTTCGAGGCCGGCGGCGAGGAGTGCTCCTGTGCACTCGGACAGGAGGATGGCGTATCCGTAGGACAGGGCGGCGTTGGCGAGGTCCTTGGGCGGGCGTCGGCTGCGTCCGTCGAAGCGGACGTTGTCGGGGACGAGCCCGCCCAGCGCGTGGAAGTAGGTGAGGGAGGCGGCGCCCTCGATGCCCATGACCTCGTCAATGGTGGTGGCGTAGCGCAGGTCTGCGGCGGCGGTGCGGATGGTGGCGGCGGGTGAGCCGGTGTCGGTTCCTGGGGTGCGGCGGCCGAGGCGGTGCAGGACGTTGACCTGGTGGCGGGTCTTGGCGGTGACGATGCTGCGGGCGAGGGGGAGCCGGGCGTCGTCGTCGGCACTCAGGGCCGCCTGTGTGAGCAGGCGGCGGGCGTTGGCGGTGGACCGGGGGCCGGAGAGCTGGCCGAGGTAGCCTCCGCGGCGGGAGAGGAAGACGACGTCGACGTCGTTGCGTAGTGCCCATGAGCGTGCGCCGGAGCTGAGGCCGACGGTGCCGGACAGGACGAGGCGCGTGACCTGGTTGCGGGGGATGCTCACCTGGGGCAGTCCGTCGCTGCCCTCGATGATGAGGCGGCCTTGGGAGACGCGCACGCGGCTGCCGTCCTTGGCGGCGTAGACGACGTGACGGGGATCTGGGTCGCCTTTGACGTCGTGGTGGGGGTCGAGACGGGGGTGTGTGGCGCTGAGCTCCTTGCCGAGGTAGACGAACTCGTCGTCGAAGGTGGTGAGCACGGTCTTGTCCTCCTTGAGGCGCAGTCCGAGCGCGGTGAGGCGGCCCGTGAGGAGCGTGTAGGCGTCGGTGAGGGCGTCGCGGGTGGGGGCGCACACGAGGATGTCGTCGGCGAAGCGCAGGTAGCCGTATCCGGCGTCCGCGACCGCCTGGTCGATGGGGGTGAGCGCGAGGTTCGCAAGCAGCGGGGACAGGCTGGAGCCCTGGGCGATGCCGCGGCTGCGGGTGCGGCGCTCGCCGCGGGCGCGGCGGGGCTGGGCGAGCAGGCGGGTGAGGGCGACGGTGCGCGGGCAGTGGACGAGGTCCCGCAGGACGAGGAGGGCGTCCTCGACGTCGAGGTTGGGGAAGTAGTCGGCGATGTCGGTGCGCAGCACGTGGGTGTAGCCGGCGTCGCGCAGCTGGGTGAGGTGGTGGATGGCGTCGTTGGTGCCCCGTCCCGTGCGGTAGGCGTAGGCGTTGGCGGAGAGGTGGAGGTCGACGGTGCGGGTGATGGCGTCGAGGAGGGCGCGTTCAACGACGCGATCGCGGATGGTCGGGATGCGGAGGGTTCGTACGCCGTCACCGTGGGACTTGGGGATGTCGTAGCGGAAGAGCGGTGCCGGACGGTAGGTGCCGTCGCGCAGCTCCTTGCTCAGCTCGGTGATGATCTCGTCCGCTCGGGCGGCGATGGACTGGGTCTCCTTCGTGAGGTTGCCGTCTTTGGCGTCGTTGGCGAGGACGCTCTGCCAGCTCCGTGTCAGGTGCTCGACAGATGTGAGTGTGGTGAACAGACGATCGGAGGGTGAGGGCTGTTCTCCTTCGCACAGCCGTGGCAGCGGGGTGTAGGCCGGTATCTCGTGGCCGAGGTAGACGGCCGATCCGCGATGACTGTGACGTCTTCGTCGCGGTCGCGGTCGCGATGGCGGGGATGCGGAGGCAGCGTTGTCCATGGGAATTGACGTCTGTATTGGGGGGGAAAACCAGAACGAGGTCATCCTAGTCGACGTCGCCGCAATGGAGTGGGCGAACGCACGTGCCCTGATGAAGACGCATCCTCGCAGCACGTTCCCGGCACCGTCGCCTTCCCCGTACCACCGCACCGGTCGCCGCGCGCAACACCGTCCGGTGGTGGACGACAGCGCATGGCCGGCACGCGGCCTCCCCCTCTGTGCCGCAATCGCGGACGTGCCTGGTATACGACGGTCTCGCCTGAGACCTTCAACGCTCCCTCTGACGCTAGGTGCCTTCCGTCAGGCCGTTGAGGCCGTCGCACCGGCGCTGGACGGGCCGTAATGCACCTTCTGGCGCAAGGTGTTATCTGGCTTTGCCCGGGTCGCAGTCATCAGCCTGTGGCGGAAGAGTCGTAATGCACTTTCTGGTTCTAGGTGCTTTCTGGCCTACCAGACGGCGCGCTACGACCGCATGCGCGACCAGTCGTAATGCACCTTCAGGCACGAGGTGCTTTCTGGCCCGAGCGATGCGTAAGATGCGACAGGAGCGCATTGCTCGTCGTAATGCACCTTCTGGCGCTAGCTACCTTCTGACTCAGCGCCTACACCCAACCCAAGGGCACCACCAACGTGTCGTAATGCGCCTTCTGGCGCCAGGTACTTTCTGGCGGACCAATCAACACGCTGCTGGCATCGGCACGGCGTCATAATGCACCTTAAGGCGCTAGCTGCTTTCTGGCCCGCCTGCGGTGGCGCCGGCACCTAGGGTGTAGGTGGCGTAATGCACCTTCTAGCGCTAGGTGCTTTCTGACACCTGTCTGGGTGGATGTACACGGACTGCGGCCTCACGTCGTAATGCACCTTCAGGCGCTACGTGCTTTCTGGCCCACCAATGTTCCCCACGTGGACCCGAAAGACATACAGTCGTAATGCACCTTCTGGCGCTAGGTGCTTTCTGGCAGAGCGAGCTGTGCATGATGCTCGCCGTCAAGGAGGGGTCGTAATGCACCTTCTGGCGCTAGGTGCTATCTGGCGTGCGCGCGCCAGCGCTGGCTCGCGCAGTTCAAGGTCGTAATGCACCTTCTGGCGCGAGGTGCTTTCTGGCAGTGAGACCGAATTGGTCTTTCCTGCCGTTCATGACGTCGTAATGCGCCTTCTGGCGTTAGGTGCTTTCTGGCGACTACGTCGTCACTACCAGCGGGCACGCCCTCCTCGTCGTAATGCACCTTCTGGCGCTAGGCGCTTTCTGGCCTCGCTGGTCGAGACGGTCCGGGAGTAGCTCGATAGGTGGTAATGCACCTTCTGGCGGGGCATGAGAGCATCCAGACCACGGTGGACACCTAGCCGTAATGCACCTTCTGCGCTAGATGCTTTCTGCCCAACCCCCGCGAGGGGGTGAAGTGGCGAATTCAAGGTCGTAATGCACCTTCTGGCACCAGGCGCTTTCTGGCTGGTAAATACGATCCTGGACTACATCATGCGGAACGGCCGTAATGCACCTTCTGGCGCTAGGTGCTTTCTGGCCTGACAAACCGTAGCGACTCGGGAACCTCGAACAGGTCGTAATGCACCTTCTGGCGCTAGGTGCTTTCTGGCTTTGGCCTCTGGATAGTCGTCCTGTATTGGGACGAGTCGTAATGCACCTTCTGGCGCTAGGTGCTTTCTGGCCGTCTGGCTGACTGCCACTGTCGGTATCATGCTTATCGTCGTAATGCACCTTCTGGCGCTAGGCGCTTTCTGGCGCGATGGCCATTGTGGCCGCCATTACCCCAGTTATGTCGTAATGCACCTTCTGGCGCTAGGTGCTTTCTGGCTGGGCGGCGGAGTCGGGCGCGGGGTTCTGAGATGAGCGGTCGTAATGCACCTTCTGGCGCTAGGTGCTTTCTGGCCCGACATCATCCAAAGATATAGTCGTAGAGACAAGTCGTAATGCACCTTCTGGCGCTAGGTGCTTTCTGGCCCTTTGGCGAGGTTTGCTGGGTCCCACCCGGAGATGTCGTAATGCACCTTCTGGCGCTAGGTGCTTTCTGGCCGCTTCTAGACGCGGCCGTGGCCGCGGCAGTCTTGTCGTAATGCACCTTCTGGCGCTAGGTGCTTTCTGGCGTATACTCTTCTTGGGTTGCCCCTGGCTCTTATCGTCGTAATGCACCTTCTGGCGCTAGGTGCTTTCTGGCTATGCCTGTGGATGATGCTGGTGCCCCGAGTCTTCTGTCGTAATGCACCTTCTGGCGCTAGGTGCTTTCTGGCCAGATCAGGCAGGTGATGACGACGGTCGCTGATGGGTCGTAATGCACCTTCTGGCGCTAGGTGCTTTCTGGCTGGCTCGGCCGCCATGGTATTTGAATGCCAGATAAACGTCGTAATGCACCTTCTGGCGCTAGGTGCTTTCTGGCTCGGATCGCGCTCTCTGCAATCTTCCTCGCCAGCTCAGTCGTAATGCACCTTCTGGCGCTAGGTGCTTTCTGGCGTGAACGTCAGGGAGCCGAAGGTCGACCCCGACCGGTCGTAATGCACCCTCTGGCGCTAGGTGCTTTCTGGCGCACTAAAAATAACATAGCATCAGTTCCCAAGGGAGTCGTAATGCACCCTCTGGCGCTAGGTGCTTTCTGGCTGTGGTCGTAGTCGTCGTCCTGATCGCTGGCCTGTGTCGTAATGCACCCTCTGGCGCTAGGTGCTTTCTGGCAGCGCACGGATCGAAAAGATCGACAGTCGCATTCCGGTCGTAATGCACCTTCTGGCGCTAGGTGCTTTCTGGCCCGCGCCGAGGCGAGGATCCACGAGACTGAAGTCCTGGTCGTAATGCACCTTCTGGCGCTAGGTGCTTTCTGGCAGGCGCGGACGACCGGCAGCACGCTCGTCGAGGTCTGTCGTAATGCACCTTCTGGCGCTAGGTGCTTTCTGGCGGACATGCTGGAGGTCGGTGCGGTAGACGGCCAGTCGTAATGCACCTTCTGGCGCTAGGTGCTTTCTGGCTCCACCACTACTTTGACTGTGGTCGTAGTCGTCGCCCGTCGTAATGCACCTTCTGGCGCTAGGTGCTTTCTGGCACACTATCCCGAAAAGGACCACGCAAATGTTCTCTCTCTCGTCGTAATGCACCTTCCGGCGCTAGGTGCTTTCTGGCTGAGGGAGTTGCCTACTGCTACGAGCGGCTTGAGTCGTAATGCACCTTCTGGCGCTAGGTGCTTTCTGGCGCGCGAGACAATAAATGTCTGTAAAATCGCGGAGACGTCGTAATGCACCTTCTGGCGCTAGGTGCTTTCTGGCCTAGAGACATACCTCCCTAGGCACCCCTGAGAGCTGGTCGTAATGCACCTTCTGGCGCTAGGTGCTTTCTGGCCCCGTCCCCCAGACCCGCGTCGTTGCAACGCGATCCGGGTGCCGCGCGCCACCGGCGTCGGGAGCACCTCCCCGAGCCGTTCAGCACCTCCTCTATTGAACCACTTTTCGCTGCAACGACGCCAATCGCCACCGACACCCACCGCGCCCCCTCTGGCCACCGGCTTCCGACGAGACTTCGCCGTTTAGTCCTCGTCCTTCGTGGCCACCGCCTACCCTGATGCCGTTCCCCCGTTGAGGAGTCTCCGTGCCCAGCACCGTCCAGGTCGTCTTCGACGCTCCCGGCACCATCCGGCCCACCCCGCGGCGCCTGCACGCCGCCTGGTCACACGTCCTCGACCTCCCCGCAGCCATCTCCCCCGAGCGTGCCCGGCACTTCCCGGCTCTCGCCCGCCGCCCCGCCCACGACCTCGGCGGCCCCAAGCCCTACAGCCTGGGCACCACCGTCCAACGCGGCCGCCACGAGGTCGCCGTCGAGCTCCGGTTCCTCGACGACGACCTCGTCAACACCCTCGACGCGTGGCTCGCCTGGGGCGGCGTCCTCACCATCGGCGACGGCGGCGCGGCCACCGACCACCTCATCGCCTCAGACGCGCACGTCGTCGAGCACACGACCTGGGAGGACATCGCCTCCACCACCGGGCACACCGCGTGGACCATCCACCTCCACACCCCCACCGTCGTCACCTCCCGGGGCCAGCACCAGCCCACGCTCACCGCGGCCTCGCTCGCCACCAGCCTCCACGCCCGCTGGCGCGCGTGGAACCCGGACACCTGCCCTGTCCTGCCCCCACGCGACCGCCTCGACACGCTCCTGGTCACCCAGGACCGCACGACCCTCAGCCCGGTCAGCCTCTCCATGCCGCGCAGCGACCACCGGGGTCGACTGGCCAGCCGCACCATCCCCGCCCGCACCGGCGAGCTGCGCGTCAGCGGCCGCCCCACCTCCGTCACCGCCGTCTTCTCCCAGCTCATGTCGCTGGCGCGCTTCACCAACGTCGGCTCCCACACCGCCTACGGCATGGGCGTCATCGACGCCATCGCCGACCCCACCTGACGGCCGGCCGACCTACCCGGCTCAGCCCTCGTACACCTCGGGCTTGAGCAGGCCGATGAAGGGCAGGTTGCGGTACCTCTCCGCGTAGTCCAGGCCGTAGCCGACGACGAACTCGGTGGGGATGTCGAAGCCCACGTAGGTCACGTCCACCTCGACCTTGAGGGCCTCGGGCTTGCGCAGCAGGGTGGCGATCTCGACGCTGGCCGCCCCGCGGCTCGTGAGGTTGCCCGCCAGCCAGGACAGAGTCAGCCCCGAGTCGATGATGTCCTCGACGATGAGCACGTGGCGCCCGGTGAGGTCCACGTCCAGGTCCTTGAGGATGCGCACCACCCCGGAGGACTTCGTGCCCGACCCGTACGAGGACACCGCCATCCAGTCCATCTGCACGGCCGAGCGCATGCGGCGCGACAGGTCCGCCATGACGTACACGGCCCCCTTGAGCACCCCCACGAGCAGCAGCTCGCGCCCCTCGTAGTCCGCGTCGATCTGCGCGGCCATCTCGTCCAGGCGCCGGGCGATCTCCTCCTCGGTGATGAGGACCTGGGCGAGGTCCTCCTGCATGTCGTGCGCGTCCATCCTCGTGGGCCTCCGTCAGCAGTGGGGTTCGGGTAGTGGGGTTCCGGTGGGGTCGGCGGGACGGTGCCCGCACGGCAGGAGTCTGTCACGCGCCCGCCGCCTCACACGCCGCGGGCCTCGCCGCCCCCGCTCAGCCCTGGCAGCCGCAGGCCGCCATGGGCCCGATGAGGTCCTGGTCGACGGCAACGCGCGCCGCGGTCAGCCCGCCCTCGGCGAAGCCGTCGACGATGACCGAGTAGGCCAGCAGCCGCCCCTCCGCCGTCACCACGACCCCGGTCAGCGACACCGACTGGTCGAGCGACCCCGTCTTGGCGCGCACCCGCCCGGCCGCCGTCGTCGCCTCGAAGCGGTGCTCCAGCGTCCCGTCCAGGGCAGCCACCGGCAGCGCCGTGAGCAGCGTGCGCCCGGTGGTGCCACCGTCCTCGCCCGCGGACCGGGCGACGATCTGGGCCAGCAGCTGCGCCGGGACCTTGTTGCCGCGCGCCAGCCCCGAGGCGTCCAGGAGCGTGAGCCCGGTGGTGTCGAAGCCGTCCGCCTCCAGCACGGCGCGCACCGCCTGCGCCGCACCGGTGAAGGACGCCGGGTAGCCGGTCTCGGCCGCCAGCACGTGCCCCTCGACCTCCGTCATCGTGTTGTCGGAGGCCTTGAGGGACACGGCCAGGATCTCCGACAGGGGCGCGGACTCGACGGCCGCGAGCGCGCTGGCCCCCTGGGGCGCCGCCCCGCGCACCACCTCCCCGCTGACCTCGATGCCGGCAGCGCTCAGCGCCGTCGCGAAGGCCTCGGCGGCCGCCATCGCCGGATCGGCCGAGTAGCCGGTGGACGAGCCGAAGGAGGTGACGTCGATCATGATGGGCTGGATGGGCGCCACCCAGGACTCGTTGCCGGCCTCCCAGTCGGGGCTCCACGAGGGGCCCTCGAACATCGTGTCGTCCAGGGTCACGCTCACGCTCGTCACGCCCTGCTCCTTGAGCTTCTCGGCGGCCTTCCGGGCGAGGTCCCCCAGCCCGGCGTGCCCGACGACGGCCGTCGGGTCCCCGGCGTCGGCCGCCATGAGCACGTCCCCGCCGCCGACGAGCGTCACCGTCGTGCCCGACAGGACCGCGGAGGTCGTCAGGCGGTGCTCGGCCCCCATGGCGCTCAGGGCCGCCCACGCGGTGATGACCTTGTTGGAGGAGGCGGGCGTCAGGGGCGTGGAGCCCTGGAGGTCCACGAGCGTCTGGCCGGTGGCGACGTCGATGACGGTGACGCCGGTGACGCCCGAGCCCACGAGCTCGTCGGCGGCCAGGGTCTGCGCGTAGCCGGTGAGGACGGTCGAGCTGGGCACGGGCGCGTCCGGGCTCAGGCCGGCCGGGCCGACCGCAGCGAGCTGGGCGTTCGTCGTCGGGAAGGGCTGGACGTCGTAGGCGGGGTCTGCGAGGGTCAGGACACCGGGGGCGATGTCGAGGGCGTCCGCGAGCCCGTAGAAGCCGCCCGTGACCAGCAGGGTCGCTGCGGTGAGGGCTGCGGTGGTGGCCTTGCGCACGGTTCCTCCGAGGATGCTCGTCGACGTCGGGTAGGCGCTTGGGGGGCGCGGGATGCCTCCCGCAGCGCCGTCGTAGGTCACACTAGTGCCATAGTCACCCCCTTCTGGGAGCATCGTCCGTGAACCGCGTCAGCGGCCGGGCTCCCGGGCCAGGCACACCGTCACCGACCACACGCAAAGGAGGACGCCGTGGAGTTCGACGTCACCATCGAGATTCCGAAGGGCAACCGCAACAAGTACGAGGTGGACCACGAGACCGGCCGCATCCGGCTGGACCGCATGCTCTTCACCTCCACGCGCTACCCGGACGACTACGGCTTCATCGACAACACCCTCGGCGAGGACGGCGACCCGCTGGACGCCCTCGTGCTGCTGGAGGAGCCGACCTTCCCCGGCTGCCTCATCCGCTGCCGCGCGCTGGGCATGTTCCGCATGCGCGACGAGAAGGGCGGTGACGACAAGGTCCTGTGCGTGCCCTCCGGTGACCAGCGTGCCTCCTGGCGCACGGACATCGAGGACGTCAGCGAGTTCCACCGCCTGGAGATCCAGCACTTCTTCGAGGTCTACAAGGACCTGGAGCCCGGTAAGAGCGTGGAGGGCGCCCACTGGGTCGGCCGCGAGGAGGCCGAGGCCGAGATCCGGCGCTCCTACGAGCGCCTCAAGGAGCACGAGGCCGGGCACTAGGGGCCCGGCACCGCCGCGGCGGGCCACGCCGCCCGCGCACGGGCACCAACCCCCAGCGGGCCCCCTCGGCGCGCCACGGGCACCACCCTCCCACCCGTAGAAGGGATCCGCATTGGAAACACTCCACGAGTTCGACGAGCGCACCGGATCGTTCCAGACCGACTCCGTCCCCTACGAGCCGGTGTTCGCACTGCCCCCGTCACTGGAGGAGAAGGTGGCTCCGCGCTCCGGCTCGCTGCGGCCTTTCCACGGGAACACGGTCGCTTACTTCCTCGACGACCGGGTCCGGGATCTCGTCGGATCGATCGCGAGCAGCCTCCACGCCCGTTTCGGCGAGTCGCTGTCGTTGCCGCTGCCAGTGGAAATGGCGCACGTGACGCTCCACGACCTCCACGCCTCCCCGGACCGGGACCAGGTCCGGCCCCTGGTGGAGGCCAGCTCGGCGCGCGCGAGCGCACTGGTCGCACGGGCGCGCGGGATCGGCCCGATCCGCACGGTGGCCACCACGGTCTTCAACATGATGAACACGAGCGTCGTCATCGGGGTCAGGGCCGTGGACGAGGAGGAGCACCGCAAGCTGTTGACCGCCCGGGGCTTGTTCGACGAGGTCGTCCCCTCCGGGCCGTTCACGCCCCACATCACCTTGGCCTACTACCGGCCGGCGATGCCCGTGCCGCTGCCCCCGGACGAGTTCCGCGACGCGCTCGCGCAGCTGACCGGACGGGTGGCGGGCGTTCCCGTCGCACTCGCGCCCGAGCGCCTGCACGCCCTGCGGTTCGACTCCATGGGCGACTACTGGGCGGTTCAGCACTGAGCCCGGCTCCACCGAGTCCGGTGGCGTCCCGTGCCAGCGGCGGGCCGCACTGGGGCAGGCAACCACCCATTGGGGCAGGCAAATTGCCTACCTCAATGCACCGTTTCCTACCCCAATGCGGGGCCCGCCCTCACAGCCTCACGGCGTAGGGCATGATCGACCCCCAGCTGTAGACGCCGGTGATCCGCACGGGGACGCCGAAGGTGGGCGCCTCGATCATCTCGCCGCCGCCGAGGTACATGGCCACGTGGTAGATGCCGGACTGGGCGCCGTTGGACGACCAGAAGATGAGGTCCCCGGCCTCCATGGAGTTGATGGACACGTGGGTGCCGTAGCCGTACTGGGCGCGGGACAGGTGCGGCAGGCTGACCCCCGCCTGCGCCCACGCGAGCATGGTGAGCCCGGAGCAGTCGACGCCGCCGTAGGACTCGCCGCCCCACACGTAGGGGACGCCCAGGTAGCTCTTCGCGGCGGCGATCGCCGTGCCGGCCCCGCCCGACCCCCACCAGGAGCCGCCGTCATCGTCGTCGTCGGCGGAGTCCTCGATCTCGGGGGTGTAGCTGGGGGGCGTGTAGCCCGAGTCCGAGTCGTCGCCATCGTCCTCGTCCGGCGACCACGACGGCGCGGGCGCGGCGGGCGCGGCCTGGGCCGCGGCGGCCTGCCTCTCAGCCTCCTCGGCC
>ERZ772971.551-NODE-551-length-23174-cov-6.894632_pt1 | contig 23174 bp, 21 predicted proteins | sample MGYA00511943_ERZ772971 | MGnify/ENA primary metagenome ERZ772971 (study PRJEB29015, sample SAMEA2737929) | human oral metagenome | biome: human oral; feature: human-associated habitat; material: dental | place: China | collected 2144 ... | reverse complement strand
ACTATTTCTTCGGGCGGATGGATACATCCCCCGCTAACACGCGCCTTCTCCCAGTCTCTGTATCAATCAGAAGGGCTCCCTCTGCGTCGATGTCCGCCGCAACGCCCTCGAACTCCTCGCCTGCGGGCGCAATCACACGTACCGTCTGCCCAAGCGTCACTGCGTATTCCCGCCATGCCGCCAAGACGGGTGCAAAGCCCGCCCGCTGCACATCTGCATAGAGTTCGTCAAGCGCTCGCAGGAGTTCCTGCAGGAATGTCACGCGCGGCAGCGGCTCCCCCTTCATCTGCATAAGTGACGTAGCGACGGATCTCAGTTCCGCGGGGAAATCCTCCGGCGCGATGTTCACATTGATGCCGATCCCGATCACAACGTAGTTGACGCGATCCATCTCCGCGCTCATCTCCGTGAGGATCCCCACGAGTTTGCGTCCATCGTGCAGAATGTCGTTCGGCCACTTGATCGCCGCGCGCAGTCCAAATTTTTCCATTGCACGCGCAACCGCAACCGCAGCCATCAGCGTGCACTTCGGCGCATCCTGTGGCAGAAATGTCGGGCGCAGGAGGATACTCACCCAGATCCCCTTGCCGGGCGGCGAGAAAAAGGAACGCTCCATGCGCCCACGCCCCGTCCCCTGACTGTCCGCGACGACGACCGTACCGTCCTCCGCGCCGCTGCGCGCAAGCTCTTTCAGCACAAGGTTGGTCGAGTCCACGGCATCGTATGAAATGATCTTTCGCCCGATCAGACGCGTCTCAAGTCCCTGTGTGATCTCCGCCTCAATCAGGCGATCCGGTGCCGCACGCAAAGCATAGCCGCTGCGCGGGGCACTTGCGATATCGTAGCCTGCATTACGCAGTGCGGCAATCTTCTTCCAGACTGCTGCGCGTGTCACGCCAAGCCGCTCCGCCATCTTCTCCCCCGATATATAGCCACCCGCCGCACGCAGCAGCTCCAACACATCCCTACTCATGGAACACCACCCAATCGAAACGCCGTTATCCGCCCTATTATAGCGCAGATAACGGCGTCCTGCCACAAAAATATGGAAAAATACGAACCCACTACTCACGTACTGCGCGGAAAAGCCATTGGAAGGTATCCACGTCCTCCGGGTCTACATGAACGTTGCGCAGGGAAAGAATCTCCTCGCGAAATTCCCGCAATAATTGCTCAAAAGGATGTCGCTTGCCCCTGATCTCATCAATGACAAGCTCAGCACCTTCAAACAACTTAACTAGCTCGTACTTCGTAAAGAAACGATAATGTGTACGGTCTAAGAGTCCCATATCCTGATACGTCCAGCATCCGCTGAGGACATTATAGAGATTGCTGATATGCGCCACATTCGGAATGCTCGCAATAATTGCCCCGCCCGGTACGAGCAGTTCACGCATATTGCGGATCGCCGTCCATGGATCGAGCAAATGCTCAATCACATCGCCCATTACAATGTAGTCAAACCGCTCCGAGATTTCTGCAGGATCCAGATTTTCCACGTTCATGGAGAGAATCGTGGCAAACGGCGCAGCAACAGCAGCGGCGTGTTCGTTTAGTTCCACGCCATAGAGTCTCGCCGTGGGGTTGTGCATGCCAATCTCCCGCAGCGTCGCGCCGCAGGCACAGCCAATCTCAAGCACACGCAGCCCCTCACGTTTCAGATCCATCATCTGAAAGAGATCCACGCGCGGATGAAATGAATAGTCAAGGGATACGCCCCATTTGGAGCGGAACATCAAACGTTCCCGTTTCTGCAGCTGATCGTATTCCGGCGGCTCCTGTGCAGGAATACTCTCCTCATGATGCACATAGGCACCCATCAAGGAGGCAATTCCATAACCCGCACGGGTCATGCGGATCGTATAATCATACGCCGCAAGCGCGGGCACTGTAAATTGCTCATCCAGAAAACCCGCTGCCTCTGCCGCATCCCGCCGCACCATCAGGGCAAACATCTCCGCAAGGATCTCGGGGTGGAGCGCGCTTTCTCGTGCGCGAAGTTCCTCTGCAACTGCAGCAAACTCCTCCCATGACCGATACTCCGATGGCGGAGCAACACGCGAACGCTCGTATGTACGAGAAGCGACAGCACTCACCGCCCCCACTGTGGGGTTCTCGATCAGGGCATCCAGCATATCCTCTGCCGTATGCGGCGCGAGCAGGACATCCGCATGGAGAAAGAGCAGCACCTCTCCCACGGACGCACGAAGCCCTGCATTCACCGCATGAGAAAAGCCATGTCGCTCCGCACTGCGAAGAATCCGTACATCGTCCCCCGCCGCCGTAACGACAATTCCTGCATCTTTCGAGGGTCCGTCATCGACAATGATCATCTCGTATGGAAAGCGTACTGTATTCCGTATTGCCGCAAGGCATTGATTGAGCTGATCGCCCATATTGTGTACGGGAATAATAATGCTTAGTTTTGCCATAACAGCCTCTCATCGTTGAATACAAAAGACAACGGTATCGCCCAGCAGAAAATGATGCAGCTGCTGACGATTCTCACCTGCACTGTCCAGAATCTTTACGGCAAGCTCTTCAAACGCCGTCATATCAGCAAAGAGATGCGGGCATCTCGCGTATCCAATGCGAACGGCATCGGACGAAAAGCGTTTGTTGACCTCTGTAATAAGGCGTTCCACGGGAAATACCCGCCGCCCATCCATCGGCAGAATACTCTCATAAGTGTCATGCGGGGTGTTATTCGGCAGGCTCTCCATCGTCCGCTCAAAGCTGTTGTAGTTGTGCAGAGAGGCATAGACGAATCCGTGCGGACGGAGGTGGTCATGACATCCTTGAAAGAACGGAATGATACGTGAAATCGGCAGATTGTTGAGCGGTGCGCCGACAACGATCATGTCATAGTGCACATCCTGTTCCGCAAAGAGATGATCCAAGGACTCCATGCAGATGGTTTTGTCCGCCATATATTTCGTATCCTCCATGTATGCCGGATCGATAACAATGGCATCCAGTGTGACCGCCCGTCGAAGTTTACGAAAATAATTGCGGATCTGAAGAATCCCCTCGCCAAACATCGGCTCGATAACGAGTACGCGCGCGGGAAAAGCGTCTGTGGACAGCTCTTTGATAAACGCGTCCATAAAGTGCAGATGCCCGCGCGACTCCCACGGATCGACCTTCCACTTTTCACGAAAGACGGGGCGCATGGAAACAATGCTCTTGTAGTTGCCGCGCTTTGTGCGCGCCTCGTTCAGCGTGACTCCGCCAAAGTGGTGAATGAAGGTATCCTTTGCGAGGATCTGGCGAAAGCCCGAGCGGCGCAGCATTGCCGAGAAGTCATCGTCCTCAAAATCGCACATGACATAGCGATAGTCGGCACGGATCTCAGGTACGTCAAAGAGATTCGGCACGATGCTCACAAACGGCATGAGAACAGCCCGCTCTTCCCAGAGAAGCGGATTGGACACGTTGTGATGGGCGGCAAACGCCTCCATTTCCCCCATCGCCTCAAAGGTATTGTCATAGCTGACCGGGATTCCCTGACGGTTTGAGATGCAGTTTTCATTGCAGGTCGGCACAACCCAGAAGACATTCTTTTCCGCCGCATGAACAGCAAGCAGATTTTCGAGCCAATGCGGCGTTGCAACCGCATCGTTTGAAAAATAGACGACATACGCCCCCTCGACAATATGACGGGCGATACCCCAGCCGAGATGATTGTATACGTTGTACTTCAGATTGATTTTCTTCTCATGCGGAAGACTGTTGAAGTATGCCTCCGTTTCATCGGACGAGCCGTCGTTGATCGTGATGAGTTCAATGTCCCCCCGTGCGAAATCCGTATGACGAAAGAGACTCTCGATCGCACAGCGTGAGAACTCCACCTTATTGTAAGCGGGTACGATGATCGATATGCGGTACTTGAAGTCCGTTCGTCGCGGACGTTGGCGCGCTGCTGCAAAGGCAGCGATCGTTTCCTTGAAATATAACGCTTCCCTCTCCGGATGCCGCAGAATATGATATTCCAGATCTAGCTGGTAGCCGAGATCCAAAAAGAGTGGGCGCACCTCATAGGCAAAGATTTTTCGCGCTTCCTCGACAGCATTCGCAGACAACGTCTTTCCCGCCGAATGTGCTGCATTCAGCGCATAGCGGCGGCATTTCTCGACGAGCGTTCCCTCCTCCCGTGACAGACAGTCCGCCACAGACTCCATCGCCGCAGCAAAGTCCGTCAGTACCTGCCGCGTCTCCTCCGCAAGCACATCATGCACGTCCAGCGCGCGCCCGACATAATCGACTGCCTCTCCGGCTGTCGTCATGATCTCCTCATACCACTGCATACAAACCTCTCTTTGCATCGCTTCCCCAGATCGGGAGCATGGATCAATGCGGCACCAATTCCACGAACTACACGGTATCAGTAATTCCTCTATACTATCGTCAAAACGTCGAAAATTCTAAAGAAAGGGCGCTGCTGCACACATTTCATGCAACAGCGCCTTCACTGTGTTCTCTATTTATTCCATCGGGTTACGTTGAACTTCGGCTCTGTGGTGGGAACAGGCGCAGGGCGCTCCTCTGCAGCACGCTCCGCCTCCTCGCTCGTCTGCGTGGAGTCATCAATGACGACATCGACGGGGATCATCAGTGGTTTGCCCGTATTATCAGGCGTGTCATCCTGCGTTTCCTTATCGCTGATCGCACCCTTCGTCATGAGTTCCTCAAGCTCGCTTGCACTCAGTGTCTCACGCTCAAGCAGTTCGTGCGCGATGAGATCGAGCTTGTCGCGATTCTCGGTGATAATGACGCGGCACGCCTCATACGCCTCCTCGATGTAGCGACGCACCTCGCGGTCAATCTCGCCCGCAACCTCCTCGGAGTAGTTGCGGTCACGGTTGAAGTCACGCCCGAGGAAGACCTGATGGTTCTCCTCGCCGTAGGCGATGGGACCGATGGACTCGCTCATGCCATACTGCATAATCATGCTGCGGATGATCTGTGTCGCCTGCTGGATATCGCTCGACGCACCCGTGCTGATCTCGCCAAGCACAACCTCCTCCGCAACGCGTCCGCCGAGCGCAACCTTGATGCGGTCAAACAGCTCGGAGCGCGTGCGATAGGAGCGATCCTCCTTGGGCAGGGAGAGCATATAGCCGCCCGCGCGCCCGCGCGGAATGATCGTGACCTTGTGCACGGGATCGGCGTGCTCGAGCAGGAGTCCGACGAGCGTATGACCGCCCTCGTGATACGCCGTGAGGCGCTTCTCCTCCTCCGTCATGACGTGGGACTTGCGCTCGGGCCCTGCCATGACGCGCTCGATTGCCTCCTCCATCTCCGCCATGTAAATTTTCTTCTTGTTCCGCCGCGCGGCAAGAAGCGCCGCCTCGTTGACGAGATTGCTGAGATCTGCGCCCGTAAAGCCGGGCGTACGACGTGCAAGCACGTCCAGATCTGCGTCCTCGGCAATGGGCTTGCCCTTCGTATGCACCTTGAGGATCGCCTCACGTCCGCGCACGTCGGGCTTGTCCACGACGATCTGACGGTCAAAGCGACCGGGACGCAGAAGCGCGGGATCGAGTACATCGGGGCGGTTCGTTGCCGCGATGATGATGATCCCCTCATTCGAGGCAAAGCCATCCATTTCGACGAGCAGCTGATTGAGTGTCTGCTCGCGCTCGTCATGACCGCCGCCAAGCCCTGCGCCGCGCTGACGACCGACGGCATCAATCTCATCAATAAAGACGATGCACGGTGCGGACTTCTTCGCCTGTTCAAAAAGGTCACGCACGCGCGAGGCACCGACACCGACGAACATCTCGACAAAGTCCGACCCGCTGATCGTAAAGAACTGCACCCCCGCCTCACCGGCAACCGCCTTCGCAAGGAGGGTCTTACCCGTGCCCGGGGGACCAAAGAGCAGCACGCCCTTCGGGATGCGCGCGCCGAGTTCATTGAATTTATCCGGCGTCTTGAGGAATTCGACGACCTCCTCAAGCTCCTGCTTCGCCTCATCCGCACCTGCGACATCAGCGAACGTCACCTTTTTCTTGTCGCTCACCATCAGGCGCACACGTGACTTGCCAAAATTCATCATGCGTCCGCCGCCCATCTGGGACTGCTGCATGATGAAAAACCAAAAGCCGATCAGAAGTGCGATTGGAATGAGCGAGGTAAGCAGAGTCTGCCACCATGGCGGCTCGGGCGGGTTCTCCGCCGAGATATGGATGCCTTTGTCTGCAAGCCGCTTGTAGAGATCGCGGTCACTGTTCGGTGCATCCGGCGCAATGGTCGTGAACTCCGTGCCGTCTGTAAGCGTACCTCGAATATTGTTCTGGATGATGACGACTTTGTCTACCTCGCCCGCATCCACCTTTGCGTTAAAGTCACTGTAGCCAAGTGCCGTCGCCTGTGGTCCCTGATGACTGCCGGACATATAGTCGGCAATCGTCCACACAACGAAGAACATCAGCGCATAAAAAGCAAGATTTCTAAGGATTGATTGATTCAATTCCTACCTCCTCTGCATCATTCATAAACGGAGCGCTTGAGCACTCCGATGTAGGGCAGATTCCGATATTTCTCCGCATAGTCCAGACCATAGCCCACGAGGAATTCATCCGGCACCTCATGCCCCAGATAGTCGATCTCCACCGGGGCAATGCGCCGCGAGGGCTTCGACAGGAACGCACAGATCTTGATGCTCTTCGGGTGACGTCCCTGAAGCATCTGCTTCAGATAGTGCATTGTTGTCCCCGAGTCAATGATGTCCTCGACAATGATGACATGCTTGCCCTCGATGGAGAAGTCAAGATCCTTGAGAATCTTGACCTGTCCGCTTGAAACAGTCGCCTCCCCATAGCTGGAAACAATCATGAAGTCAAAAGCGATGGGACGATCAATCGCGCGTACGAGATCGGTGAAAAAGACTGCAGCGCCTTTCAATATTCCGACACAGTAGACCGTTTCAGAAGCATCACGGTAGTCGTGCGTAATCTCCGCGCCGATCTCCTGCACACGTGCATGAATCTCATCGGCGGAAAAGGAAATGCGCTCAATGTCACTGCTCATCATTTGGCATCGTCTCCTTCACACATACAATGCTCAAAATATCCGTACTGGATGCTGTCACGGGAGCAAGCACACTGCGCCGTCCGCCCGCAATCCAGAAAATCTCGTAGGTATCCGCAAGCGCAAGGAGAGGCATCCGATCCCGCACTTCCTGCGGAACCTTATCGTCAATCAAAATCTCCTTGAGCTTCTTTCGTCCAATGGGGAGCTGCATGAAATCCCCGGCACGCCGCGTCCGCAAGACAAGCGGAGGCAATGCCGCAAGGTCGGCATAGACAGCCTCCCTCTGCTTCATCCTGCTCCAATCCTGCTCCGTCATACGCATCAGCCGCCGGATGTGAAACGCCATACCCCGAAAATTTATTATAGCATATTCACGGCTGAAAGGAAGTATAATTTCACTATTTTCCGCAGGGGCTTGCATCGCGGTCGAACGCTGCAGCGTAAGTATACCATAGCGTGCAATCCCCCGCCACCCGCCCGGCATCTCCGCATGTGCGGTTCCCTTTTCAAAGATGAGAGCACGCAGACGCTCCGCATGGAGATAGGAAAAGTCCTGTGTCGCTCCCGTCCGCTGCGTCCAAAACATGCGCAGAACGCGGCGCTGCAGCGCGGGGTGCAGTGTCTGCAGTACCGCAGTCAAGAGCCCCGCAGGGCAAAAGGCACGTGCAAGCGCATCGACGGCGAGATCTGACAGAAGATCCGCCTCCTCGGCGGCAAGCGCACTGAGTCGCGTAAGTGCATCCTCGACCGCCGGATTGTACTGCGCACGAAGCAGCGGCAAGAGTTCATGGCGCACGCGATTGCGCCGCGCATCCACAGCATCATTCGTCGCATCATGCCGCGGCTGCAAATCTCGGCTCTGCACGTATGCCTCAATCTCCGCGCGCCGCATGCTGAGGAGCGGGCGCAGATGGGTTCCATCCCACACGCGCATGGCACCGAGCCCCGCAGGTCCCGTGCCGCGCAGAATGCGCAGCAGCACAGTCTCGGCAAGGTCGTCTGCATGATGTGCGAGCACAACGGCATCGCAGACCTGTTCCTCCCGCACCCGATGGAGGAAGTCATATCGGCAGAGCCGCGCCGCTGTTTCAAGCGAGAGCCTGTGCTCACGCGCATACGATGGAACATCCCCCGACGCACATACGCACGGGATCTCCCGCGCCCGGCAAAATTCCTGCACAAAACGTGCATCCGCACGGGAATCTGCCCCACGTATGCCATGCTCATAATGGGCACATACGATCTGTGCACCGCCGCTGCTCTGCAGCACAAACAGCACATCCAAAAGGGCAAGCGAATCCACCCCGCCGGAACAAGCGACGAGCAGCGTGCACGTGGGCGAAAAAAAATTATGCGCGCGAAGAACGCGCTCCACCTGTTGCTGCAATGTATGTCTCCGCTGCAAAAAGGGCACTCCGCATGGAGTGCCCTTTGTTATCCTCATCCGGACAGGTATGCCCTGTCGCTTTGGCATCAGCACTTCCCTGTGATCAGCCGCGGCGCGATCCGCGCCCTCCCCGCTTGGAATCCGTCTTGCGGCGCAGATCGGTCAATCGCTCATCGCTGTCCTTCAGGAAGCGCGACAGCTTGTCCTCAAAGGAAGGAGAGCCGATCTGCCGTGATGCTGCGGTGCGCCGCAGATCACGTGGGGGACGCGGCGGGCGTGTCGGAGCCGCAGACGGCTGCACAGGGGCGGCCGGCTTATCCTGAAGGGCCTTGATGGAAAGCCCGATCTTGCCGCGATCATCCACCGTGAGCACTTTGACCTTGACCGAATCGCGCTCCTTGAGAAAATCGTGCACATCGTTCACATAGACATCGGCGACCTCTGAGATATGGATGAGTCCTGTCTTCCCCTCGGGGAGTTCAACAAAAGCGCCAAAATTGGTGATACCCGTTACGACGCCCTCTACTACACTGCCAACTTCGATGGCCAATACAACTCTTCCCTTCAACTACAAACCGTCAGGGGTCTCCCCCAGTATCATTACCCGCTCATTATACAGGGCAGGGATACTCTGTGTCAAGAAATTCTCAGCTGCCGCCGGAACGCTTTCCGGGTGCGTACGGAAGTTCCCCCGCCCCCGTCATCCCCAGCTCCTCGCGTGCCAGCTTTTCGATGTAAGGCAGCTCGCCAAGACGCGCCTTCTCCGCACGCAGACGGTCATTTTCCGCGCGCGCTTCCATGAGCCGCTGCGTCGCAAGCGTCTGATCCTCATGAACATGGGAAAGGTACAGTCCCTGTGATACGATCATTGCGCCAAAATAGCCCAGAATAAGCAGCACCGTGATGACAAACCAGCGCGGCCTTCTAGATGTTCTGCTCTGTGCCATACATACCTCTCTTCCTTGTCATCAGTGCAATCAAATCCGCCGCAACATCCTGCGCCGCCTCCTCGCGCGCGCATCGACGTGCCGCTCTGCGCATCTCCGGAATGCGGTGCGCAAGGATCTCCTCCACGGCGGGTGCCATGCGTTCCCCCGGATGCAGCCACACAGCCGCACCGCGCCGCGTCGCATAGATGGCGTTCTCCGTTTCGGGTCCCGGGATCGGATCGTGCAGCAGGAGCGGCAGCCCCGCCGCAAATGCCTCGCTGAGGGTCAGCGCTCCCGGTTTTGTAATGAGGAGATCCGCTGCACGCATGAGTACATGCACCTCATCAGTATAGGAAAAGACACGGATCGTATGCCGCGAGTGAGATGCAACGGCGCGTGCATGTGCCGCAAGCGCGGCATTGTGCCCCGCCACAACGAGAATGGAAAAGCGCAGCTCGATCGTCTCAAGTTCCGCGAGCGTGCGGTCCATGCCGCCGAGACCAAGCCCGCCGCCCATAAGGAGAAGGGTTGGCAGATCCTCCGTAAGCCCAGCCTTCGCCTGTGCCGCATCCCGCGCCATCGCATAGTCGGCGGACGCGATGGGAATGCCCGTTGCACGCACCATACTGCGATCAAAACCGCGCACTTCCATCCCCTCCACCATCGCCTCCGTCGCGACAAAGTAGAGATCCACACCGCGCACGAGCCAAATTGTGTGCAGTGCATAATCCGTCAAGAGCGCCGCAAGCGCGTAAGTGCCGCCGTGTCGTGTGCGCCAAAGAGCTGCCGCCCCCTCGGGAAAGGGGTGTGTAGCGATGATCAGATCCGGAGCATACGCCCTTATGATCCGCCCCATAGTACGTACCATCACCTGTGCAAATGCGCTGCGCACAATGCCGCCGCTCGTGTTTTTTCCTGCGATGCGGAAAAACACATCGTAAAGATTGGGCACAAAGTGCAGCATCGTCAGGTAAATGCGCTTCATGAGGTAGTGAATCATGGAAACTTCACGCGCCATAAAGTCGACCACATCGACCTGCATAGCGGCAGCCTGTGGGTGTGCCGCAAGTGCCGCACGAATTGCCTCGGCTGCCCGCGTGTGCCCCGCGCCAATCGATGCCGTCAAAATGAGAATACGGGCACGCTCCATGTTTCACCCCCTCACACAATCATGATTATTCTATCACAATTTTGAACGACGGACAAAAGTTTTTTAGATTTACGCCGTCAGCCCGCCGTCAACGCGATAGATGCTCCCCGTCACCCACGCTGCAGCAGGAGATGCGAGAAAAGCGATCACCCCCGCCACCTCATACGGCGTGCCAATACGCCCCATGGGGTAAGGATCCGCCATCGCACGAAGCTGATCGGCGCGTGGGAGATGCGGAGAGAGCTGCCGCTCCGTGAGCGGTGTGAGCACATCGGCGGGTGCAACGGCATTCACGCGCACCGTATCGTGCGCCAGTTCGAGCGCGAGCGAGCGCGTAAAGGCAATGACCGCCCCCTTGGTCGCCGCATACGCCGCACAGCAGTAGTTGCCGTGCAGTCCCGCATCCGAGGCAACATTGATGATCGCGCCGCGCGTCCTCCTCAGATACGGCAGCGCTGCCTGCGTCAGCAGAACGGTTCCCTTGACATTCGTCGCCATCATGTCATCAAACACATGCTCCGCGAGGTCGTCCAGCGCTCCCTCCGCATAGATCCCGGCGGAATTCACGAGGATATCCACGCCGCCAAACGCATGCGCACATTCCGTCACAACGCGCACACAGTCCGTGCGCACACGGACATCCCCATGAACAACGCGTGCCCGTTTTTTCGCTGCAAGCGCATGGAGCGCGTGCGCCCCACGTGCCTCATCACGTCCCATGAGGGCAACGCACGCCCCTCCCGCAAGAAAAATTTCTGCACAGGCAAGTCCAATCCCCGAGGTGCCGCCCGAGATCAGAGCGGTCTTCCCTGCAAAGGCATCGGCTGAAAAAATTGTCTTTTCCATATCCATCCTACGATATGAACAAAAAACCGGACTCCCCATCGGAAGTCCGGCCATCCTGCAAAATCAGTTCACAGAATCCTTCAGAGCCTTGCCAGCCTTGAACACAGGCATCCTCGAAGCCGCAATCTCGATCTCGTCGCCCGTCTGCGGATTGCGTCCCTTGCGCGCCTTGCGGTCTTTCACCTCGAATGTGCCAAAGCCGATGAGCTGGATTCTATCGCCCTCGCCAAGTGCATTCTTGATCGTTTCAAAAACGGCATTGACCGCCTTTTCTGCGTCCTTCTTTGTCAGACTTGCCTGCTCTGCTACGTTTGCGACCAATTCCTGCTTGTTCAAAGTAGCATCCTCCTTTAGATATTTTCCATTTACTCAACGACCACAAGGGGTCGCACTGTCATGAGAGAATTTAACAGAATTACCTAGAAAAATCAAGGGGGAAAATAAAAAAAGCAAGTTTTTTCCCTAAAATCCGGTGTTTTTTTAGGTATTTTCCCAAAAAGTAGGAGCGTATGGAATGAAAAGTGTGGTCAGATGGTCGATATCCGGCTGCCAATCGAGTTCAAAAAGCGGGATGCGCCGAATCCGCTCATCAGGCAGCGCAAGATGGTGCAGATAGATGACCTCCTGCGTATCGGAAAAGTGCTCCATCAGGAGAATCTTGAGATCGGAGGCAAGCTCGCGTGAGTAGACCTGCGTGATGATAAGATCCTGCGCAGGCGGTGCTGCAATGGCGTCCTCATTCATCGCGTCGATGATGGAAAGCCCGTCGGCAGGGTCGATGCTGAGTGCGGCGAAAAGCGGCTCCAAAAAGCTCATCGCCGGCAGAATCTCAAGGGGGATGCCTGCCTCTGCGGCATGCTCCCGCAGGAGCTGCACCGTGCGCTCCGCGACAAAGGGGCTGCCCGGAACAAGATAGAGTACATCGTGCTCTGCTGCACGCGCAAAAAGATCATCGACAATCTCTTCATAGAGTTCCTCAAAATCATCCGCTTCCTCGTAAAAGTCATCGTAGGTCGCATAGGAGATCCCTTCCGCATCGAGTACCTCCACCGTCGGATGGATGCGCGTGCGCAGGATAATATGCTCCGCCGCCTCAATGCGCGCCCACGTCTCGCGCGTAATAAGCCCCGCGCTGCCGGGACCAAGTCCTGCCACCGTCAACTGATATGCCATGTGTCACTCTCCACTCACCATCTGCACGACTTCCAGTGCCGTGTCCAGTATTTCCCTGCGTTCCTGCGGCTGCAAGCGGATGCGGTACCCATCGCCCTCGGGCAAGGGTCCGACCCGCCGCCCGTATACGCGATCAAGGCGCATCAGTGCCGGCAGCGGAAGTTTCTCCCCCGTCGGCAGCACAATGTCAAGCGCCTCTCCCTTCGCCGCAATGCTGCGGGCACCAAAACTGCGTGCATAGTTCTTGACCCGAGCGATATCCAGAAGCGCAAGCACAGGTTTCGTCGGCTCGCCAAAGCGATCAATCAGCTCATCGAGCAGCGTGTCCAGATCCTCATTCGAGCGCACAGCGGCAACCTTCTGATAGATCTCGATCTTGTGCATAGCATCGTCGATGTAGCCGCCGTCAATATACGCCTCCACGGGCAGATCGATCACCGGTTCCACGGGCGGCGGAGGCTGTGCTTCACCACGCTTACGAGCCACGGCTTCCTCAAGCAACTTCACATACATCTCAAAGCCAACGCCTGCGATGTGTCCGTGCTGCTGCGCACCGAGGAGGCTGCCCGCCCCTCGGATCTCGAGGTCGCGCATGGCGATCTTGAAGCCCGAACCGAGCTGGGCGAACTCCTTCATCGCCTGCAGGCGCTTCTCGGCCGTCTCACTGAGCACCTTGTCACGCCGATAGGTAAAGTAGGCGAACGCCATCTTTGCCGAGCGCCCCACGCGCCCGCGCATCTGATAGAGCTGCGAAAGGCCAAAGTGATCGGCATCGTAGATGATGATGGTATTCGCGTTGGCAACATCGATTCCGTTTTCGATGATGCTTGTTGCGAGCAGGATGTCATAATGCCCCTCGTAGAAATCCATCATAACCTGCTCGAGAATATCCTCGTTCATCTGCCCGTGTGCCGAGGCGATCCGTGCCTCTGGAACGAGACGGAGCAAGTGCTCACGCATCCGATCAATGCTCTCCACACGATTGTATATAAAGTAGATCTGTCCGCCGCGCGCGAGTTCACGTTCAATCGCGCCGCGTATCACCTGATCGCTGCTCTCGACAACGTAGGACTGCACAGGCAGACGGTCAGCGGGCGGCGTTTCGATAATGCTCATGTCACGCGCCCCCGCGAGCGACATGTGAAGGGTGCGCGGAATCGGCGTCGCCGAGAGCGTCAGCACATCGACCCCCGCCGCAAACTCCTTGATCTTCTCCTTCTGTGTGACCCCGAAGCGCTGTTCCTCATCCACGATTAAAAGACCGAGGTTCTGAAAGCGCACGCGCTTCCGATTGAGGATCGCATGTGTCCCGATGAGGATGTCCACGCGGCCGTGCGCCACCTCGTGCAGCGTCGCTGCCTGTTCCCGCACGGAGCGAAAACGGCAGACCACATCCACCTTGGGGGCAAACTCGGCAAAGCGTGCAGCGAATGTCTGGTAGTGCTGCTGCGCAAGAACCGTCGTCGGCACGAGCACGGCGACCTGAAAGCCGTCCATTGCCGCCTTGAACGCCGCGCGTACGGCAACCTCCGTCTTGCCAAAGCCCACATCGCCGCAAAGCAACCGATCCATCGGCTTTTCACTCTCCATGTCGCGCTTGATCTCGGCAACGGCACGCAGCTGATCCTCCGTCTCCTCGTAGGGAAATGCCTCCTCAAACTCGCGCTGCATCGCATCGTCCGGCGTGAAGGCATGCCCCTTTGCAAGCTGGCGCTCGGCATAGAGTGCGAGCAGGTGATCGGCAATATCCTCCACGGATTTCTGCGCCTTCGCCCGTGCCCTTGCCCAGTCCGCTGTCCCCATACGATGCAGACGCGGAGCAGCCCCCTCGGAACCAATATACTTCTGTAGGAGTCCGACCTGATCCGTCGGCACAAAGAGCTTGTCGTCGCCGCCGTACTGGATGCGCAGATAGTCGCGGTGAACCCCCGCCACCTCAAGCGTCTCCACGCCGAGATATTTTCCGATGCCATGCGCAGCATGAACAACATAGTCGCCGGGCGCAATCTCACGGAAGTGACGAATGCGATCCCCTGCCGATGCCGTACGGCGCAGCTTTGCCTTATGGCGTCCGAAGATGTCCTGCTCCGTGAGCACAGCGGCCCGCGCCCCGCCCAGTTCAAATCCTGCACGCAGCGTACCTGAGGAAACGAGTACGGCATCCTTTGCCGTCTCCCCCTCTTTACGAAGGACAACCGCAGGAATCTTCCACCCCGTCAGCATATCGCGGACAAGATTTGCGCGCTCCACACCGCCCGCGAGCACCAAAACCTGTACCTCATCCGCAAGATAACGGCGCAGCTCACTCTCAAGCATGGCAAACTGGCGCTGAAACGCCGTCATGGGCACTACATGAAAGCCGATCAGCATGGCCGGCGCACATGCCGGGAAAGAGCGGCTCATCAAGGAGGCAAAGACTTCATGTCCCTCCGCCCCTGCCGCAACCATGTCCTCCCATCGAAACAAACGCGCCCCACGCACCTCGTCCTCCTGCACGGCATCCGCCAGCGCCGCAGTTAGGCGCGTGGGTTCATCGAAGATCGTCATGCCCACGCCGCCAAGGTACGTCAAAAAGCACGCCTCCCCCTCATCATCCGCTGCACACAGCGGCATGATGGAAGCCGTGCCAATGTTCTTGATGGAGCGCTTCGTCAGCGGGTCGTACTCACGCATGGAGTCGATCTCCATGTCGAAAAACTCCACACGGATGGGTGAAAGCGCATTGATCGGAAAGATGTCCACAATGCCGCCGCGCACGCTGAACTGTCCCGCGTACTCCGCCTCACTCACGTGTTCGTAGCCGAGTGTGCTCAAACGTTCCAACAATGTCTCACGCGGAAGTTTCTCCCCAAGGCGCAGGGAGAGTGCAGCACGCGAAAACTCTGCCGTACTCAGCCCCTTCTGTGCCGCCGCTGCAATATCTGCAAGCACAATGATCGGCTCGTGGCGCAGCAGACGTGCGAGGATATTCATGCGCTGCGCCGAGCGCTCCAGCCCCTTTGCTGCACCGGGTGCGGCAAAGCCAATGCGATCCAGCTCCGGCAGCTCATAGATGTCTGCCTCCGGCAGCAGTGCCGCCAGATCCTCCTGCCATGCACGCAGTGCCTCACGTCCACTCGTCACGATGGCGAGGGGACGCGGGTGGCAGTCATAGGCAGCCGCAGCGGCGGCGTGCTTCATGGAGCCTGCAAAGCCATGTGCCAGAATCTGCTGCGGCGCCCCCGCAAGTGCTTCGCTCAGTTGGCGTACCGCAGGATCCTTGCGCAGTATGGAAAAGAATGCGCTCATTTGGGCAGGGTAGAAAGTGCTGCACGCACAAAGCCCGCGAAGAGCGGATGCGGGTGATTCGGCCGCGACTTCAGCTCCGGGTGGAACTGCGAGGCGACAAACCATGGATGATCCGCGATCTCCACAACCTCGACAAGGCGGTTATCCGGACTCGTTCCGGCAATGACCAGCCCCTTCTCCGTGAGCTGCTCCCGATAGGCATTATTGAACTCGAACCGGTGGCGATGACGCTCACTGATCTCAGCCGCATCGTACTCTGTGCGCGAACGGGAACCGTCTGCAAGCACGCAGGGATATGCCCCGAGCCGCATCGTTCCGCCCTTTTCCTCCACCTCCTGCTGATCCTCCATCAACGCAATGACGGGATGCGGCGTCTCCGCCACGAACTCCGTGCTGTGTGCGTTTGTAAGACCTGCGACATGGCGTGCAAACTCAATGACGGCACACTGCATGCCAAGGCACAGCCCAAGGAACGGGAGCCCATTCTCACGCGCATATTGGATCGCGCGGATCTTTCCCTCAACGCCGCGGTCACCGAACCCACCCGGCACGAGAATACCCTTGCAGCCGACAAAGAGTTCGTCGAGGTCGGCGTTTGGATCTTCCAGTTCCTCCGCATTGATCCACGTGATCTTCACCTGTGCATCGTTTTCGATGCCGCCGTGATGGAGCGCCTCGGTCACGGACATATAGGCATCCGGCAGAGCGACGTATTTGCCGACAACAGCGATCTTTACCTTCTTCGCGGGATGATTGATCTTAAAGACCATCTTCTCCCACGCCTCCATATTCGAGGGATCGAAATTCATCGCCATCTTTTCAAGAACGATGCGATCCAGCCCCTCCTGCTGCATCATGAGGGGAACCTCGTAGATCGTCGATGCCGTACGGTTCTCGATAACGGCATCCGCATCCACATCGCAGAAGAGCGCAATCTTCTCCTTCATATCACGCGAAATCGGCTGCTCTGTACGGCAGACGAGGATGTCCGGCTGAATGCCGATGGCGCGCAGCTCCTTGACACTGTGCTGGGTCGGCTTCGTCTTGAGCTCGCCCGCTGCACCAATGTAGGGAAGCAGTGTCACATGGATGTAGAGGGCGTCGTTCTTGCCGACCTCCTTCTTGACCTGACGGATCGCCTCCAGGAAGGGCAGACTCTCGATGTCGCCGACCGTCCCGCCGATCTCCGTGATGACGACATCGGCATTGTCCGCCTTTGCCACATCGTAGACGCGCTGCTTGATCTCATTCGTGATATGCGGAATCACCTGCACCGTCGAGCCAAGGTAGTCGCCATGACGCTCCTTGTTGAGCACAGACCAATAGACCTTGCCGCTCGTGATATTCGAGCGCTTTGTGAGGTTGATATCGATAAAGCGCTCATAGTGCCCGAGATCGAGATCCGTCTCCGCCCCATCGTCCGTGACAAACACCTCGCCGTGCTGATACGGACTCATCGTCCCCGGATCAATATTGATATAGGGATCAAATTTCTGAATCGTAACCTTCAGCCCGCGATTCTTCAGCAGACGACCGAGGGAAGCCGCCGTAATGCCCTTGCCGAGCGATGAAACAACGCCGCCCGTGACGAAAATATACTTTGCCATGCCGTTCCTCCGAACATCTCAGGTCAGTTCTGAATACTCTCGAGTTTCTTCTTGCGCGCCGTTTCCTTGGTGATTGCCGTCTTTGCCGATGTTCCTGACGAACGGGAAGAGGAACGCTTCACCTCGGGCGGAACCCACTCGGTCAGCCCCCACTTGCTCTCTCCCTCGTAGTGAAAGCGGCTGTCCATATTAATCATCGTATAGATCTCGGAGATCGCCTGCGACTGCGACTGCACGGGCTTATGCGTCACCTCAATGACCTCAAGGATCAGATCCTTATAGTGCAGCGGCGTCCCCTTCTGCATGAGAATGTGATAGGCGGCGTCCACTTCTGACATACGTTCAAAATCCATTAAGATACGCTCCTTTCAAGCAGCGGTTACATCTTCTCCGGTGCCGTGACTCCAAGTACGCCAAGGCTGTGGCGAATGACACGCCCCGTCGCAAGGACGAGGGCAAGGCGTGCGGAAGCAAGTCCCTCTTCCTGACCAACAATGCGGCACTGATTGTAAAACGAATGAAATGCCCCCGCCAGTTCATGACTGTAGCGTGCAATGCGATGGGGTGCAAACTCCGCCGCTGCGCGCTCGATCTCCTCGGGATAGGCAGCGATCTTTTTGATCAGCGCGATCTCCGTTTCATCCGTCAGAAGTTCCAGTTCCGCGCCAAACTTCGCGGCAAGCCCCACCTCATCTGCCTGACGGAAGATGCTCGCGATACGCGCGTGTGCATACTGGATATAGTAGACGGGGTTTTCGTTGGACTTCTTCGTTGCAAGGTCGAGGTCAAAGTCGAGCTGGCTGTCCAGTGAGCGCATGAGGAAGAAGTAGCGTGCTGCGTCGACGCCGACCTCCTCCATCAGCTCGCGCAGCGTAACCGTTTCTCCCGTACGCTTGCTGAGCTTCACGAGCTGCCCATTGCGATAGAGGCTCACCATCTGCAGAAGCAGCACCGTCAGCGCTTCGGGATCGTGTCCGAGTGCCGCCATGGATGCTTTGACACGCGCCACATAGCCATGATGGTCAGCCCCCCAGATATTGATGAGCCGCCCGTAGCCGCGTCCATATTTATCATCATGATAGGCGATGTCCGCCGCAAGATAGGTCGGCACACCGCTCGCACGGAAGATGACGCGATCCTTGTCGTCTCCGTAGTCCGTCGAGCGCAGCCAGACGGCACCGTCCTTCTCATACGCCGTACCGCGCTCCAAAAGGATATCCACGACGCGGCGCACGGCGCCCGGATGCAGCGTGCGCTCACTGAACCAGCGATCAAAGGTCACACCGAAATCCGCCAAATCGTCCTTGAGTGCAGCAAGTTTTTCACGATAGGCAACATCCTGAAACAGTTTTAGGCGTTCCTCCTCAGGCAGCGCAAGATACCTGTCCCCGTCGCGATCAATGATGCGCTGTGCTGTCTCCGTGATATCCGCACCATGGTAGCCGTTGTCGGGAAACTCCACCTCTTTGCCGAGCAGTTCCAGATAACGTGCATTCACAGACACGGCAAGCAGATTCATCTGATTGCCCGCATCGTTGACATAGTACTCGCTGTCGACGGCATAGCCAGCCGTACGCAGGAGCTTCACCAGGGCCGAACCGACAGCGGCTCCGCGCCCATGCCCGACGTGTAGCGGCCCTGTTGGATTCGCACTGACGTATTCCACCTGAATGCGCGGCGCATCCTTCGGCGGGAGCGTTCCATAGGCCTCCCCTGCGGCAAGGACGGCACGCAGGGTATCGGCAATCACCGCCTTCTTGAGGTAGAGATTGAGGAAGCCGGGACCTGCGACCTCTGCATGATCGAGCCAATCCCCCGTGAGGTACTCCCGAATCGCCGCCGCAATCTTCTGCGGAGACTGGCGGAATACGCGCGCCGACTGCATCGCAAAATTCGTGGCAAAGTCACCGAGTTCCTTTTCCGGCGGCTCCTCCAAAAGCACGGGGGGCAGTTCCGCCCCCTCCGGCAGCTGTCCCGCAGCCACCGCAGCCTCCACGGCACGTACGAGCGCCTGCTCAATCTGCTGTTTAATATCCACCTTTGCTACTTCTCCTTTACATCGGCTCGATTCGTATTTCCAATGTGTTATCGCTCTGCCGCACGCCATCCACATAGAGGGTATAGAAGATGTAGATCTCCTCCCTCCCATCTGGAAACGCGCGCATGCGGAGACGCCGCGTCATCGTCTTGATGAGAAATGTGCCGTATGGTGTGCGATAGTTGCTCGTGCGCTCCTCTCCGGCGGCAAAGTGCTGCGTCCAGCGCACGACACCGCGACGCTGGAGCATAACACCCGCAGATGCGATGCGCAGCACCGACGGAATGATCGCGCCGTCAATCAACGTACCATCATCGTAACTGACATAACGGCTCTCACCACGCAAAAAACGCCGTCCGGTAACGGACAGCGCAATGCGGCTCTCCTCGCCCGCAGCGTCCACCTGTCTCCCATCAAGGAAGACACGCACCTGCTCTGCACCCTTCATCGAATGCTCCCTCCGATAAAAAGTGTCCTGCACGGCTTACGTCTGATCAACAGCAATCGCCAGATCTACCAACTGGCCACTGAGACTCATCTCCACGACGAGATATTGTCCATCGCTGATCTTGACCTCAAAATCCTTGCCGACAGTCAGCGACGGCGTGGATATGTCAACATCAAGTCCGAGTCCCGTAATATTCGTCGCAGTATGTGCTGTCAGCATATTGCTGAGTTCCGAGATCGCACTCTGCGCCATCTCATCGAACGTCTCTACGGGCATCCCCATCATCATCTGGGACGCGATGAAACGCGCTGTCTCCTCACTCATATTGTAGACAACATTCCCACGGATCTGCTTCGTAAAGCCGACCAGCATCGACACACCGAGACTCTTGACCCGTGATGAGGCCGCATAGAGTTTTGTACGTGTCGGTTCTGGGAAGCCCAGCATCGGCATGACCGTTGTAAAGGCATCCACAAAAGGATTGATCAGTTTTGCATCCATTGACTACTCTCCCTCTGCAAAGCCCACATTCATTCGTACCATTCCGATTGGCAGCTGTATACTGATACAGAACGTCGTCATACGGGGGCTGACAATATGCACCTGCGACCCACGGATCGTGCCCGGCGGTGTGAGTCGCAGTTCCTTTCCATCAAGCACATTGTTGATCTTCGAGACAGCACGCCCCGCAAGAATGTTTGCGGCCTCCTCCACGGCATCCACGGCCTCAACATCATCGACTTCCTCTACCGTCGCACGCCCAAGCATGTGCATCGCGAACAGCTTAATCACGGGTTCGTCCACATAGAGGATTGCACGTCCCGCCGTAAATCCCGTGATCCCGATGATCACCGCCGCACCGCTCACATCGAGCGAACGCGAGTCATACGGCTCAATCGTGACTTCTCCCTCCATGCCGAGCAGCCCCGTAAGTCCCTGCTGAAGCGCACGCCCAAACGGCTTGGCGTAGAGTTCACGAAAAAGCGTTTCCTGACTTGCAGACGACTCACAGATCAAGTGGAGCGTATCCACCAGATCGGGCTTCGATGCCGGCTTCTGCAAAAATGCGCGGATACCGATTGCCTTCCCCTGCACGATGAGGTTCAGATCCTTCATCGCACTGACCATCAAAATCTTCGCATTCGGATCCGTGGCGAGAATGCGTCTGCTGCATTCCAACCCATTGGTATCGGGCAGGTTCATATCCATCGTCACAAGATCCGGACGATGTTCTGTGTAGAGTTTCAATGCCTCCACCGCGTCTGCCGCCATACCGCAGACCTCGAAATCCGTATCCCGCAGATTCTCAGCAATCATCACGCGACTGATCTTGGAATCATCCACGATCAGCACCCGTAATTTCCCCATACAAGTTCACCCTCTTTTAACGGACTATTTCATGTATCCCCTATTATACACGAAAGTATGTCCTTCGTCACATATTTTTTGGCAAAACTTCAATCCAGTATCCATCCGGATCCTCGACAAAGTAAATCCCCATCTCTGGATTTTCGTAGCAGATAATGCCCATCTCTGCATGCTTTGCACGTGCCTCCTCATAATCATCCGTGTGAAGGGCGAGATGGAACTCCTTTTCCCCAAGGTTGTACGGCTCTGTGCGTGCATCCAGATGGGTCAGTTCCAGCTCAAACTCCGTTGCACCGTCCCATAGATAAACGAGCGTAAAGCCATCCGCCTCGAGGCGCCGCTTCTCACGAAATCCAAACGCGCGCTCATAGAAGTCCATGCTGCGTGCAAGATCGAGCACATTAAAGTTCACATGCGTAAATGTAAATGCCATCGTATTCTCCTATTCAAGCCACATTATAGCACAAAAGTCCTAAGCACACAGTAACGAATGCAACACCTACTGCTGTTTCACGCGGTCAAAGAGATCCGTCACCGCCGGCGCTGGTTCACGATCCAATTTGCTGACCACATAGATGGCAAGCAGCCCGAACAGGAAGCCGGGCACGATCTCATAGAGTCCAAGCAGCGCAAACTGCTTCCAGACGAGAACGGTCACACCGCCCGTCACAATCCCTGCGAGCACGCCGCGCTCCGTTGTACGCCGCCAGAAGAGACACATGAGAAGCGCAGGACCAAACGAGGCACCAAAGCCCGCCCACGCATACGCCACCATATCGAGAATGAAATTATCCGGACTAAGGCCAAGATAGAGTGCCGCCGCTGCAATCAAGAGTACCGACAGGCGACTCACCCAGACCAGCTCTACCTGCTGTGCGTGCGGGCGGAAACTGCGCCGATAGATGTCCTGCGCAAACGCCGATGCCGCAACGAGCAGCTGCGCGGATGCCGTACTCATGATTGCCGCAAGCACTGCCGCGAGAATCAGTCCTGCAATCACGGGTGGGAAAAGATCTCCCGCCATCGCGAGGAAGACCGTCTCCGCAGCCGTGCCCTCAAGCGGAGTTTTCAGATAGACGGCTCCGACCATACCAACCAGAATGGCAGCAGAGAGAGAAATGACAACCCACGCCATCGCAATCCGCGTCGCCTGCGGCAGCTCCTGGGCATGGCGAATCGCCATAAAGCGTACAAGGATATGCGGCTGACCGAAATAACCAAGCCCCCATGCCATCAGCGAAATAAACTCAATGAAACCGATCGTACTCCCGTCCACCTTCGTCAGCGGAGAAAAGAACGAGGCGTGCGCCGTGTAGATCATCTCTGCTGTCGCCCCGAATCCACCGAGCATCATCGCAGCTCCCACAGGAACTACGAGAATCGCAAAGAACATCATCACACCCTGTATGAAGTCCGTACGCGATACGGCAAGGAAGCCTCCAACCAGTGTATAGAAGACAACCACGCCTGCGCCGGCAAAGAGCGCCGTCAGATAGGGCAGCTCGAAGATCGTCTGAAAAAGGCGCCCCGCTGCCACAAATCCCGAAGACGTATAGAGGATGAAGAAGATCAGAATAAAGATCGCCGGCACCACGCGCAGTGCCCCCGACGTCGCAAAGAAACGATTCTCGAAGAAATCCGGCAGCGTCAGCGAGTTGTTCGCCAGCTCCGTATAGACGCGCAGACGCGCCGCGATGAACTGCCAGTTCGCCCATGTACCGAGGGCAAGACCGAGCGCAATCCAGCTCGCATTGAGCCCCGCAACATAGGCAAATCCCGGCAGCCCCATAAGCATCCACCCCGACATATCCGACGCCTCGGCACTCATCGACGTGACCCACGCGCCGAGTTTCCGGTTACCGAGAAAGTAGTCGCTCATATTGCGTGTCCGCCGATAGTAAT
>ERZ772971.550-NODE-550-length-23204-cov-2.935894_pt1 | contig 23204 bp, 18 predicted proteins | sample MGYA00511943_ERZ772971 | MGnify/ENA primary metagenome ERZ772971 (study PRJEB29015, sample SAMEA2737929) | human oral metagenome | biome: human oral; feature: human-associated habitat; material: dental | place: China | collected 2144 ... | reverse complement strand
TTTTTACAGTCCTTTGCTTAGCGGCTTTTTCCTTGATTGGCTGCAATACTGCGACTCCTGAGCTCAATGCTAACCAAATGAATGAGACAGCTCAAATCATTGCTAAACTTAGTGATTCTATTCAAAGCCTTACAGCTGAAAAAGAAGAAGCTCTGCGTTTTAGTCTTGAAACTAATGAACTCTCACAACAGTATTTTCAAGACTTGAAGATTGAGAATCCTTCTCAGATTGTAATGAATGCTTTGATGGAGCTAAATGTGCAACAGAAGAACCCTTATATTCTGTCGGAAGGCAATGGTAGGTTTCTAATTAATAAGATTCGAATTCTAAATGAGAAATGGGTGATTTGTGAATTTACAGATGGAGAGCTCTGGGGAGATCTTCTCCTTGAATATCACATTGATGGGAATTTACAACCTATTTTTAAACGTTTAGATGAAATCATCCACCCTAAATAAGTCGGAAGCTATACCATCTGAAAGGAACTTGCCTTGCCGTGTTACTTTCAGATGGTTTTCTTTTATTTCTAAAAGTCCTTCAGAGAGGTATTTTCCTGCTTGAGCAAGTATATACTGCTGATAATCTTCTCCAAAAATGCATTTTACTTCTTTTAAATCAATGCCAACCATTGTGCGAATACGAGTGATAATGAGCTCGTTGTAGCGATTATTCAGACTTAAAACTTCTTTTTCTTGAGGCAATACACCTTGCTGAATTTGATGTATGTACTTAATATTGTTTGCAAGGTTCCAACTTCGCTCTTTTCCATTAAAACTATGGGCTGAAGGGCCTATGCCCATATAAGATTTTCCAAACCAATAGGCAGTATTGTTTTTGCTGAAAAAACCTTCTTTGCCAAAGTTAGAAAACTCGTACTGTACAAAGTTTTCAGCTTCAAGTAAGTGTATAAGTATCTGAAAATGTTCATAAGCTAAACGGTCATCTATAGGAGGTATCTTTCCTTTAGCAATAAACTTGTGTAGGGCAGTTTTTTCTTCTACAGTGAGAGCGTAAGCTGAGATATGAGGTACCCCAAAATGTAATGCTTTACGTATATTTTCTTGCCAACGTACATTACTCATAGTAGGAATACCATAAATTAGGTCAATAGTAGTGTTGGGGAATTTTTCTAGAGCAATAGGAAGTAATTCATCTACTTGTGCGGGGGTATGTATACGGTGCATCAGCTGTAAATCTTCTTCAAAGAAAGATTGTACTCCAATGCTAAGCCTATTGATGCCTAAATCTTGGAGAAATGACAGCCGTGCTGTTGGAGTATGGTCTCTAAAAAAATCGTCAGGATTAGCCTCTAAAGTAATTTCGGCAGTAGGGCTTACAGTATAATGCTGGTAGATAGTATTGAAGAGTTGCAACAGTTCTTCATCGCTGAGCAAGCTAGGGGTTCCTCCTCCAAGGTATATGGTTTGCAGCTCACTTCCTACGGCCTCCTCTCTGCGCAAAATGAGTTCTCTACAAAGAGCATCAACCATTTCAGCTTTTCGTTTTAAGGTTGTTGAAAAGTGGAAATCGCAGTAGTAACACGCTTGGCGACAAAAAGGGATATGAAGATATAAACTATACAAAATAGAAAGTTAGCCCACTCGGTTTTGGTTTTGTTTTATAAAAGCCTCCCAACCTGAATAGTGCTGTTGCTTTTCAGCTCTTCCACCGTTAAAATAATGGCATACAGCTACTGCTAAGCCATCGGTAGCATCGAAGTGTTTAGGAAGTTCTTTGAGTTGAAGTAACTGTTGTAGCATCTTAGCTACTTGTTCTTTGGAAGCTGCTCCATTGCCTGTGATAGCCATTTTTACTTTCTTGGGCTCGTACTCTGTGATAGGTATTTGGCGTGATAGTCCAGCTGCCATAGCTACCCCTTGAGCACGTCCCAATTTCAGCATAGATTGTACATTTTTGCCAAAGAAAGGTGCTTCAATAGCCAATTCATCGGGGTGATAGGTATCTATCAATTCAAGGGTACGCTGGAAGATAATTCCTAGTTTTAAGTAATGATTGCTGTATTTGCTCAGTTGTAACTCGTTTAGTTGCAGGAGTTTCATCTGGTTATTTTTCACTTCAATCAATCCAAAACCCATAATAGTAGTACCTGGGTCGATGCCTAAGATAATTTTTTCCAATAGGGTAGCCTTATTTTACGTTGATTTCTATAGGTAGTCTAAATTGGGTACCTACATTTTGTCCATTTTTAGTAGCTGGAGTAATATTGTCTTCCTCGGTAAGTGCAGCTAACTGTGTACGTAGAGAGTCCTCAAAAGAACTGCCATCGGTAGCTAATAGTTCTTTTGTTTTGTCGTCGGCTTCTATATCTATCAGTACTATTTTTCCTATATTGTCTACTTTTATAGTAAGGTAAATGCGGTCAGTAACAGGTTCTGTAACCTGATAAGAGGCTTTTTTAAGACGATTGCTAAACTGATCGGCAAATGCTTTCTCAAAGCACTCTTTTTGACCTATTTTGGTGCTAATGGTATCGCATACCCCTTTAAAAATGGGGTAAGTATCTAAATCTTCTTTTACAAGCTCGTCAAATTTTATCTTGGCGATAGAATCTAACTGAGTTTGCAGTTTTGCTTCTTTTTGTTCTGCTGTTAGTTCAGGTGCTTTTTTCTTGCAAGCTACCACTACCAAAGCTAATGAAAGGGCTAAAAACCAAATGTATTTCATAATCAAATCTGTATATGATATTTTCAAGGTTCAAAGGTACTACAAAAAAATGACTTACAAAAATAATTTGTACTTTTTTTAGGCTGAACAAACAAAATTAGGGAAAGGAGCAGAGTACTGTTTCATTCAGAAAATTTAATCAGTTTGTAGAACCTCGGTGCTAGCTGAAATTAGGAAATTAAGATTTCTCTTTTTTTGAACTTCTAATTTTGTACGTTTGATCTATACCTTTTTGTATTTTCAATCTAAAGGAGACCTTCCTGAATTAGGTTATGCAGGTGGATAACTCCCGCATATACTCCATTGTGGGTTACTAATAATTGAGTTATTTTGTTTTTCTCCATTAGGCTAAGAGCATCGATAGCTAAGCTGTCCCACTCGATTGTCTTAGGGCTTACGCTCATTATATCTTTTGCTGTTAGCCCTTTGATACTATCTGTCTTGCTTAGCATTCGCCTAATGTCGCCATCAGTTACCACGCCTACAATGTTACCATTGGCTATTACTGCTGTTACGCCCAACATCTTGGCTGAGATTTCTACAATGACTTGCTTGATGTCGGTGTCGGGAGTTACTTCAGGTTTTTGGTTATTTATTACTATGTCGGACACTTTTAAATATAAGCGTTTTCCTAAAGCTCCTCCTGGGTGGTATTTAGCAAAATCGCTGCTGCCAAAGTGTTTCATTTCGAGCAAGCAAACAGCTAAGGCATCGCCTAATACTAATTGGGCGGTGGTGCTAGTGGTAGGGGCTAGATTGTTTGGACAGGCTTCTTTTTCTACGTGAGCATATAACACACAGTCTGCTTGTTGTGCTAATACTGATCCTTTGTTGGAAGTAATGGCAATCAGTTTGTTGTTTCCACGTTTAAGTAGAGGCACCAATACTTTTATTTCGGGGGTATTGCCGCTTTTAGAAATACAAATAACAACATCGTTTTCTTGAATGATACCTAAATCGCCGTGGATGGCATCGGCAGCGTGCATAAAGATAGCTGGGGTACCTGTTGAATTCATCGTAGCCACAATCTTGTTGGCAATGATAGCACTTTTGCCTATTCCCGTAATAACTACGCGTCCTTTAGCGTTTAAAATGCAATTCACTGCTTGGACAAAGTCAGTATCAATATAGTCAGTAAGTTTGGCTACAGCTTTGGCCTCTTCGGCAATAGTTTGCTGAGCAATGCTTATAATTTCTTCTGTTTTCATTGGTTTTCGTTGTTGTATATCGTTCTGATGATACCATCGGCCAAGCCTATGCGCGGTACGTGTACAATGCTGGCTTTAGACCATTTCATTGCGTTAATAAATACTGTGAGAGCGTATAATATAACGTCGGCCCGGTCGGGGTTAAAGCCCAATAGACGAATACGTTCGTCGTAGGTAAAGCCTGATACATATTGGTAATAATCAGTGAGATATTGGTAGGTAAGTGGCTCTCCCTCTCTGCTGTTGGAATTCTTGTGTATCTTATTGATGTTTCCCCCAGATCCTATTGCTTCGATATGTTCACAATCGCGGGTGTGCTTTTCTATCCAATGTTGTACTTCCTGCCATATTTCGTCTTTTACTTTATTGTCTAATAAACGTACAGTACCTATGGGAAAAGAACGCGCTTTTTTAGCTTTTCCTTTGGTGAAGACAGTGAACTCAGTACTTCCTCCTCCTACATCTATGTATAAATAGTTTTTGTCTTTCTGAATAAGGCTTGAAATATCGGTAGAAGCAATAATGTTTGCTTCCTCTGAGCCATCAATGATGTCTATGCGCACTCCTGTACGCTTGTAGATCTCATCGGCTACTTGTTGCCCATTGGTAGCTTCGCGCATTGCCGAGGTAGCACAGGCACGGTAATGCTTCACTTGGTTTACTTTCATCAGTAGGCTAAATGCTTGCATTGCATCGGATAGACGGTCGAGATTTTCCTGACAAATGAGTCCGTCTAAGAAGACATCAGCGCCCAAGCGGATAGGTACCCGAACCAAGCTTGCTTTGGTGAATTTTGGTGCTTGCCCTTCCTCTTCTAATACGTTGGAGATGAGCAAGCGCACTCCGTTTGAGCCTATGTCAATAGCTCCTAATTTCTGAATGTTCATCGTAGTTTTATTTATCTTTGTCTGCTTCTAAAGTGCGTACTTTCAGCGGATTTTGGGTCAGTTCGGCATATTCTTCTCGATTTCTGAAAGCGTCTAAGGCCATAAAGATAGCGTGCCTGAACGATTCGGGGTCGGCAATACCTTTCCCTGCGATTTCGTAGGCTGTACCATGGTCGGGTGAGGTACGCACTTTGCTGAGTCCTGCTGTGAAGTTTACTCCACTGCCAAAGGCGAGAGTCTTGAAAGCAATAAGCCCCTGATCGTGATAAGGAGCTAAAACAGCATCGTAATTGCGATAGGTTTGCGATCCAAAGAAACTATCGGCAGCAAAAGGCCCAAACACTAAGATATTTTCATCAAAATACAGTTTTTTTAAGGCAGGACGCAGTACCTCATCGTCTTCAGAACCTATAACCCCTTTATCGCCGCAATGAGGGTTGATACCTAATACAGCAATCTTTGGACGCTGCAGACGGAAGTCCTTTATAAGGGATTCGTGCATCAAGCGAGCTTTCTCAATGATAAGCGTTTCGGTAATGCTTTCTGAAACATCTTTGAGAGGAATATGGTCGGTAAGAAGGCCTACTTTTAGTTCTTCGCTTACCATAAACATCAAGCTATTGCCTTCTAGTTCTTTTGCTAAATAGTCGGTATGGCCAGGGAAGTGAAATTCTTCTTGCTGTATATTGTTTTTATTGATAGGAGCTGTAACAAGTACGTCTATTTCGCCTTTTTTGAGGGCTTCGACAGCTGCCTGCAGCGAAAGAAAAGCGTATCGGCCACCTTCTTCAGTTTCTTGTCCAAAGGCAACTGTAGGGGTGTCTTTCCAACAATTTACTACGTTAAGTTTGCCTTCCAAGGCAGCACTTGCTGTTTCGATACCTTGAAAGTTTGTATTGGTATTGAAGTGTTTCTTCTGAAAAGATACTAACTTATTTGAGGCGAAAATAATGGGGGTACAAAGCTCGAGAATTTGGTGATCGTCAAAGGTTTTAAGGATGATTTCTAATCCTATGCCATTCATATCGCCAATAGAGATTCCTACTTTTATTAATTTTTCTTTCATAGAATGATAGGCTGAACAATAAATATTCTTACTTTTGTGCTTTCAGAATGCAAAGGTATAAAAATTATGGATTTAACGCAAATTTATCGTTATCGCAGCAATGGCAAATTGCTTCTTACGGGGGAGTATGCAGTATTGGATGGAGCTCTCAGCTTAGCTTTACCTACCCAAAAAGGGCAGTGTTTGGAGGTGCATCGGACGACAGAGGACGCTTTTAGATGGGAGGCTTATGATGCGCACAATAGACTGTGGTTCAGCAGTATGTCTATCTGTACAGAAGCTGATGAAAAGGTTTGGAAGACGCTTCAGAAAATACTTCAAACGGCAGAGATGCTGAACCCTTCTTTTCAGGAGCAACTCTCTCATTGCTGTGTGAAAACTTTTTTGGAATTTCCGCGTTTATGGGGGTTAGGATCTTCTTCAACCCTTATTAATAACATTGCTGAATGGGCACAAGTGAATCCTTATGAGTTACTTTTTAAAAGTTTTGGAGGGAGTGGTTATGATATTGCTTGTGCTCGTGCTACTACCCCTGTGCTCTACCGACTAGAAGAAGGAACGCCTCGGAGCTATCCATTGCATTTTCTTTTCCCGCACAAGGAACAGCTTTATTTTGTTTATCTCAATCAGAAGCAGAATAGCCGTGAGGGCATTGCGAGGTATCGCTCGGTGAGTAAAAGTAAACGCAAGCTATCTGAAGCTATTAGCCAACTGACCAACCAATTAGTACGATGCCAGACCCTTGCTGATTTTTGCAGTATTATGGAAGAACACGAACTGCTCATAAGCCAATATATAGGATTGCCTACTGTGAAAGAAAATCTTTTTTCTGACTTTAAAGGCACTGTAAAAAGCCTTGGTGCCTGGGGAGGCGATTTTGTTCTGGCTGTTTCGGAAACAGAAGATACTCCTGCTTATTTTGCTTCTAAAGGATACGAAACTTGTCTCTCTTACAGCGAAATGATAAGATAAAAGACAAGAGGCGAAAGACAAGCCTCAGTGAAGTGCAAGTTTGTTCTTGTGCTATTTTGAACACTTGGGCAAGGAGTAAGCCCTAATGTTCAAGTTTCAAGGCATTGTTTTTGTCTTAACTTTCTCGTATAAAGCCTCGTACATAGGTACAATTTTATCTTCATCAAAACGGTGTGCGACTTGACGTGCGTTCTTTTTGAACTGCGCAAGTCGTTTTTTGTCTTCCAATATTTCTATAGCTCTTTCGGCCATTGCTGTTACATCGCCTATTGGGCATAGGTAGCCTGAAACACCCTCTTCGTTTACTTCGGGTAGCCCTCCTGCATTGCTGGATACGACAGGGACTCCTGCCGCCATAGCTTCTAAGGCTGATAGACCAAAACTTTCGGATTGAGAAGGCAAGAGGAACAAATCGGAGAAGCACAAGATACGGTCGATGTCGGAAGTATTGCCCAAAAAGAGAACTTTCTTCTTGATTCCTAAGTCTTTACACAGCTGGTCGGCAGCTTCTCTCTCGGGGCCATCTCCTACCATAATGAGCTTGGCAGATAGCTTTTGTTGGATTCCGTAGAAGACTTTTACTACATCGTCTATACGCTTCACTTTTCGGAAATTGCTAATGTGTGTAACTATCAACTCGTCGGGTTGTGCCATTACAGCGCGTTTGCAGGGCGAGAGGGGGAGAGGTTTCTTAAGATCTATGAAATTAGGGATTACCTGAATATCATTTTTGACATTAAAAAGACGTAAAGTATCCTCCTTTAAGCTCTGAGAGACAGAGGTTACAGCATCGGACTCGTTTATGCTGAACGTTACAGCTTCCTTATATGTAGGATGATTTCCAACTAAAGTAATATCAGTACCGTGAAGAGTAGTAATCATTGGGACTTCAATATTTTCACGTTTTAGCATTTGCTTGGCCATATAGCCTGCGTAGGCGTGAGGAATTGCGTAGTGCACATGAAGTACATCGATATGATAGTTTTTTACCACATAGGCCATCTTGCTAGACAATGCCAGCTCGTAGGGCTGATAATGAAAGAGAGGATACTCCTCTACGTGTACTTCGTGAAAGTGTATGTTCATCTCCAAGAAGTCTAAGCGCACGGGGTAGCTGTAGGTGATAAAGTGTACTTGATGCCCTTTTCGTGCCAAAGAAAGCCCCAACTCGGTAGCAACAACACCACTTCCGCCAAAGGTAGGATAGCATACTATAGCTATGTTCATTTTTGAATTAGTTTGATGCGGCAAAGGTAGTAATAATTCGCTAATTGACAAATGAGTAAGCAAGTAAATAATGTATTTTATCTTGAAACTATCTTTTGTCTTTCTCTTGGCAAAAAACACTGTGTTTGTGTCTGAAAACAAAAAATGCGTAGCATTGAGTGTCTCCACTGTTCATTCACTCTGGCTTCACTGTTTGTTCGCATTTGTTTCGCTTTTCAGTCTTAGCATATTTTTCTAAAACAGTTTGGTTTTTAAACACGGCATTTAGCAAGAGAAGAAGATACTATTTCTATGATTGTTGGTAAGCCAGTATTTGAAAGGAAGTTCTTATGAATTTCACGGGAAACACGAATTTTGGGACACGAGAGTGGATTGGGCGTCTGTATTTGCAAATTAATAGATTTGTGAGTTTGCTAATTGTTCCGTACCTTTGTGCCTGATTTAATTGATATATGCCGAATGAGAAATCGATTTATTATTCTATTATTTACTTTTTCATTATTTTGTTTAACATATTCGCAAGAAGTTACCCAGAGACAAGACATAAAAGTAGGCTTGGTGCTGAGTGGGGGAGGAGCGAAAGGTTTGGCACACATAGGAGTGCTGAAAGTTTTGGAGGAAGCGGGAATACGCATTGACTATATAGGGGGAACTAGTATGGGGGCGATGGTAGGCGCAATGTATGCGGCAGGCTACTCTGCGAGTGAGCTAGATTCTATCTTTCGGCAAATGGACTTCGATAAGCTTTTGCAAGACAAAACTTCTCGTCGTGCTAAATCGTTGCACGAACGCTACTTGTATGACCGCTATGCGGTAGCTTTGCCATTCAATCATTTTAAGGTGGGATTTCCAAGAGCAGTCTCGAAGGGACAAAACATCTACAATGAATTTGTGAAACTGCTCTACCCTGTGAATGAGATTTACGATTTTTCGCAGTTGCCTATTCCTTTTCTGTGTGTGGCTACAGATATTGAAACCGGCAAGGAGGTGCTGCTTGAGAATGGGTTCTTGCCGCGGGCTATACAAGCAAGTGGCTCTTTCCCTTCGCTATTTGACTTGGTAGAAATAGATGGCAAGCTTCTAACTGATGGGGGAGTAGCGAACAACTATCCTGTAAGCGAGGTGAAAAATAAGGGGATGGATGTGATTATAGGGGTAGATGTACAGAGCCCTTTGGCAACACGTGAGGAGATAAATTCGGTTTTCAGTGTGCTGTCGCAGATTAGTACTTTCCCGATGTTAGACAATATGACAGAGAAGATTAAGCTAACAGATATTTACATTAAGCCAAATATTGACGGATTTAATGTAATTTCTTTTGACAAGGGAGAGGAAATTATTAATAACGGGAAGATGGCTGCGGCACACTTTTTGCCGCGATTAAGAGAGATTGCAGCCCATCAAGACCACAGTTTGCCAGCGCGCGGAACACTGCATAAGATTGATTCTTTCTACTTGAAGGATGTTCACTTTCACGGCAATGAACACTTTTCGCGCAGCTACCTCCGCGGTAAGATGCATTTGAAGTATTTAGACCGGCGCATCTCGTTCGACCAACTCAGTGAGGGACTTTCTAACCTAATGGCTACGAATAACTTCCACTCTATCAGTCACCAGATAAGACATACAGATGAGGGGGAGCATATTGACTTTTTCCTGAAAGAAAACCCACAACGCACTTTTTTAAAGTTTGGGGTGCACTACGACAATCTGCTGAAAACAGGTTTCCTGATGAATTACACGAGCAACTATCTGTTGCAAAAGAGTGATTTTCTCTCGCTTGACTTGATTGTGGGTGATAATACGCGTTATCAGTTTGATTATTTTGTAGACAAAGGGTTTTACGTCAGTTACGGTTTTCGCTCTCGTTTTTTGCAGTTTTCTCGCAAGTTGGACAGCCAGCGGTTGGCTAATTACCGCATTGATGCTGAACCGTATGGACGTAGAGGCTTATGATTGGGTAAATCAGGCCTACCTACAAACACTTTTAGGCAATGGATTTGTATTTGGTTTGGGATTGGAACACCGCAAGATAAAGTTTGATACTGAACAGGTGTACGGAGTAAGAGCTCTGACTAGCTATGCTGAGAATACGCACTTGGGAAGCCTTTATTCGTATATTAAATACGACTCGTTTGACGATAGTTTTTTCCCCATAAGAGGAATTTATTTCAATTCTCACTTTAACTTTTATGCTTTGGCATCTGAGTATGGTAACTTTAACAAGTTTACGGCAGGGAAAACAGAGCTCAGCTTTGCATTTCCTCTGTTGCCAAAAGTGTCGGCACGGTTAGGATTTGAAGGTGGAGTAACGATAGGAGGTTCAGACATCTATTCGTTAGATTTCTTTTTGGGAGGCTACAACAAGAACGTTTTTGGCAACTATTCGCCTTTTTATGGGTATGACTTTTTGAGCTTTGGCGCTAAGAACTATTTGAAGACTGAAGCTACTGTAGATATTAATCTTTTCAAAAAACAACACTTGCTGCTCTTGGCTAATATCGCAAAGGTGGACAATGACCTTTTTGAGAGTGTACAATGGCACAAATATCCAGATTATTCGGGATATGGTATCGGTTACAGCATTGATAGCTTTTTAGGTCCTATTGAACTAAAATGTACTTATTCGCCCGAAATACGGCAAGCTGTTTGGCTGTTTAATATAGGCTATTGGTTTTGAGAATGAAAAGACTAATTTTTGGTTTTTACCTGACTTTTGAAGCTATTTTTATAAGAAATCTTGCCAATTAGCTCTTTCTCTTTTTAGAGTAAGCATTGTACATTATATCTAAAATAATTAACGACTTATAATAACTAACACAATGAACATAACAGAATTAGAACCCCAACAGTTGTGGGCGAACTTTGCCAGCCTAAACGCGGTACCTCGCCCCTCTAAAAAGGAAGAGAAGGTCATTGCCTTTATGGTAGACTTTGGGAAACAATTAGGGCTTGAAACCCTACAAGACGAAACGGGCAACGTTATCATTAAAAAGCCCGCAAGTGCAGGGATGGAAAATCGGAAGACAGTGGTTCTCCAGTCGCACCTTGATATGGTACACCAGAAGAACAACGATACAGTGTTCGATTTCAGTACCGAAGGTATCAAGATGCTAGTAGATGGCGAGTGGGTGCGAGCCGAAGGTACTACCTTAGGAGCTGACAACGGTATAGGAGTAGCTAGCATTATGGCCATTCTGCAAAGCAAGGATATAGCCCACCCTGCTATTGAAGCACTTTTTACTATTGATGAGGAAACAGGAATGACAGGTGCAAAAGGCCTCAAAGGAGGCGTTCTCTCTGGTGATTATCTGTTGAACTTGGATACAGAAGAAGATGATGAGATAGACATAGGATGTGCAGGAGGTGTAGATGTATCGGCTTTTAGAGAATACGACATTGTGCCTACACCTGCTAATTCGGTAGCTTACATCCTCACAATAAAAGGTTTGCACGGTGGGCACAGCGGGACAGATATTCATAAAGGCTATGCTAATGCCAATAAACTGATGAACAGACTTCTACTTACTTGTACTTGCCAATTTGGCTTGCGCATAGCTCAAATAGAAGGGGGAGGACTACGAAATGCTATTCCGCGTGAAAGTGTGGCCATAGTAACTGTCAGCAAAAATGATGCAGCGGCTTTTGAGAAAGAAATAGTTCAACTGACTCGTGAAATTCAGCACGAATACGTGGTAACAGAGCCTACTCTTTCGGTAGTTCTTGAGCCCACAGCTCTTCCTGAAAGCGTAATGGAAGAGGAAGAACAAGTAGATGTGCTTAAAGCCCTTTATGCAGCCTTTAATGGGGTATACAAGATGAGTCAGACTATTGACGGTCTTGTAGAAACAAGCAACAATGTAGCACGTGTACAACTAAAAGACGGCGAAATAAATGTGTATTGCCTTACCCGTTCGGCTTCAGAAACGTCTAAATTTGACTTGGCTGAGACATTGCGAGCAGCCTTTGAGTTGGCTGGATTTGAAGTAGACTACACAGGTAGTTACCCAGGATGGGAACCCAAAGTAGATGCTGAAATTTTAAAAATTGTAAAAACGCAGTACGAAACTCTTTTTGGAGATACTCCCAAGGTAGTAGCTTGCCATGCAGGCTTGGAGTGCGGTATCTTAGGAACCCACTATCCAGCAATGGAGATGGTCAGCTTTGGGCCTACTATTAAAGGAGCTCACTCTCCTGCTGAAAGAGTAAACATTGCTTCTGTACAGAAATTCTGGAAGTTCTTATTGGCTATCCTTAAAAACATTCCTGTAAAATAGTACTTATTTTTTTAATATTGAGACTGTTTAGGTCGGACATACGAAATTCTATTTTGGCTACTTATTAGCCTTGTACGTTTTACCTAAACAGTCTCTTATTTTTTGTTTTTATCTTCAATGAACACTGCCGCAAAACGCTGGAAACAACAATTGCAGTACGAACTACAAGGTGCTCCCTACGAATCGCTAATTGATACCACAGGAGAAGTGCCTATTCTACCTTTTTACAGTTCTGAAAATGTTAAGTATTCTCATCCAATTTCGGTAGAAACACAGATAGCCGTTCCTCTTTTTGTTTCTGACAAAGAACAGACCCTGCAACGCATTGCTTTGTGGGAAAGTTGCAAGGTAGATACTTTTGCCCTGATATTGCACCCCAAGCAAAACAAAAAGGAGGTAACTGAATGGTTACCCCCTCATTTAAATTTTGTCATTGAAGATGATTTCTTGGCAGCTTCGCTATCGAAAGGCGATTTTTTGTCTCCACAATTCCCTTTTTTCTCCCCTTATGAGGTAGATACAACTTTGTATGCCAATGCGGGAGCCTCGAAAGTGCAACAATTATCTTTTGCAGTAGCCCACTTGCAGGAATACTCAAATACTTTAAAAGAATTAGGATTCTTGCAGGGAGAGTTTTTTGTAAAAATAGCTATTGGGGATGTTTTTCTATTGGAAATAGCTAAACTGCGTGCACTAAGGCGACTGTTGAGTGAATATTTCCCAGCTCAAACTATTAGGTTAGTAGCAGAAGTGTCGCACCGAGGATTATCGCTGCTGAAATCGACTTATAACGAGCATTATACTGCAATCGCCTGCGAAGCGGCTATTTTGGGAGGAGCTGATTATTGGTTAGCTAAACCCAATACTTTTTTCAAAAAGCAACCGCTTGCACAGATGCAGAATGATGTGGCAAAGTGTCAAGAAATACTCGACAAACGAAAAGCAGCACAAGCCAATGGAGCTTATGCCGTAGATACGTTAAGCGATGAACTTTACAAGAAAACCCATTTAGCTCTGCAACAAATGGAAAAAGCAGGAGGCTGGCGCAGAATGGTAGAACGCGGCAGCTTGCAGTATCAAATAAAAATGAATGCTCAAGAAGAACAAAGCCTTTTTGATACAGAATGGTTGCAAAACTTGGAGGCAACACTCGGGATGCCTCTCTACACTAAAAACGATTGGGACTTTTATCCATTTTTGAGTCCCCTTCAGCACAAGGCATTATTTGCTCCTCTTCGTCCACGTCGTTTATGGGAACCTTTGGAGAAAAAACTTCTTCGCTCTCAAGAAAGAATGGAAGATATGGCTACTTAACTTTTAGGCTAAATCCTTTTTCATTGGCCAAAAAACCTTCCAAGATGTCTCCCTGACTAACTTTTCCTACTCCCTTAGGAGTTCCTGTGAAAATTAGATCGCCTTTGCGCAAAGTAAAGTATCGAGAGGTTTCGGCTATGATAGCATCAAAATGCCATAGCATATCATTAGTGATGCCCTGCTGTACCACTGTTCCATTCTTCTCTAAACGGAAAGAGAGAGAAGAAATATCGCCTAAGGTATTCTTGTGGAAAAACTTTCCTATGATAGCAGATCCATCAAAGGCTTTTGCTTTTTCCCAAGAAAGTCCTTTTTGGCTTAACTCAGCCTGCAAATCGCGCGCTGTAAAGTCAATTCCCACAGATAGTTCATCGTAGTATTTGTGGGCAAACTTTTCGGAAATACATTTTCCGTTCTGATTGATTTTCAACACAATTTCTACCTCGTAATGAAGATTTTGCGTAAAATCGGGCAGATAATACGGTATTTCGAGGTTGTGGATAGCAGTATCGGGCTTCATAAAAAGCACCATTTTTTCAGGCATCACCCCATCAAACTCCTTGATGTGGCTGATGTAATTCTTTCCAACACAAATGATTTTCATACTCTTTACAATATTGAATGCGCAAATATAGAAATAAAATTAACAAATCCTTGTTACTTCTTAAAAAAAGTAATACATTTGCCCATTGCTTTGATGCACCACTAAAATCATAAATAGACAACCTTATTAATTAACGAACTATAAATAAAGAGATAACCCAATGAAAAAAGAAGATATTTTAGAGGATTACAGTATTTCTCTTATCAGTAGGGAATGCAGTCTAATGGGTAGACGCGAAGTACTAACAGGTAAGGCAAAGTTTGGTATTTTTGGCGATGGTAAAGAAGTGCCACAAGTAGCTATGGCGCATGCTTTTCAAGACGGAGATTTCAGAAGTGGTTATTACCGCGATCAAACGTTTATGATGGCCATTGGAACACATACAGTAGAACATTTTTTTGCAGGACTTTACGCACACGCAGACATAGAAGCAGACCCTACTAGTGCAGGACGACAAATGGGAGGGCACTTTGCTACCCATAGCTTGGACGAGAATGGTGAATGGAAAGACCTTTTGAAACAAAAGAACAGCAGTAGCGATATTTCTTGTACTGCTGGGCAGATGCCACGCCTCTTAGGTTTGGCACAAGCCTCTAAAGTATATCGCGAGTTACCTAATGCGAAGTCTGAAGGTTTTTCTAACCACGGTAATGAGGTAGCTTGGGGTACCATAGGGAATGCGAGTACAAGCGAAGGACATTTTTTTGAGACCCTCAATGCGGCCGGGGTGATGCAGGTACCTATGGTAATGTCAGTCTGGGATGATGAATACGGCATATCGGTACCCAAAGAATATCACACTACCAAAGAGAGTATCTCGGAGATAATGAAAGGTTTTGTACGCGATGTTAACAACAAGGGGATTGAGTTGTTTGTAGTAAATGGCTGGGACTATCCTACTTTGTACAATACTTACCAAAAAGCAGCTAAAATAGCCAGAGAAGAGCACGTGCCTGTTTTGATACACGTGAAAGAGCTGACACAACCTCAAGGACATTCTACTTCGGGCTCTCACGAACGTTATAAAAGTGCTGAGCGATTGGAATGGGAAAAAGAGTTTGACTGTATCCATAAGATGCGTCAGTGGATATTAGCTGAGGGATATGCTACTGAAGAAGAATTGGTAGCTATAGAAGAGGCGGCTAAGAAGCGTGTACGCGAAGGGAAGAAAAAGGCTTGGGATGCATATATGAAACCATTGGAAGCTGAACGCAAAGAGCTTGCTTTGATTTTGGAAAGTATACAGCCTAATAGTCCTGCAGCAGCTGAGCTGGCAGCTATTTCTACACTTTCCCGCAAAGCAATAATGAACGTAGCACGAAAAGCATTACGACAACTGCTGAAAGAAGAAAATGCAGCCCCTTTGCGCACTTGGATTACTAATTATTTAGAGGTGAATGAACCTAAATACAGTAAATTTTTGTACACAGAAGGAGCTCATAACCCAATGACTACTCAAGAGGTAGCTCCTATCTATGATCCTGATGCTGAATGGGTAGACGGGCGTGTAATTCTCAGAGAGAACTTTGATGCTCTGCTTTCTAAATATCCTAATTTACTGATTTTTGGAGAAGACGTGGGCAACATAGGTGATGTAAACCAAGGATTGGAAGGCTTACAGAAAAAACACGGAGTAACGAAAGTGTTTGACACAGGTATTCGTGAGACTACCATTGTAGGACAAGGTATCGGAATGGCTATGCGCGGCTTGCGCCCTATTGCTGAGATTCAGTATTTAGACTATATTCTCTATGGACTGCAAACTCTTAGTGATGATTTGGCAACTCTACACTATCGCACCTTTGGGCGACAATCGGCACCACTGATCGTCCGTACCCGAGGCCACCGATTAGAAGGTATTTGGCATGCAGGTTCTCCTATGGGTATCTTGCTACACGCTCTGAGAGGTATTTGCATATTAGTGCCTAGAAATATGCAGAAAGCAGCTGGTTTCTACAACACACTCTTAGAAGGGAATCAGCCCGCTGTCGTAGTAGAGTGCCTGAATGGATACCGCCTAAAAGAAGCAATGCCTACTAACCTCACTGAATTTAAAACTCCTATTGGGGTGGTTGAAACTATTCGTGAAGGGAAAGACCTCACAGTAGTGTCCTATGGTTCGACTCTACGCATTGTAACTGAAGTAGCTGACGAATTGGCAGCTTTAGGTATTGACATTGAAATTATAGACGTACAATCTTTAGCTCCTTTTGATGTACGACACGATATAGTGAAGAGTATACAGAAAACAAATAGACTGTTGGTAATAGATGAGGATGTGCCAGGAGCGACTTCGGCATATATTTTGCAGAAGATTGTAGAAGAACAGAATGCCTATCAGTATTTGGATAGTGCGCCACAAACGCTGGCAGCAGGCAATCATCGGCCTGCCTATGCCACTGATGGCGACTACTTTTCAAAGCCCAACGCCGATAGTATTATTGAGAAGATTTACGGTATAATGCACGAGGTAAATCCGACCCAATATCCGACATTACTATAAGCCTTTGAGGCTTATAGTAGGTCATCGTCATCGGAGTTTTCTTGAAAGTCGTTTAGGAGATTGTCAATGGCACGTCGGTCTTTTTTAGTAGGCCTACCTTCTCCTTTTTCCCGATAGTATTCTTGTGCTAATTTTTGTATTTCGGCTTGCTCAAAAGCTTCGGCAGGTGTTTTATCTTGTCTGTATAAATCAACTAATTTAGCACCTACACGGCTCAAAGGGATATCAAGTACTTCTAATTGGTAGTTGATTTGGTCTTTGCGCACTATTATTTGGTCATTTTTGTATACCTCGCGTGAAGGCTTTACTGTTTCGCCATTGATTTTGATATGACCTTTCTTGCAAGCCTCGGTAGCAATGTTGCGTGTTTTGAAATAACGAACACACCATAGGTATTTGTCAATTCGCATCTTTTAATTAATTTTAAAGTAAATATAAGGAGCGCAAAAGTAAGAATAAATTTCTATCTTGTGCTTTAAATAATTAGATAATTTTATATGATAAACAAAATTGTATTCAGTATCAGTGTAATAAGCTTGTTGTTTGCTACAGCTTGTAAGAAAAATGACAGCTCTAATGCGGCACCTCCACGCGATGTTACCGAAGTGAGAGATGAAAATAATAGTGCCATTGTTAATTTCTTAAAAACTCACACTTACACTTATTCTCCTACAGCAGAGATTTCAGAAGCACTCACTTTTGGGACTACCTCTAATACAGCTATCTCTATTTATAAAAATCCTAATCTGAAAAGTCTTGAGCTAGATGTTTATGATGCTAATGATAGGACTGTGCGTCATACCTTGTCCTATCTTATTCTTCAAGAAGGAACAGGTACAATAACTACTGTTGCAGACTCTGTGTATGTAAACTACAAAGGACAACTACTTGACCTGAGTGTTTTTGAAGAAACTAATACACAATCAACAGCTAACTGGTTTGACCTTATAGGCAATATTACTAATTCAAGACAGGCAGGAACCATCAGAGGGTTTAGAGAAAGTGCAGCGCAACTAAAAGCCTCTGCTTCTAAACTTTCTTTGAATACTGATGGCACTTACACTGTTCCTACTGATGGTGGGGTAGGGGTATTCTTTATTCCTTCGGCTCTAGCATATTTTAATAATGCTCAAAATAGGATCCCTGCCTATGCACCACTGATTTATACTCTTAGATTAATTGCAACTCGTCGTGCTGATCACGACCATGATGGTAAGCCTTCTATTGATGAAATTGTACGAGGCCCCTATGGGATAATCTCGTATCCTGACTGCGATGCTAACAAGGATTCCTCGTATTTGCCTGATTATTTAGATGCTGACTGTAAGTAAAATGAAGAAACATATTCCTAATATTATTACCTTATGCAATTTATTCTGCGGCACTGTGGCTGTAGTTCTAGCTGCAAGAGGTCATCTGGAACTTGCCGCCTTATGGGTGGTCTTAGGTATCTTTTTTGATTTTTTTGATGGTTTTTTTGCGCGATTGCTACACGTAAAATCGGAGATAGGGTTGCAATTAGATTCACTTGCAGATATGGTTACTTCGGGAGTGGTGCCAGGTATAGTTATGTTTCAATTGCTTACTGACAGCTGCTGGGTAAAAGCTTATCCTGATACCTTAGCCTTTTTGCCTTATATAGGGTTTCTCATCACTTTGGCATCGGCCTATAGATTAGCTAACTTCAATATTGATACCCGACAAACTACAGGATTTATAGGTTTGCCTACTCCAGCTAATACGCTACTCATTCTATCTCTCCCTCTTATTTTGCAATATCAACCAACAGCTATATCGGTTATGCTTTTACATAATACGTGGGTTCTTTTAGTTATAACTATTCTGAGTAGCTATTTACTAAATGCTGAAATAGCCTTATTTGCATTGAAATTTAAGGATTATTCTTTTAAGAAGAATGCTCTAAAGTACGCTTTTTTAGCGCTTAGTGTATTGTTACTTTTCCTTTTAAAAGTAATGGCTTTACCGCTGATTATTCTTTTGTACATACTACTTTCTCTAATATCGAAGCGATAAGACTTGTTTCATTCTATCTAAATTGATTTTAGGTTTTTGTAAGAAGATAACACTATCAATGACTACTTGCTTGGACGTAGGGTATAGCCCTAAACTATCTATAAGCAAGTAGTTTTTTTGTTTAAAATGTAGTACGTAAGGCATTGGCTTAATGCTTATGTCTGATAAGCCACGCTTTTTTATATAGTTCTCAAGAAGAGGATTTAAAGAGGTCGTGTCTTTTTGATATACATATAATGTTTTACCTTGTCTAATACTGATGATTTTCTGTTTGTATGAACTGAATACAAGCATCTCTTCGGTGGTTTCTAACTGATACTTATTATAGAAAAGAACTCCTTGGAATATAAAAACACAGACTCCTGCAGCTATTATTAATTTGAAGTTTTGATAATGAACTAAGATGATAAGACACCCTACAATTAATAAAGCTGAGAGAAGTAGAGGAACATTGAATTCAACATTTCTTATAATGAATGCCTCTTGATGAGCAATGAGAGCTACTAATGAGTTCATCAGATGAATAAGGAGCTCTAAAGCAGAAATTAACAGAGAAGGAAGTATGCCCAAACTACTTAGAAAAATAGCTATGATACTTCCTATTAGAATGGGTTGTAGTAGGGGAACTACTATAAGATTAGAGACAAAGAATAATATAGGGAGCTGATGAAAATAATAGAGGCTTATAGGAATTACTACTATCTGGGCAGAAGCTCCCACAAGAAACAATGACCATATTGCTCTAAAAAGTTTGTTTTGAGGAGTGAACCACTGTTTCATCACAGGGTAGAACTTCATTATTGAAAAGACAGCAGCATAACTCAGTTGGAATCCTACCTCATAAAGATAATTAGGATGAATGAGCAGTAATAATAACATCGATAGCATCAGAGCATCAAAACGGCCTTGTCTGCGTTCTATAAGAGATGAGAGCCCTACAAAGCTAAACATTACAGTTGCACGCAACACCGATGGTGAAGCTCCTGCTAGAAGAGCAAAACTCCATACTCCTACTAACAAAATACCATATCGCAAAGGACGATATACACCTATGTTAGGAACTTTTTTAAGAAAGAATAGTAAAATTCCCGTAATAATCCCCACATGCAATCCTGAAATAGCTAGAATATGAACAGCTCCTGCATCAATGTAATTTTGATAAGTTTCTTCATTTAGGTCGGAGCGTTTACCTAAGAGTAATGTTTTAAGTAATGATGTGCTCTCAGGATTAAATGAGGTGACAATAGTCTTCTCTAACTGTTTTCGTGTTTTCTCTATAAATCTTGTAAAAGTAATAGAGCCCTTCTCTTCTTTCTCTATTAAAAAGGAAGCAACTTTCACCTGACCATAGATATCTTTCCGCTCCATATATTGTTTAAAATTGAATTGATAAGGATTTCTTGGAGGGGCTATTGGATTGTATTGTCCAAAAACTACTAACCTATCATTGCTCAAGAGGCTTTTAACTTCATCAGTAAGAAGTTTTGAAGGAAAAAAACATAGTATTTCTCCAGAGAGAGCTTGATGTTCTGAGGCATTTACAGCTACTCTAAATGTAAGCCCATAATCTGTTTGGTAAGTTTGTTCTATTACCTTTGTTTCTAATGGATAATATTGCTGAGGAGATAGAAAATGTGTATAATGGCAGGGCTGGGTAGTAGGAGTATGTAATACAGTTACAAACATTCCTACTCCTATTGAACAAAGAAAGGTGTGAGCTGTAGTTCCATAATTAAATAGATAGTATTTGATAGCTAAAAAATAGTGTAAAGCTAAGGAAACAATCAATACAATACAAGCTATCAGTGCAAACAAAAAGGAGGGATGCATTACATCAGTAATGGTAATCCCTCCTATGAGTCCTGTTAAAATAATTAATATGGATGTATTTACAAATCTCACATTACTCGTTTAGCAAATCTAAATGCTTTCTTGTAATATTTTTCGCTTAGTGAAGAGATGACAACTCCTCTTTTGGTAGAGGAATGGATGAATTTCACTTCTTCCTCATCTACATCTACCACCATTCCTACGTGAGAAATACGATTTCTTCTGCCTGTTTTAAAGAAATCTTTGCGGTTTCGGAAAGAGCTTGGGCTGTTGCCGTTTTTAGGTTTTCCGTGCTGCCGAAGGCTTTTAACAAAACATGGGCTCTTTTTTTGCCGATGTGGGGAAGGTTTTCAAATTCGGTTTTAAGTTTGTTTGCTCTGCGGAGCTTATTGTTCCTTGTGTTTGAAAAGCGGTGTGCCTCATCTCGGATTCTTTGGAGAAGGCGGAGGGCATCGCTTCTTCTCGGCAAGATGACAGGTTCCGAATTATGCGGAAAATAAACCTCTTCATTTTTTTCGGCAAGGCCGATAACCGGAATGCCGAGGCCGAGGGCGTTTACAATTTTGCTTGCAGCATTTACCTGCCCAATGCCTCCGTCTATCAGGATTAGGTCGGGGAGGTCTGCTCCCTCGTTGAGAAGGCGGGTATAGCGGCGGGCTATTACTTCTCTCATAGAAGCATAGTCATCGATTACGCCGTCAGTATTTTTTAACCTGAATATCCTGTAATTCTTTTTGTCCGGATTTCCTTCTTTAAAAGAAATCAGGGCAGCGACCGTAAATGTGCCGCCGAGGTGAGCGATGTCGAAGCCTTCGATACGCTGCGGAAGGCAGGGCAGGTTAAGCCTTTTTTGTAAGTCTTCAACAGCGGCAAAATCCCCCTGTTCTCTTAGGCGGCGCATAGCATCTTCTTTTGCATTAAAGCGAGCCATCTTCAAAGCCGCCTTGTGGTGTTTAATTTCAGCCGGAGAAAGATTCAGCTTCTCTTCTTGGGCAGCCGAAGGTGCGGGCTCTTTAACGGCGTAGCCGATTGTTTTGGAAGCCGCTTCTTCGATTTCTGTAAGACTGTCTGCTGCTGATCTTTCTTCTGCTGCAAGACTTTCTTTTTCTAAAGGAATAATGTTTATCCTTGTCTTTGCGTGAAGCTCCTCGTTAAGCCATTTTTCGATGAGGGCGTTTCCTTCGGCAGCTTGCGGAATAAATATTTTAGGCGGAACTTCGTTTGCCGAAGTGTAATAAGCCGATATAAATTCGGATAGAATTTCTCCTTCTTCTTTTAAGCTGTGCGAGCGGTAAAGGTCGCGGCCGACAAGCCGTCCGTTTCTCATCTTTAAAACGGCTATACTGACCATGGCTCCTTCAAAGGCCCATGCAATATAATCTCGGCTTTCCGGGTCCATGTCTTGAACTATGTTTTGTCCGCGAAGAGCATAGACTGCCTGTATTCCGTCGCGGAGACGGGCGGCTTTTTCAAACTCTTTTTTTTCTGCCGCCTCTTTCATCTTTTCTTTTAGAGTGCCGGAAACATCTTCCATTTCACCTTCTAAAAGCAGGGTAATTTCTTCTATATCCTTACCGTATTCTTCTGCACTTATCTTACCGCAGCAGGGAGCCTTGCATCTTCCGATGTGGAAATAAAGGCAAGGAGTCTCCCGCTTTTTTAATCTCTTACATTGACGCAGGGTATAATTATGTTTTATAAGAGCTAAAAACATATCGACGGCCGAAACATTGGGAAACGGCCCGAAATATTTTGAGCCGTCATTTTTAATGTTCCGAGTGCGGTAAACTTTCGGAAATTCTTCATTGGTTAATTTTAAGACGGGATAGGTTTTTCCGTCTTTTAGATTTATATTGTATCTCGGCTTATGTTTTTTGATTAGAGTATTTTCCAAGAGGAGGGCTTCATACTCGTTTTCGGTTTGAATGTACTCGATTGACTCGGCACGGGAAACCAAAATTCGGGTTTTAATATCCCTGTTCGATGTAAAATAAGAGCTGAGGCGGTTCTTTAAAGATTTAGCCTTCCCGACATAGATGACCGTTCCGGCCTTATCCTTCCAAAGATAAACCCCGCTCGTTTTCGGAGCCGAGAGAGCAACCGTATGCAGTTTTTCACGTGTAGTAATTTCCGCCATCTTTTACAAACACTTGTTTAAAGCCTCGATTACATATTCATCATATTTTTCTTCGATACTTGCAGGATGAATATAAAAAGAGTCTTCTTCGATAAAGCCTATTATCGGAATCGGCATTTCGCGTAAATTCGTTTTTAGTTTTTCGCAAGGCTTTTTTGTATTTAGTTTTACGGCCCAAGAGCTGAAGCCCGTGTCGGGGGTGCTGCCTCCTCCGAGGGAAAAGTTTTTTTGCGCCAATTCGCCGGCTCCGCTTTTTAGACTTGCAATTATTTTTTCGGCACGCTTCTTTATTTTCTTTTGATCTAAAAGGAGAGCTCTTTGAGATGCCGATTCTCCTCCGTTTAAATAGAGGATGAGACATTCCTGCATAAGGCTTGCTACTGCCCTGCCTACTCGGTAGGTGCGCATGAGCTGATTTTTAGCTACGGTTTGGACGAGTTCTTTTTTACCTGCAATCCAG
>ERZ772971.545-NODE-545-length-23291-cov-4.183250_pt1 | contig 23291 bp, 23 predicted proteins | sample MGYA00511943_ERZ772971 | MGnify/ENA primary metagenome ERZ772971 (study PRJEB29015, sample SAMEA2737929) | human oral metagenome | biome: human oral; feature: human-associated habitat; material: dental | place: China | collected 2144 ... | reverse complement strand
AAAGCGAGGTAAATTTGGCTCTTTCTCGTCTAAAAGAGGCGGGTTATGAGAGCTCAGCGGTCGTCGGCGTAGCTAAAAAAAACAATAAATTTAAAGGAAAAAGGATAAAACTTGAATATAGAAACATTTGAACCAAGTACATTAAATTTGGCACAGTTATTCGGCAATGAGGGCAGTTTCTATAAGATACCTAATTATCAACGTCCATATAAGTGGACTGATGAGCAAGTTGAACAACTTTGGGCCGATATTCTTGAAGCATATGAAAATGAAACAGCTGATTATTTTTTGGGTTCTATCATTACCTCTAAAAACGGTAACGACATTGAAATTATAGATGGTCAGCAAAGAATGACTACGCTTATGATATTGTTTTGTGTTACAAGAAGTATGTATAAGGATATTAATTTAAATTCAGACGATATTACAAGCATAGATAAGGATAGATTGGATAATTTTATTTGCTTTAGAGGTAAAACCGAGAGATTAAAGATGTTAACTGATCCGCAATATATGAGTGATTTTAAAAGTACAATTATTAATATGAATCTAGACAATATAATTAAACCAAAAAATAAAGATTTAAGAAATGATGAAAATCCAAAGGCAAAATTTATTAATACAGCTTTTATTTTTAAAGAAAAACTTAAAGAATTAGGAGAAGAAAAGACCGGAGATTTTATTAACTACTTATTTAACAAAGTCTTTATAATTAGAATTGATTGTAAAGACACAAGCTCAGCAATAAAAATTTTTCAAATATTAAATGATAGAGGCCTTGATCTAAGCGCTGCAGATTTAATAAAAAGCTCTTTACTGCAAAATATAAACGATAAATTTAGGGAAGAAATAGGCAAAGGATGTTTAAAGAGTGAAATAGATGAATTTATTGCAAATTGGCGCAATGTCGAAAATAATATAAAAGATACCGATTTGACAATGAGTGATGCATTTGTACTATATGAATATTATCTATTGGCACAAAATCCTAAAAAAGTCTTGTTGATGAGCTGAACACAATTTTTAAAACTTATAAAAATGGAGATTCAAATCAAATAATTAAAGACTTTATAGAATTTTGTGAAATTTATAAAGAAAGAATTTATAATGATGATAATAAAGTCATAAATTCCTTGTGGTATTTGAGATGGAGTTTTTACTGGAAGTCTATTGTATTAACGGCTATTAAAGAAAATTTTACCAGTATAGATAGGCTTTTGATCTTAATAAGGCGTTTTTACTATCTTTACTGGATAGCCGGATATACTTTGAATAAGATAAAATATATTTCATTCAGGATGATAGAATGGATAAAAGATGGTAAGGATATTGACTATATTAATAGTGAGCTAAATAGTAAATTAAGTAATGACAAAGTTATTGAATACGTAAGAAACGAGTTATCTGGTGATTTATATGGTAACTCTTGGGCTAAGCCATTATTGGTCACCATAGAATATAGCTTAACGGATGATAGCAAAGAGGTATTTATAAGACTTGACGAGGTTCAAATAGAGCATATATTGCCGCAAAAATATAACAACTCAAATGATTGGAAATATATAAGCAAAGAAGTGGCGGATAGATGGTTAAACACCGGTGGAAATTTAACTTTATTAAGCGGTTCAAAGAATAGTTCGGCTGGTAATTGTGGACTTGGCTCAAAAATAGATATTTATCGCGGAAATACAAAAAAATATAATAAAAACACTGGTGTAGTTGCATTTGAAATGACGAGATTAATCGTGACTGATTTTGAATGCAATAAATATCAGGGGCAATGGAATGAAAAATCAATTCAGGATAGATATGATTGGTTCCGCGATAGAGTAAATGAAATTCTTGATATAGACTTATAAAAGGAGCGAAAATGAATTTTTTAGAAGCGATGAAATTTCGCCACGCGTGCAAGATTTTTGACGAAAATAAAAAAATCAGCGCGGGCGAGTTTGATTTTATCTTGGAAGCAGGCAGACTGAGCCCTAGTTCTACGGGGCTAGAGCAGTGGGATTTCCTCATCGTGCAAAATCCGCAGCTAAGGCAAAAGATCCGCGCTGTCTCGTAGGATCAGCCTCAGATCACGACTTGCTCGCATTTGTTAGTTATCCTGGCTAAGGTAGCAGAGGTCAAAAGCGTAGGTAAATACGTGGAAAAAATGATCGAACGCCGCGAAGACAAGGCTCCTGATATAATCGGCGACAGGAAGAAATTTTACGGAGATTTCCTAGCCGGACGCTTCGGCGGCGATGACGAGCTAATCTATCACTGGTCGAGCAAGCAGTGCTACATAGCTGCTGCAAATATGATGACGGCCGCAGCTAGCCTAGGCATCGATAGCTGCCCGGTCGAAGGCTTTGACGAGGCGGCGCTAAACGGCATCTTGGGCCTTGATACGAGCAAGCAGCGCGTGTGCCTCATGGTGCCGTTTGGCTACCGCGTAAAACCGCAGCCAAAAAGATACCGCCGCGAACTAAGCGACGTCGTGAAGTGGGTTTATTAAATTTAGTAGCTATACAAATTTAATGCGGTCGGCGCGAGCTTTACGCGATTTTGGTGCCGACCGAGTTTTAAATTTGAGTTTTTGCTGCTAAAAATTTGACGCAAATTTAAATTTGCCGAGACGACAAAAATGAAAACGAACCGATAAAATTTACGTCGGTAGAGAAAGCGTACGCCTACGGCGACTTGAAAGTACCAAGCACAGTTTGTCCGCTTTTTTAGCGATTTTGACGACTAAATTGCCGTCTGGCAAGCCATCCGTGCTATCTGGGCCGGCCTGTAGTAAAACGCGGGCGGCGCTAGGGGTGGGATAATCATCTGTGTTAAAAAGACACCTACGCGATTGTTCCGTGCGATATTTTATCTTTTGCGAGAGAGTATTCGACCGCGCTGCATGATGGAAATTGGTATTAGATAATTAAAGCGCACCAGTATTTATTTTGCGAGCGGCTTGGCAGATCTGCTCAAATTTAAGAGGCAAAATTTAGAACAACTTCAAATTTGCCGATTTTATAAACTCCAATTTGCCGATACTGTAAATTTAGCCAAACTCAAATTTGACTAAAAATTATCGCTCTGCCCGTTTAGCAGCTTATCCACGACGTAGACGGCGATCTTTTTAGCGCCGTTCATGCTGATGTGCATGCCGTCGTCCTTGCGCAGCGGCTTTTTGTCGGCACCCTCTTTTAGATACTTGCCGTTATCGCAGATCGCGTCGCTGATATCGATGTAGCGCGCGCCGTATTTTTGCGCCGAGTCTTTGTAGATCAGGTTTAGCGCCTTCATTTTTTTGTCGAATTTCTCGCTCTTCATGCACGGCACCCCCAGCCACACGACCTGCGCGCCGTGCTGCCCTGCGATCTCGTAGATCTCGGCGATCCTGCCCTCATACGCCTCGCGCCATGCGTCGGTGCCAAAGTCCAGCGCCTGCTCGTCAAAGGTGTAGCTATAAGCGTCGTTTGCGCCAAAAAGCGCGAATATTAGCAGATTTTGCGGGCGATTTTCTAAGCTTGCTAGCGCCGCTTTTAGCTCCTCGCTCCAGTCGTAAAATTTCTTATTTGTTAGCCCCGTGCTTGCTTTTGCCATATTTTTGATTGAGATTTTGCTCGTTTTTAGCGCGTTTTCAAAGCCCCAGCCAAAGCCTTGCATTATGGAGTCGCCTATCAAAATGACGCCTAAATTTTCATTTAGCTCTATATCAAAAGTCGCGGATTTGTTTGTTTTATTTGGAGTGCTCGGCGTTAAATTTGAGGCTAGTGAGACGTTTTTATCTAAATTTAAAGCGGTTTTAGCGGGAGAAATTTGAGCGGTTTGCGCAGTCAAATTTGCCTCTTTTACCGCGCCGATAGTAGGCGTTAAATTTTGCGTGTTTTGAGCGTTTAAATTTGCGGGTTCGGTTTGTAAGGCGGTTAAATTTTGCTCCATTTTAGGGCTAGTTGCGACCTGTTTTTTATCGCCCGAAAAAATACCCGTAAGTTTATCGATGGCCGATTTTGCGCTCTGCAAGCCGTCCTCGGCCGCGCTTATAAATTTATCGCTCAGCGCCATCGCGCGCTCGTCCGTGATGAAAAAATCCTTTTGATATTTGGCTTCGTAGTAGTTTGACAGCGGTCGCAAAAATAGCGCAATCAGCGTAAAAAACGCGAGAAATACCCCAAAAAACGCTCTCATTAAAATCCTTGATATATAAAGTTAGGCATACCGGACGGCATCAAAAAGTAAATAATTATCCCAAAAATCGCCAAAAAAACGGCTGAAAAAAGGGCGTTTATATTTGCGAAAAACTTAACCAAAACCGGATAAACGTCAAGCGCGGAGTATAGAAATACAAAGACAAAAACGCACGCAAACAGCGCACAAATCGCAAGAAGCTCGCCGTCCGAGTTTCTAAAAATAGCTCCGATGTAGCGCACCGCCCCCTCAAAATCCATCGTGAAAAAGACCCAAACCATACTCACGAAAATAAACGTAAAATATCGCCCCAGCATCGCCGAGTTTAGCCATTTGCGCTCGCTAGTTAAGTTTAAAAACACGACTCCAAGGCCATGGATGAGCCCCCAGAGTAAAAAGCTAAGCCCCGCTCCATGCCAGACGCCCGAGATCGCAAAGACTAGCATCACGTTTAGCTGCGTCTGTGCCGCCGTGCCGCGACTGCCTCCGAGCGGAAAATAGACGCACTCTTTAAAAAAATTCATTAGACTGATGTGCCAATTTTGCCAGAAAATTTTTAAATTTCGCGCCGTAAAAGGGCGGTTGAAGTTTTGCGGCAAAACAAAGCCGCACATGAGTCCTAGCGCCGTCACGAAGTCCACGTAGCCGCTAAAATCGGCGTAAAGCAGCACGCTGTAGCCAAAAAGTGCGCCTAAAAGCTGCGAGGTGGGTAGGGTGGGCGCGGCAAAAACGGGATTAACTATCTCGAAAAGATGGTTTGCGACGATGAGCTTTTTAAAAAGTGCGGAGCATAAAAGTGCAAATATCACGGGGCTAGCGCGAAAAACTTTGGGAGAGTTTAACGCCTCGAAAAATGGCTTTGGCCGTAAAATCGGACCCGAAATAATCGCGGCAAAAAAGCTAAGAAAAATCAGCGTATCAAGGTAGCTAGGCGCCTCTAGCTCTCCTTCTCGCACGGCTTTTAGTAGCAAAATACTCATAAACGAATAAAACGAAATGCCAAGCGGAAGTGCGATGGTTTCAAGCCTCATGACGCCAAATTTGATCGTAAAATAGCCGCCGTATTTAAAAAACGCAAGCGCACAAAGCACGAAAATAATGCCCGCAGCAAACGAAATCGCGGAGTCCTTGTTCTCGCTCGCCCTTGCGAAAAGAAAAATCGCCGTGCTAAAGATAAAATTTATGATTAGAAATTTAAGTCCGAACGAGCCTAAAAAAAGGTATGAAAAGGCGAGTAAAACGGCTTTTTGTAGGTGCGGGCGCGTGTTTAAAAAATAATAAATCGGCCAAAAAATAAAAAAGCACAAGCCAAATTCTATGGAAAAAAGATTCATATCCCGCCTAAATTTTTGCGTAATTATATAAAAAAATTATTTTGGGTTAGGTTAAATTTACGTTTGACGGGAATTTAAAATTTGACTTGCGCTTTTACTTGTGCGTGTTTTAAATTCGGCGTCAAATTTGGAGCCTAAATTTGAGTTCAAAACGGCTCAAATTCGCGTCCAAATTTGAGCCCTAAATCTCTCTCCCTCTTGCGAAATTGGCCAAAATTTAAAGCCTCTCTATCGCAGCCAGCACGTTTGCCGCGTCATTTGCTGGCTCTGCCACGTCGTTAAATCTTTTTACGACTTCGCCGTTTTTCATAATCAGCGTTTGGCGGTGGTAAAATTTCTTGCCGTCGTTTGTCGTAAAGGTTTGCAAATTTAGCGGGGATTCTAGCTCGAAGTTCTCATCGCTCAAAAATATAAAATTTGCGCCTACGCTTTGTTTAAACTCGTTCATCTTTTCTACGCTTTGAGAGCCGACGGCAATTAGCGTAAAGCCAGCAGATTCTAGCTTTGCGAGGTTTTCTTGATAGGCTTTGCACTGAAGCGTGCAGCCGGTTAGCCCCTTTAAATCCTTTAAATTTTCAGGCAAAAACTTCCCGCTCTCGCCCATTTTGGGATAGGTAAAAACGATGCAGTTTTTGCCACCTGTTAGCTCGTTAAATTTGACCGGATTTGCGTTTATATCTTTCATTGCGTCCTCTTTGCGTGTGAATTGTTGAAAAAATAGACTAAAAATAGCACCGCAAAGCTTATAAACAGCATAATCGCCGAATAAACGTGCGCCTTAGTATAGTCCATGAGCTCGACGGCCTCGTAGATGGCGATGCTGGCGACTTTGGTTTTGTCTCCGACGCTACCGCCTATCATCAGCACGACGCCAAACTCGCCCAAGGTATGCGCAAAACTCACTATGAGAGCGGTTAAAAGCGAGGGTTTGATGTTTGGCAGAGCGACCCTAAAAAGCGTCTCCCATTTGCCTTTGCCTAGCGAATAGCTCGCCTCAAAAAGGCTCTTTGGCAGACTCGCAAAGCCCGCCTGAAGCGGCTGAAACATAAAAGGCAGCGAGTAAATGCAGCTAGCGATGATGAGGCCTGAAAAGTTAAAAACCAAGCGGATATCAAAGGTTTCCTCAAAAAATTTGCCTAAAAAATTATAAGGCGAGAGAAAAACCAGCATATAAAATCCCAGCACCGAAGGCGGCAGCACGAGAGGCAGCGAGATCACGGCTTCTAGCACGGGTTTAAATTTAAAACTCGCACGGCTAAGCCAAAACGCAACCGGCAACACGAGAAAAAACAAGATCGCAGTCGAGATAAAAGCAAGCTTTAGCGAGAGGTAAAAGGGCGTAAAATCGATATTCATCTCGGCTCGCTTTGCGCGTAAATTTCAGCGTTTCGTTCGTCAAATTTGTCGTTTTCGCTACCGCTTTTTTGCAAATTTAGCCCAAACGCCTTGGCACTTATTGCCGCTTCGTCGCCCGCTTTTAAATTTGCAGCTTCCGCCGCGCTTAGAGCCACCTCGCAAAGCTGCTGACCGACGGAAACGACGGCTACGTAGATGGCGTCGTGCTTTGATATCTCTAAAATTTTAACCGGCAGGCTAAATTTCTGCGAGCCGCTGTGGCGCAAAAATATCTCGCCCGGGCTGCCTTCTTGCACGATTTTACCGCCGTCAAGCACGAAAACTTTTGAGGCGAGTTTGTAGATCTCCGCGACGTCGTGACTGACCAAAATCGTCGTCATATCAAACTCGGCGTGCACCTTGGCAAGGTAGTCTTGCAGCTTTTCGCGCATGGCGTTATCAAGGGCCGAGAGCGGCTCGTCGAGGAGTAAAATTTCTGGCTTTCGCATTAGGGCGCGGGCTAGGGCGGCGCGCTGCTTTTGACCGCCCGAGAGCTGCGAGATGGCGGCGTTTTCTAGCGAGCTCATCTCGACGAGACCCAGCAGTTTGCGGGCTAAATTTACGTCGTGATTTGCAAAAAGCAGATTTTTCATCACGTTCATATTTGGAAAAAGCGCGTAGTCTTGAAATAAAAACCCGATATTTCGGCTTTGGGGCGGTGTGAAGTTTTTACCGTCAAATAGCGTCTGGCCGCCTGCTTTTATCGTTCCGCTATCAGGCGTTTCAAAGCCCGCGATTAGCCGCAGTATCGTAGTTTTGCCGCTACCGCTTTTGCCGTAAAGAGCGACGAATTCGCCCTTTTTTACGTTCAAATTTACGTCTAGATCAAATTTCCCGTTTGCGCCGTTTAGGCTTTTTATGCAGTTTAGTTCTATCATGCGATGTAGAGCGAGGTTGCCTTGACGTAGGCGTAAATTTGATCGCCGAGCGCTAAATTTAGCCGCTTTAGCGATGCCGTGGAGATGATGCTTTCAAACTCAAATTTGCCCGCATTTAGATGCAGCGAGCTTGTGATCTCGCCTTTTTGGATATCTGAAATCTCGGCTTTTATCTCGTTTGAGACCGAGCAGTTTAAAAGCGGGGAGGTAGCGACGAAGACGTCCGAGCTTTTAAAGCCTAGCCAAACTTCGTCGCCGATTTTTAAATTTTGCAGATTTTCCAAGGATAGCATTTTTAGGCTTAAATTTTCGGCGCTAAACTCAAAAACGCTAACGCCGCCCGTTTGCTCTATTGCCGAAATTTTAGCCTTTATCACGGGACGACGTATCCGAATTTTCTAAAGATTTCCTTCGCGCGGTCGCTTCTGATGAAGTCGTAGAAAGCTTTTGCTTCAGGATTGTTTTCGCCGTGTTTTAGGATAACCATACCTTGATCGATCGGGGTGTAAAGCGCGGGATCGATGAGGATAAAGTTTTTGCCCTCTTTGTACTCGGCTATTTTTTTATCGTACATCGCAGAAGCCGCGATAAATCCGACATCGGCAGCGCTTAGAGCTTGGCTTAGAGCTTCGCCGATAGATTTTGCTAGGATGACGTTTTTCTCGACTTTATCGTAGATGCCCGCTTTTTTTAGAGCCTCGACGCTAGCTTTGCCGTACGGAGCGGTTTCAGGATTTGCGATCGCGATGGCTTTTAGGCCTTCTACCGCGTTTATGCCCTTAGCTAGATCGATATCTCTGATCGTAAATAGAGCAAGCGCGCCCTGAGCGTATACTACGGGCTGGGTTACGGCAAATTTGGTGTCGTATAGATCCTGGACGAATTTCATATTCGCAGCCATGAAAACGTCCGCCGGAGCACCGTTTTTGATATGGGTAGATAGCGCGCCGCTAGCTCCTAGAGTGACGGTTACCTTGGTGTCCGGGTTTGATTTGGCAAACTCAGCCTTTAGCTCGTCAAACGCGTAAGCGACGTTTGCCGCGGCAAATACGTTGATCTCGCCCGCGTTTAGATGAAAAGCCGCGAGAGCCGCGACGGCTAACGAAAAAAATGTTTTTTTCATTTTTTATACTCCTACTATGATTTGACTTGCTTTGATTATAGCTACCAGCTCGTCGCCCACGCCGATACGCATTTGCATCGCGCTTTCTTTGGTGATGATAGAGGTTATCGTCTGATGATTGCTTATTTCTAGCACGATTTCGGCGTTTACGGAGCCGATTTTAGCCTCGACAACGCGTCCTTTTAATAAATTTGCCGCGCTTAGCTTTAGATTTTCCTCTTTTGCGAGCATTACGCTCGGGGCTTTAAAGATAAATACGACCTTTTTGCCGACCTTTAAATTTAGATTTTTTTCAGACTCGACCGTGACGTTGGCGCGTAAAATTTCGCCATTTGAGAGTTTGGCGCTGATTTGCGAATTTACCGCGCCCGTTTTTATCTCCGTGATTTCGCAGCTTAGCTGGTTTCTGGCGCTTAGACTCATGCTCATGCGCTGTAAATTTAAAATTTCGTTCGTATCGACGTTTATATTTGAACAAACTTTTTCTAAAAATATCTTTTGGCTCTCTAGCATCGCGTCGTATAGCGCGATCATCTTTTTGCCGTACGCAGTGAGCTCCGAGCCGCTGTTTTTCTTGTTGCCTTCGGCTCTTGCGATTAGCGGTTCGTCCGAGCGGTTATTTAGCGCGTCTAGGCTGTCCCATGCGTTTTTGTACGAGATGCCGACGTACTCGGCTGCTTTGGTTATGCTTTTGGTGTGTTCGACGGCCTTTAAAAGCTCTATGTGTTTAGCCAGCACCGATACGCCGCTATCTAAAAATAGCTCTAAACTAACGTCTGCTTTCATGAAAATCCCCCAAATTCTATCAATATAAAAAAATAATTTGCTAGGAAGTATATTTAAATATATATGAAAAATAACTTAAATAAACTTCGTAATACCGGGCATTTTGAAATTTATAAATTTAAAAGCTACATTGAGATAAAATCTCAGGTTACTGCCTTTGCAGACTTAAAATTCGGAGATTTGATGAGAAAATTTTTACTCTCTCTTTTGCTTTTTTTTAGTTGCGTTTTTGCCGAACAAACGCAAGAAAAGAGCGAATTTGACGACGAATTTACCCAGCCTAGCGAGATTTTCGATCCGCTTAGCGGTTATAATAGAATGATGACGGGGTTTAATGATTTTATGTACGTAAACGCCATCCACCCCGTGATAAAAGGCTACAACTACGTAGTGCCCGAGGCTGCAAGAACCGCTGCCGGAAACTTTTTTGACAACCTTTTATATCCCGTTCGCTTCGTAAACAACCTCTTGCAGTTTAAATTTAGCGAGGCCGGCGAAGAGACGCTGAGATTTTTAGCAAACACGATCATTGGCTTTGGTGGACTAACCGACGGCGCGAAATACTACAATCTGCAGCGCCATGACGAGGATTTTGGCCAGACGCTTGGATACTGGGGCGTGGGTAGCGGGTTTCACGTGGTTTTACCGTTTATCGGCCCGTCAAATTTACGCGATATCGCGGGCCTAGTCGGCGATTATTATCTCGATCCCATCAGCTACGTAAAGCCGGCGCTAGACTCCTTTGCGATAAAAACTTTCCGTCAGGGCAACCTTTTGTCTTTACATCCAGACGCTTACGACAATCTTAAAAAAGATGCAATCGACCTGTATCCGTTTCTACGCGACGCCTACGAACAGCGCCGCAACCACTTAATAAAGGAATAAAATGAAATTTTTAAAAATCATCCTGCTTGCGCTTTTTAGCGCGGTTAGTCTCTTTGCGATCAGTGAGGAGCAGATAAAACCTACGATGAAAAAAACGACGCAAGACGCCGTTGAGGTGCTAAAAAACGCAAATTTGAGCAAAGACGAGAAAATAAGTAAAATTTTCGCCGTTTTTGATCCATATTTCGACTACGAGCAGATGTCTAAAATCGCCCTAAACAAGCGCTACAACAACCTAAATGCCGAGCAAAAGGCTAAATTTAATAAAGCTTTTGAAGAGAGGTTAAAATCAAGTTACGTCGATAAACTTTTAAGCTATAAAAACCAAACTATAAATTTTAAAGACGCTACCAAACCAAACGAAAATCGCTACTTTCTAAATGCCGATTTGGTCGGCGAGGACGGTAAAAACTACGGCTTTACGTATAAATTTTACAACGCCAAAGAGCGCGGCTGGCTCATCTACGACGTCGAAATTTTAGGCGTTAGCATCATCCAGACCTACCGCAGCCAGTTTGACAGCCTGATGGAAAACGAGAGCTTTGAAAATTTGCTTAGCAAGCTAAACTCCGTCCAAGCTCCGCAATAAGGCGCTGATGAAGCGGATTTTTAAATTTATCGTAGACTTTCCAAAGAGCGTTATCGCGGGCGTACTAGCCGCGACGCTAGTTTTTGGATATTTTAGCGGCAAGCTCGAGGTGGACGCGTCTACCGAGACGCTGCTACTTGAAAACGATAAAGATTTAGCCGTCTTTAGAGACGTTTCTAAACGCTACGTTAGCCCAAACTACCTAGTCATCGCCTACACGCCAAAAGACGATCTGCTCGCGCCTTCCACGCTTAAAAAGATAGAAAATTTAAGCCGCGAACTAGAAAAAAACGAGCTCGTCTCAAGCGTCATTTCTATATTAAACATCCCGCTGCTTCAAAGCGGAACTAACGATCTTAGCGAGCTGGTTAAGCATGTACCTAGCCTTGCCGATACCGATATAAACAAAACCTTGGTGCGCCGCGAGTTTGCAGATAGTCCGCTATATACGAACAACCTCGTTAGCCGCGATCTAAAAACTACAGCGATCGTGCTAAATTTAAAGACCGACGAGAAATATCAAAGCATACTAAACGAGCGAAACGCCCTGCTAAACGCCAAGCTTGAGGGCAACATCACAAGCGAGCAAAAACAGCGTCTAAGCGCCGTAAATGCGCAGTTTAAGGCTCACCGCGACGAAGCACGTGTAAAAGAGCACGCCGCGATCGAGCAGATCCGCGAGACGATAGCGAAATTTGGCGGCGGCGAGAGTCTGTTTTTAGGCGGAGCAAATATGATCGCCGATGATATGGTGAGCTTCGTGCGCTCTGATCTTGCGACCTACGGCATCAGCGTGACGCTGCTTTTGGTCTTTTGCCTTTGGCTGTTTTTTAGGCAGATTCGCTACATCGTTATGCCGATTTTTATCTGCGTGATTAGCGTTATTTGGGCGAGCGGGCTATTTGGGTTTTTCGGCTGGGAGATAACCGTCATCAGCTCAAACTACATCGCCCTTCAGCTTATCATCACGATCTCCGTCGTTATTCACCTGATCGTGAGTTACCGCGAGTTTTGCATCACAAAACCGCATCTTAGCAACCGCCAGCTGGTCTATCTCACGCTGCGCGATAAGGCTAGCCCGTCGTTTTTTGCGATATTTACGACCGTTATCGGCTTTTTGTCGCTTGCGCTTTCTGATATCAAGCCCATCATAATGCTAGGCATCATGATGAGTGCGTCGATCTCTATCTCGCTGGTGCTTGCGTTTTTGCTATTTGGCTCCGCGATGGCGCTGATGCCAAAGCTCGCTCCCGTTAGGACATTTGAGGATAAATTTAGCTTTACTAAGCACTGTGCCGCATTTGCGCTAAATCACAGCCGCGCCGTTTACGCGATTAGCATTGCAGTGCTTATTTTTGGGCTTTACGGCATCTCAAAGCTAAAAGTCGAAAACAGCTTTATAAGCTATTTTAAAGATACGACCGAAATCCACAAAGGCATGCAGGTGATCGATACGAAGCTAGGCGGCACGGTGCCGGTTGATATATTGATCAAATTTAACAAGCCTAAATTTGAGCAAAGCGCGGTCAAAAACGAGCCTAAAGACGAATTTGACGACGAATTCGCCGCTAGCGCGAACGAGGATAAGTACTGGTTTAATCAGCACAAAATCGACGTCGCGAAAAAAGTACATAACTATCTAGAAAACAAGCGCTTTATCGGGCACGCGAGCAGCCTAAACACGGTCGTAAAAATCGTCGAGCGCATTACGCAAAAGCCCGCCGACGGCCTCATGCTCTCGATCCTATACGAACAGATCCCGCAAAAATACAAAGACATCATCCTAAGTCCATACGTAAGCATAAAAGATAACGAGCTGCGCTTTACGGCGCGAACCCTTGATAGCGACGACGCGCTACGCAGGGACGAGTTTTTGCGCGAGCTTAGAACCGATATCGCAAATTTGATCGCAAACGACAACGCAAGCGTGCAAGTTAGCGGCGCGATGGTGCTTTATAACAACCTCCTTCAAAGCCTCATCGCCTCGCAAGTTGATTCTTTTGGTTTTGTTATCTTGTCGCTTTTTATCGTTTTTTGCATTATTTTTAAAAGTATTAAGCTAGCCGCCATCGCCATCGCGTCAAATTTGATCCCGCTTTGCGCGGTGTTTGGCGTCATGGGCGCGCTGGGTATCCCGCTTGATATCATGAGTATTACGATAGCAGCTATCAGCATAGGTATCGGCGTGGACGATATCATCCACTACATACACCGCCTAAAAATCGAGCTTCGCAGCAAAAACGTCGCCGAGTCGATCAAGGCCTCGCACGCCAGTATCGGCTACGCGATGTACTACACCTCGTTTGCGATTATCCTTGGCTTTAGCATAATGGTAACTAGCAACTTTATCCCGACGATATATTTCGGACTTTTGACGGATCTTGTTATGATAATGATGTTGCTGGGGGCGCTAGTATTGCTGCCAACTCTGATCAAAACCTTTTACCGGGCTAAGATTCCCCATAAATGACGGATTTCAAAAGTAGTTTTTGATTAAGGCGCTCGGTCACATACTATATGTATGCTCCCGTCACGCCTAATCAAAAACTATTTAAACTACGCCTATTCTGTCTGGAATGTTTGTCTCTTGTCCTGGTAAATTTGCAAATTTGGCTTCTTAAATTTAGAACGTGCGGTGTGTGCCTTGAAGAATAAAATCTTTAAATTTAACTCAAATTTGAATGGGAAAACTACTCTTTCATAACTTTAAGAAAAGAGTAAACATCCCGCACGCCTTCGATGTGCTTGGCGTACCAGATCGCGTGCTTTTCCTGCTCGATATCGGTGATGATGCCGGTAAATACGACATTGCATTGCACTACGCTTACTCTCACGCTTGTGCCACTGATTATGCTGTCTTTAAAAAAATTATTTTTTAGTTTTAGCATTATAGCAAGGTTGCTTTCGCATTCGCCGCCGTCGCTAGGTAGGCGAATATACGTATAAATTTTACTCACGCCGTCGGTGTTTTTAGCTAGCTCTACGAGCTTGGTTTTGTGCTCGGCGTCGGGCACCACGCCGATGAGATACACGTCGCCGTAAAAGCTCTCGACGTCCACGTTTAGGTTGCTAAGTCCGCTTGAGGCAAAAATTTTAGTCTGGATTTTTGTTTTTATAAATTTATCTTTCGTTATCGAATAGATACCGCGCTCGTCTTTGCTGATCTGGTAGGCGTCATAGACGTTTATGCCCGTTAGCGGCGTCACGGTTGTAAAGAGCTCAAGACAACCGCCGAGGAAAAAAATCGGCGAAAAAATGAGGATGTTTTTTAAAAAAAATCGCGCAAATAGCTTTTTCATCGCCGACCCATAAAATTTTCTCCAAATACTATAGAAATCAAACTAAAATTTATATAAATTTAGTTATAATCGCGCTCATCATCTAAAGACGCGGAGGATAAAGCGATCTGGTGGCGCTCGCGGACTTCAAATCCGATGGCGGGGCGGTTGACCGCTTTGCGGGGAGTTCGATTCTCTCATCCTCTCGCCAAACTTCTAAATTTATTATCTTAAAACAAGCAAAATTCAGCTACAATAAGCCGTTTATATTAAATTAATTTAAGGTTTTTCTTTTGGCTAGTTCATCCGCCTCCAAATTTCCTCTCGCACGTGCCGTTTTGGGCAGAATATATGCGGTGTTTTTGGCTACCGCCGTATTTCTGATATGCGCGGCAAGCTTTGGGTTAAATTTAAAATTTGAAGGCGTAAAAGAGGATATTTACGCTGCAAATTCTAACTTTAAAACTTTCATCAAAGAACGCGCCGTAAATATAGATAACGAACTTAAACTTATCGAAAGATATATTGAAGCACCCGATTTTGATTCAAAAGCGATCTTTGACTTTGCCGTAAAAAACAATAACGAATATATGGCCTTTTTTATCGTAAACGAACGCGGCGAGATAGAGTTTATCAGCGATGAAAAATTACGCGATACGTACTCTGAGTTTTTTCTCTCAAAGCCTTGGGAAAACGAGCCTGAGGATAAAATTTTAAGATCTGAGTTTATGTTTGATAAAAGCGACGTACCGACAAGACTCGCCGCAAAAAAGATGAAAAACGGCAAAATCTTAGCAACTCTCATACGCTTTACGGCGATTTACGAGGAGTTTGCGCGCGGATACGAGAGGATCGGCGTAAATTCGTTCGCGATAGATAAAAGCGGTAGGATCGTATTTCACCAAGACCCTGAGCTGGTTTTAGAGCGTAAAACCATCTTTGATCTTTACGACGTGAGTGCGGACTACCTAAACAGCGACGAAGTAAAATTTGCAAATTTAGGCTCGATAAACAGCGAAATTTATTATATTCAAAGTATCCCGAGGATCGGTTTGGCCGTGGTTTCAAGCTATCCTGTGGATAAATTTATAAAAGAAAATTTACTATTTTTACTAATCTGCGTCGCATTTTTAGCCGCAGGCGGATTTTTTACCTTTTCTTACACCAAATTTGTCAAAAACTCGGTCATAAAGCCCGTTTTATCTATCAAAAATTTAGTCGCAAAAGCCGGCGACGGCGAGGAGATCAAAGCATACGCGAAATTTGGCTCGGTAGAAGAATTTGATCAAATCTCGGACGAGATCGTCAAATTTTACGGAGATTTCGGCGAGAAAAAGGCGAAATTTGAGGAGTATTCGCGTAAATTCGGATTTTTGTTTGAAAAAGGACCTTTTATCTTGCTGTTAATCGACGCAAAAAGCGGTAGGATCGTCGAGGCGAGCGCGAGAGCGTGCGAGTTTTACGGATTTAGCGAGGAAGCGATAAAAAGCAAAAATTTAGCCGAGCTAAACGCGTCAAATTTGACCGATATGAAAACGCAGCAAGAAGGCGAAGGAGAAATTTACGAAACGAACCATTTTGCCGCGGGCGGCGAGATAAGGCAGGTGCGCATCTACAAACAAAACTACGAGTTACCCGGCGGCGAAAAGATTGGCTTTTGCGTCGTAAAGGATGTTACGAAGAGCAACATTTTAAAGAAAAACGCGCAAAAGCAAAGCGAGATAGACGCGCACTCGCCGCTATTTAGCGTGGTTTGGAAGGACCGCTTTATAGGCGATATATCAAGCGTTTCGGATAATATCGAGCGCGCGCTGGGATACAAAAAAAGCGAAATACTATCAAACGAATTCGAGTTTAAAAACATCATCCATCCAGATGACCGAGATAGGCTCGCGAACGAATTTAACATCAAATTTAGCCTATTTAACGCGGCTTCGCTCAAAAAAGAGAACGAGTCGCTGCAGTCTTGCAGGCTGATAAGGAAAAATCTAGAGGTCATAAACTGTAGCGTATTTATCAAATTTATCTCAAAAGACGGCAGAACCGTGGACGAGGTGATCGGGTATTTTATCGAGAGCAAGCTAGCGGCAAATTTGACCGCAAAAACCGGCATGGAGATAGCGCGACTAAACGACGACAAAGAGGGCGCATATAAAAATACGATTTTAAGCCTATTTGCAAACGCGCAAGAAGCCGTCGCAGTAGTCGGGTTAGACGGAGTATTTTTAGACGCCAACAAAGCCTTTTGCAAGATAAGCGGCTATTCTAAAGAAGAAGCCATCGGCAAGCCGTCGAATTTACTAAAATCAGGCGTGCATGATGATAATTTTTACGAACATATGTGGAAGAGGTTGTTGAAAAAAGGCTTTTATAGCGGCGAAATTTATAATAAGCGTAAAAGTGGCGAAATTTATCTCGAGCAGCTTAGTATCGCGACCGTTTATAGCGGCTCAAAGCCTAGCTACTTCGTGGCGGCGTTTCACGAGTTGCCGTGGGTAGAGCCTGAGATACAACAGAATGAATCAAAAGCAAAGGAGCAAGAGTGAGCGAATTTGACGCGAGCGTTTACGAGCACGAAATACCAAGCGGCACGAGGCTGTATTTCGGGCAAAGCGCGAAACTAAAAAGAAAGATCGAGCGCGCGGCAAGCGAAATTTTAGAAAAAAACGGATTTCACGAGATCGTGACGCCGTTTTTCTCGTATCATCAGCACCTAAGCGTGCAGCCCACGGCTCTGGTGCGCTTTAGCGATCACGAAAATCACCAAATCAGCCTGCGCGCCGATAGCACCGTGGACGTCGTTCGCATCGTGCTTAGACGCCTAAAAGATACCGAGCCTAAACGCTGGTTTTACATCCAGCCGGTTTTTAAGTACCCTAGCACTGAAATCTATCAAATCGGCGCCGAGCTAATCGGCGAGAGCGATCTGGCTACTAGCGTCAAGATCGCAAAGGAGCTTTTTGAGTCGTTTGACCTCGCGCCGGTGCTGCAAATCAGCCACATCGCGATCCCGCAGATCGTGTGCAGGCTCTTAAATTTACCTATTTCGATATTTGAGCACGGCGAGATCGAAAAAATCCTAAATCAAAACGAAGAGTGGCTAAAAAGGCTAGCCTTCGTAAATACGGTGGGCGATATCGACGAGATTTTGCCGGTAGTGCCGAACGAGATAAAAACCGCACTGCTTGAGATAAAAGAGCTGGCGCAGGCGGTAAAATATGAAAATTTAAGAATTGTTCCGTTATATTATTCAAAGATGCGGTATTATGGTAAGCTGTTTTTTAGATTTTTAGGCAGCAACGCCGTGCTAAGCGGCGGCGGCAACTACGAGATAGAGGGTATTAAAAGCAGCGGTTTTGGCGTATATACCGACGCGTTAATCGAAAATTTAGATCAAAAGGAGAGAGTATGAGCAAGGCTGACGTGATAGTGGGCGTGCAGTGGGGAGACGAAGGCAAGGGCAAGATCGTAGATCTGCTAAGCGGCGGCTACGATATGGTATGCAGGTGTCAGGGCGGACACAATGCGGGTCACACGATCGTCGTGGATGGCGAAAAAATCGCGCTGCATCAGGTTCCATCGGGCATACTTCATAAAAATATAATCAACATCATCGGCAACGGCGTCGTGCTCTGTCCGGCCGCGATAATAGAAGAACTAAAGCAGTTTGGAGACGTTTCGGGGCGGTTATTTATCAGCGACAAGGCGCATTTAAATTTGCCTTATCACGCGCAAATCGACCAAGCCAAAGAAAAGGCCAAAGGCGCACACGCTATCGGCACGACGGGCAAGGGCATAGGGCCTGCGTATAGCGACAAAATCAGCCGTAGCGGACACCGCGTTGGTGAGCTAAAAAATCCCGAAAAGCTTTGCGACGCGATTTTGGCCGATTTTGCGGCAAATAAAGCGTTTTTAGACGTTTTAGGCGTCAAAGCGCCTGCTCGCGAGGAGCTTTTGGGCGAGCTAAAGAGCTACGAGGCGGCGCTGGGTAAATTTATCGTAGATACCACGCATATGGTGTGGGATGCGATAGACGCGGATAAGAAAATCTTGCTCGAGGGCGCGCAGGGTACGCTGCTAGACATCGATCACGGCACTTATCCTTTCGTAACTAGCTCAAACACCGTAACCGCAGGCAGCTGCAGCGGTATCGGGCTAAGTCCTAAAAACGTCGGCGAGGTAATCGGCATCATCAAAGCCTATACCACGCGCGTTGGCAACGGCGCATTCCCGACCGAAGATATGGGTGAGGACGGCGAAAAGATACGCGATATCGGACGTGAATACGGCGCCACGACGGGCAGACCGCGCCGCACGGGCTGGTTTGACGCAGTCGGCGTGAGATACGCAGCGAGGCTTGACGGCGTGGATAAATTTGCGCTGATGAAGCTTGACGTTCTAGACGGCTTTAAAAAGGTAAAAATCTGCAAAGCCTACGAGAAAAACGGCAAGATAATCGAGTATTTCCCAAGCGATTTGGAGGGCGTAAAACCGGTCTACGAGGAGCTTGAGGGCTGGGATAAGGTAGCTGGAGCGCGTAAATTTGAGGATCTTCCCGCAAATGCAAAGGCCTTTATCAAGCGCATCGAGGAGATCACGGGCGTAAAGGTCGGCATAGTATCTACTAGCCCGGAGCGCGAAGACACGATAGTCCGCTAAGATGAAAAGCAAATTTACGCAAATCGTAAATATAAAAAAGCGAAATTTAGACAAAATCGAGCTAAATTTGGCAAGAACCAGAAACGAAGCGGCGATGATAGAGGGCTTCATAGCGCAGGCTGCCGAGCAAATTTCAAAATTTGAAATGCCATCCAGCGGCTCTGCGGCCGATCTGCGCGGTTCGCTAGAGCTTCTTGGCGCGATGCGGCGAGAAAAAAATCTGCTAACCGAGCGGCTCGAGCTAATGAAAAAAAACATCGCGCACCTCGAGCGGCAGCATAAGGCGGCAAATTTGGAGTACGAAAAGATGAAATACCTGCAAACGCAGGACTTTAGCGCGCAAATAGAAAAGATAAAAAAGGCCGAAGCGGCGGCTCTGGACGAGTTTGCGACGATGAATTTTACTAGGCAAAAAGAGGCGAAAGCTTGAAAAAAATTTTGATTTTACTAACTTTAAATTTATGCGCTTGGGGTGCAAATGACGTAAACGCTCAAAGCGCGAGCCAAAGCGGCTTTAAGATCCCAGTGGACTGCGTTTTTATATTTGAAACTAGAAAAGACGAGCTAAAAAGAGAGCTTGCCAAAATAGACGAAGCAAGGCAGGCTTTGGAGGCTTTTCGGGCGAGTTCGGCGGCGCTTTTTGAGGAGAGAAATGCCAAACTAGCCGCCAAAGAGGCCGAGATAAACGCGACTCTAACCCGCGCGCAAGAGGAAAAAAAGCAGACCGAGCAGCTACTAAAAAAAAACGAAGAGATCGTAAAAGAGCTAAAAGCGATGACTAGCGACAAGGTCGGCGAGACCTACGGCAAGATGAAAGACCAAGCCGCCGCCGACGTGCTAAGCGCGATGGATAGGGCGGATGCGGCTAGTATCATGTACTCGCTAAGCCCTAAAAAAATCTCCGCGATAATGGCAAAAATGGAGCCTACCGCGGCGTCTGAAATCACGCTTTTAATAAAGCAAGGCCCGCCATTTATAAAGGCTGAAAAAAACGTAACGCAAGAAGTCTCTCCTACATCTCCAGACGGCCCTGCTGGAAATCTGCTAAATTTGTAAATTTGGGCTATAACGCTCTAAATTTAGCTTGGCTCTCGTCTAAATTTGAGCTCAAATTTGCGCGGATAACGCGAAAGCCAAATTTGCCTTTGGCGGTCAAATTTGACTCCAAAGGCTAAATTTTATTGCCGTCAAATTTAACGCTAAAGCTCAAATTTAACTAGCGCCCAGTCTCAAAAGCATTTTTATCCGCGCCTCAAATTTTGCTTCAAATTTTACCAAAAACAAACGCTTGCCAAAACAAAAATGCCGTGAGATTTTAGGTATTTCTTACCAAATTTTGGTTAAAATCAAGCCCAAAAAGAGAGGTAAAAATGCGTATAAAACTCCCACACACACCCTACATCGCGCACAAAATCGCTATTGATTTATTAAAGTCCGGATTCGTAAATTTAACGCGCGGAGTAGAGCCCGTAGCGGCATGCGCGAAAGAAATTTTAGATAACGATTTACAAAAAGAAAAAGCGCTTGAAGAGCGCGTAAACGAGGTGCTCGCCGAGAACGAAGACGATATGGAGAGCATGCAAGTCGATAGAAAAAATATGTTTTGGCTCGTAAAAAAGAAGCTGGCTAAAGAGTACGGCGTGATACTTACGTACGAAGACCGCTTTAGCAACGTTGCCCACCTAGTGCTAGAAAGCGCTTGGAAAAAGGGGCTCATTGACTACACGGTTTCCGAAAATCGTATCAAAAACATCATCTATGGCTCGATCGAAGAGTATCTAAAAACGTATGAAATTTTACAAGACGTGGTCATCGACAAGATCGACGGCTACAAGCGCAAACTAATCCCGGGCACCGAGGAGTACGACATCGTATTTGAGCGGCTGTACGAGGACGAACTAAGAAAACGAGGCATGCTGTGAGAGCTTATATCTACCTTGAAAACGGCATTTTTTTGCAGGCGAAGGCCTTTGGCGCGAGCGGTACGGCTAGCGGCGAAATGGTCTTTAACACGAGCCTAACCGGCTATCAAGAGATCATGAGCGATCCTAGCTATGCCGGGCAGTTTATCGTTTTTACTATGCCAGAGATCGGCATAGTAGGCGTAAACGAGGACGATATGGAGAGCGCCAAAATCCACGCTAGCGGCGTTTTGATGAGGGATTTTAACCCTACGCCGTCAAATTTCCGCTCGCAAAAGAGCTTGGAAGAGTTTTTCAAAGAGCAAGGTAAATTTGGCGTTTATGATATCGACACGAGATTTTTAACCAAGATGCTACGCGATAACGGCGCGCTTCACGCGGTAATATCGACTGAAATTTCGGACGAAAAAGAGCTAAAAAAGCTGCTTGAAAACTCGCCTAGAATCTCAGAGATAAACTACGTAGCAAAGGTGAGTACCGAGCAAATTTACGCTCACGAAAAGGGCGCCTGGGATCATGCGAGCAAAGCCTACTCCGCGCTAAAAGCAAACGGCAAAAAGATCGCCGTCATCGACTACGGCGTAAAGCGAAATATCCTAAACGAGCTTTGCGAAATAGGCCTTGAGACGCAAATTTATCCGCACGACGTGCAGGCAGAGGAGCTCATCGCTAAATTTAACAAAGGCGAGATAAACGGCGTATTTCTCTCAAACGGCCCGGGCGAGCCCAAGGCTCTAAAAAACGAGATCGCGCAGATAAAAAAGCTGATTGAGGCGCGAGTGCCGATTTTTGGCATTTGCCTCGGACATCAGCTGCTTAGCAATGCGTTTGGCTTTGAGACGTACAAGCTAAAATTCGGTCAGCACGGCGCAAATCACCCGGTTTTAAATTTGCAAACTAAGGCGGTCGAGATAACGGCGCAAAATCACAACTATAACGTCCCCGAGGAGATCGCGCAGGTCGCCGAGATAACGCATAGAAACCTTTTCGACGGTACGATCGAGGGCGTGAGATATAGGGATTATCCCGTATTTTCTGTGCAGCATCACCCCGAGGCTAGCGGCGGGCCGAGCGAGAGCAAATATATCTTTAAACAATTTTTAGAAATTTTATAGTTGCTAGTCGCGGTCAAATTTGAGCTAAATTTAGGGCTAAATTTGCGGGCCGAATTTAGCCCCTGCGTGGCTAAAATTTACAAATGAAATTTATCGGTCAAATTTGATGAGCGGCGCGGAGTTTGTTTCGATTTTGAGCGTCGCGGCGCTTAGCTCGGTAGGCCACTGCGTGGGTATGTGCGGCGGTTTTGCTATCGTGCTCGCGCGGTTTTTGAGCGGCAAAGGTAAAATTTTTAGCGCGGCGATGATAGCAGGGTACAACCTAGCTCGAATTTGCGCTTATATGCTACTTGGCTTTATTTTCGGGTCGCTTGGCGGCGTTTTTACGCTATCTCTTGCGGCGCGAGGCTACCTGTTTTTTGCTATCGGCGTTTTTATGGCGGTTTTGGGCGTCGCGCTCATTAGGCGCGGTGCGGTGTTAAATTTCATCGAGAAAAACGCATTTTTATCCAAAATTTTAAACGAAAAAATGAAAGCCGCGATCGCAAAAAATAGCGTGCTCGGGTTTTTGACGCTCGGGTTTTTAAACGGGCTACTGCCGTGCGGAGTGGTTTATTATTTTTTAGCTTTAGCCGTAGCTAGCGGCAGCGGGGCAAAGGGCGCAGCCATCGCCGCGACTTTTGGTGCGGTTAGCTTTTTTGCGATGAGTTTTTACGCGCTGGTTTTAAAGGCCGCGAGCGAAAAATTTAAAAAACACGCGCTAAATTTAAGCGGCGCGGCGATAATAATTTACGGAATTTATCTATCTTTTATAGGATTTACGGCGAGCAATGGATAACATCAAAGCAAGATTTAGGCAGTATCAAGAGGCTATCGAGACCAGCAATATAGTCTCAAAGACCGACACGAACGGCACTATCACCTTCGTAAACGACGAGTTTTGTAAGATGTCGGGCTTTACGCGCGAGGAGCTAATCGGCGCAAATCACAACATCGTGCGCCATCCCGAGGTGCCAAAGGAGGTTTTTGCGCGGCTTTGGGATACGATTTTAGCTAAAAAAGTGCACAAAGGCACGATAAGAAACCGCACCAAAGACGGCCGCGACGTCTATCTAAACACGACTATCATTCCGATTTTGGATTTAAGCGGGCAGATCGAGGAGTTTCTTGCGATCAGATACGACGTGACGGACGTGATAAATTTAAACAACGAGCTT